>Ga0126311_10000217_pt1 | contig 28734 bp, 21 predicted proteins | sample Plot61_FD_92539 | JGI IMG/M metagenome (GOLD analysis project Ga0126311, IMG submission 92539) | Serpentine soil microbial communities from UC McLaughlin Reserve, CA, USA - Plot61 | ecosystem: Environmental > Terrestrial > Soil > Grasslands | place: USA: UC McLaughlin Reserve, Lake County... | reverse complement strand
GCGTCGAGCCGGAGGCCGTCGAAGTGGTACTCCTCGACCCAGTGGCGCGCGTTCGAGAGGAAGAACTCGCGCACGTGTCGCGAGCGCCCGCCGTCGAAGTTTATCCCGTCGCCCCACTCGTTCCTGTGGCGCTCCGTGAAGTAGTCTTCCGAGAACTGCGCGAGGTAGTTTCCGTCCGGGCCGAGGTGGTTGTAGACCACGTCGAGTATGACTGCGACGCCGACCCGGTGAGCTTCATTCACGAAGCCGCGCAGGTCGTCGGGCTCGCCGTAAAGACGTGTGGGCGCGAACAGGCAGGCGCCGTCGTAGCCCCAGCCGAAGCGCCCCGGAAACTCCGCGACCGGCATCAGCTCGACGCACGTCACGCCCAGGCTCGCAAGCTCCTTCAACTCTCGCGCGGCCGCGGCGAACGTGCCCTCCCGCGTGAACGCGCCGACGTGAAGCTCGTATACGACTTGGCCTCTGAGCGAAGCGCCCTTCCACGCTTCGTCAGTCCAGCGGAACGACGACGGATTGACTACGCGCGAGGGGCCGTGCGGGCCTTCGGGCTGAAAGCGCGAAGCGGGGTCGGGGTATAGATAGTCCTCGCCGTCGAGACGGAAGCGGTAGAGCACGCCCTCGCGCGCGTTCTTCAATAACGCGGAGAAGTAGCCGCCCTCCTCTCGCCCCAACTCGAACGCCGAACCGCGTACGCCTTCGAGAACGACCTCGACGCGCGCGCGCCTCGGAGCCCAGACGCGGAAGTGCGCGCCGCCGCCCGGCAGCGCCTCCGCCCCGACGGGCAGTCTCCTCGCCACTCTCGTCACACTCATCCGCGAAATCAGTTTCCGGCTCAGACGGTTTTACTCTTGGGCTCAATTCTAAACGCGCCCCGACGCAAAAGGCGAACGGACGCGGGCGGCGAATCAAGAGTCGATTTCAAGGCCGCCACGGAGACGCGGAGACGCGGGGATTTAAGATAAGAATTTCAAATTCTCAAAAGCTCTGTGCCCCCGCGTCTCCGCGGTCAACTCTTGTCCGCACCCGCTCGCACGCGCCCGCAGCTCTCTTACAGCGGCGATCACTCGGGCGCGACTCCTCCCTGGGAGCGCGGGCATCCCTGCCCGCCTAAGCGTGCCGGAGCACGCTTAGCAAAGAGCCGCCGTAACTCAACGGAGAGTTACGGCGTTTCTCAGTCTTCGCGCTGTCGCGCTCAATGCGGGCAGGGATGCCCGCGCTCCCGGCTTTAAGAGTCGCATTCATCTGCACGCAGCTCTCTTAGCTTGCCAAACCCTCACACATTCGGTTACGAACTCACACGTGCAGTCGCTCCCCATAGACGAGATTTTGTCCGGCGTGACGGGGCGTTTGCGCCGCGCGCAGAGCCTCGTCATCGAAGCGCCGCCGGGCGCGGGCAAGACCACGCGCGTGCCGCCCGCGATTCTCGACGCGGGTGTGGCGGGCGAGGGGCAAGTGCTCGTGCTTGAGCCGAGGCGGATAGCCGCGCGGATGGCGGCGCGGCGCGTGGCCGAAGAGTGCGGCGAGCGCGTGGGCGAAACAATCGGCTATCAGGTCAGGTTCGAGGACGTGTCTTCGGCGCGCACGCGCCTGCGATTCCTTACCGAGGGCGTGCTGACGCGTCGCCTGCTCGCAGACCCGAGGCTCGCGGGCGTCGGGTGCGTAGTGCTCGACGAGTTCCACGAGAGACACTTGCAGGCGGACGTTGCGCTCGCGCTGCTCAGGCGACTCCAACGGACGACGCGGCCCGACCTCAAAGTCGTCGCGATGTCGGCGACGCTCGACGCCGCGCCCGTCGCGAGCTACCTCGGCTGTGAAGTCCTGCGCTCCGAGGGGCGACGCTTCGACGTGAACGTCGAGCACGCCGCGCGTCACGACGAGCGCGCGCTCGAAGCTCAAGTGGAGGCGGCCGTGCGGCGGCTCGTCTCGGAAGGCTTGGACGGCGACGTGCTCGTCTTCCTGCCCGGCGCGGCTTCGATACGTCGCGCGCAGGGAGCGTGCGAGCGCGTCGCGGCGGAAGCGGGCCTGCGCGTGCTGCCCTTGCACGGCGAGCTTCCCTCCGCGCAACAGGACGAGGCCGTGCGGCCGTCGGACGTGCGAAAGCTCATACTCTCGACCAACGTCGCGGAGACTTCCGTGACGATAGAGGGCGTGGCCGCGGTCGTAGACTCGGGGCTCGCGCGCGTGGCGGGACACTCGCCGTGGTCGGGGCTGCCCGTCTTGAAGGTCTCGCGCGTGAGCCGCGCGAGCGCCGTGCAGCGCGCGGGGCGCGCGGGCCGTACGCGCGCGGGGCGCTGCCTGCGTCTCTACACGGCGCAGGACTTCAACGCGCGGCCCGAGTACGAGACGCCGGAAGTGCGTCGGCTCGACCTCGCGGAGACTGTGCTTGAGCTACGCGCGTCCGGCGTTGAGGACGTGGCGGGGTTCGATTGGTTCGAGCCTCCTTCGTCTGAATCGCTCGCGGCGGCCGAAGTCTTACTGCGAAGGCTCGGCGCGACCGGCGAGCGCGGGCGCGTGACGGACGCGGGCCGCTCGATGCTTCGAATGCCTCTGCACCCGAGGCTCGCGCGCATCGTCGTCGAGGCGGAGCGCCGAGGCGTCGCCGACGACGCCTGCACAATCGCCGCGCTCATCGCCGAGCGCGGCATACGTGCGGGCCGCGTACGACTCGGAGCCGGAAGAGAAGGGAAGCCGGCGGGGCGTGAGACTCCGAGGCGCGGCGCGGAGAAGCGCGGCTCGTCGGACTTGATAGAACTGCTCGAACTCTTCTCCGAGGCGGAGTCCGCAGGCTTCGACGCCGAGCGCGTCCGACGACTCGACCTTGAGCCGAACGCCGTGCGCGCCGTCTCGCGCGCCGGCAGGCAGTTGCGCCGCACGCTCTCGCGCGGCGTGGCGAAGAGTGAAAACCGCGACGCGCAATCCGCGACCGACTCCGCGCGCGTAAGTCCGGCGCGGCGCGGCGCGGACGAGGGCCGCGCGCGAGGCAACGCGGGGCGCGGCGGCGCGCGACTGTCTGAGGAGGACGAGCGCGAGCTTCTCATCTCCGTCCTCGCGGGCTACCCCGACCGCGTCGCGCGCCGCCGCGCGTCGAAGGACGCGCGCGACTCTTCGCGCGAGCTTCTTCTCTCGGGCGGCGGCGCGGCCGAGCTTGCGCCGGAGAGCGTCGTGCGCGGCGCGGAGTTCATGGTCGCCGTGGACGCGGAAGAGAGAGGCGACACCGCGTCGGCGTTCGCGCGCGCGCCGAAGTCGGGCGCGGCCGCGGCGAAGTCGGTCGTGCGTCTCGCGAGCGCAATCGAGCCGGACTGGCTTTTAGACCTCTTCGCGGACTCGCTCGCCGAAAGAGTCGAGGCGCGCTGGAACGCGCAGGGAGAGAGGGTCGAGGTCGTGCGCCGCCTCGTCTACGACCAGTTGGTTATAGACGAGTGGCGCGCGGACAAGGCCGAAGGCGAAGAGGTGACGCGCGCACTCGCGTCGGCCGCGCTGGACGCGGGCGCGCGCGCCTTCGCAGACTCGGAGCAGCTAGAGAGCTTCCTCGCGCGCGTCGAGTTTGTGGCGGGCGCGTTCCCGGAAGAGCCCTTCCCCGCGCTCTCGGACGCGGACGCGGACGCGGCGCTCGAAGAGATGTGTGAGGGCCGCCGGAGCTTCGCGGAGCTTCGGGAGGCGGCGCGCGCGGGAGAGCTGCTCGAACGCCTGCGCGGGAGGTTGACGCGGGAGCAGTCGCGGCTCGTCGCGCGCGCCGCGCCGGAGCGTGTCACGCTCGCGCGCGGGCGTCAGGCGAGAGTTAAGTATGAGCGCGGGCGCGCGCCCTACGTCGCGTCGCGGCTGCAAGACTTCTTCGGCATGAGCGACGGGCCGCGCGTCGCGTGCGGGCGCGTCGCGCTCGTCCTGCAACTGCTCGCGCCCAACAGTAGGCCCGTGCAGGTGACGACAGACCTCGCGGGCTTCTGGTCTCGCCACTACCCTTCGGTGCGGCGCGAGCTGGGGCGCAGGTACCCCCGGCACGCGTGGCCCGAAGACCCTTTAAACGTTTGACGCGGACATCCCCGTCGGGCGGGCGTTTTGAAAGCATAACTTTTAGTCAAGCGTAAACGTATTCCAGCGCGCCGGGAGTTAACATAACTTTCCGGCTCGATGTGGTAGAGTAAAGAACCTGTGCAGTATAATCACTGCGTATTAAACGCAGCAGATTCCCCTTTGGAGAGAAGATAGCGAGATGCCAGAGCTACGCGGTAAGCAGGCCACCGAGGACGTGAAGGAAGAGTGGAAGCGCGCCTACCAGTTCTACCAGGCCGCCCCCGGTGTGCCGCACAACAAGAAGCTGGACCGCACCGAACGAATCAACTACGTTGCCGAGAAAATGCACCTGACTCGCAAGCAGGCTAAGCGGCGCGTTAAAAACTTCGAGGCGTGGCAGCGAAACATAAAGAAGGGTCTCATCACGCCTTAGCGTCCAGAAAGGCGCGCGCGGTAGAAGGGCCCGCGCACGCCCCGACCTACTAGCAAGTCTCGGACATGCAAAAAAAGTTGATCGTACCCGGCGGGCCGAAGTGTGCCCGCCGCGCGACGCGCGCCGCGGTCTGCTGTTTGAAAAGCGGGCCGTTAGCTGTTAGCTTTTTGCCGTTGGCTTTCCGACTTCGCGTCCGGCGCGCTCGCTTCGAGCTACTCGCCGCCCGCGAAGGGGGAGAGCTAAAAGCTAAAAGCTAACGGCAAAAAGCTTTTGATGCACGGACTCGACCTGCACAAGTCTTCTGCGGCGCGCGGGGCGGTTGACCCCGCGGCGGAAGTCTTGCGTTTGGAGGCGCTGCTCGAAGAGCGCAGCGCGGAGCTGTCCGCGTTGCAGGAGGAGTTCCGCGCGTTCAAGTCGCGCTACGCGGAGGTCGTGGGCGGGCCGCTCGCGGAGCTGGCCGAGGTCGAGCAGGAGATGCGGCAGGCCGAGGCGCGCATGCTCGGGCTCGATTCGGACGCGGGCGAGGCCGAGCCCTCTCACTTCTTCGACTCGCCGGCCGCGCCCGGCAAGACCGGCCTTCGAAAGCTCTTCTGGTCCGTCGCGCGAATGTTCCACCCCGACCACGCCTCCGACGAGGACGAGGCCCGCCGCCGCCACACCATCATGGCCGAGGCCAGCCGCGCGTACCGCGACGGCGACGTTGAGAGCCTCTCCACGCTCCTCGGCGACGAGCAGCTACAATCCTACTGCGCATCCTCCTCGCGCGGGGACGAGCCCGAGACGGCGGCCGCCCGCCTCCTGAATCTAAAAGAGGAACTCGTCACGATAGAGTTCGGCCTCAAGCGCCTCAGACAGGACAGGCTCTACCACCTCATGCTCTCCTCCGCCGAAGAGTCGCGCCAGGGCCGCGACCAACTCGCCCAGATGGCCGACTCCGTCCGCCGCAAGATAGTCAAGGCTCGCAACCGCCTCGCGCACATCTCGTAAGAGCGATGAGTGATGAGTGATAAGTGATGAGAGGGAAGACGGGCTTCCCCTTATCATTCGTCGCCGCTTTTTCTTATCACTCATCACTCATCACTCTCTTCCCACATCCATTTTCCCGTATCGCTTTCCCGTGCGCTCGCACGCGTAAAGGCGCGTCTCGTCACAAAGGTGTGTGCCGGGAGGGGGCGCGTGGGTTAGTCTGCGCGGCGTCGCGCGAGGGAGTGCGGCTTAGGTGCCCGCCTAAAAACATTTCGCCTCGTAGAAAGGAACCAAAGGGTTATGAGAAAGCATTCGATTCGCGCAGCGCTGGCGCTCGCGTTGTGTCTCGCGGCGGCGGGCTCCGCCTTCGCAAAGGTCAAGAGCAATAAACTGACCTTCGGCTCGGACTTCTGGGTCGGCTCGACGCTCGTGAAGGCGGGGACGTACAAGGTCAGCTACGACGACAAGACGGGCGAGGTCAGCATCGGCGACAAGGCGACGACTCTCGCGCGCGCCACGGTCAAGGTCGAGCAGCGCGAGAAGTCAAAGGCGGGCTGGGACGTGGTGCTCGCCTCGAAGGGGAGCGGCCTCGCGCTCGTGAGCCTCGCGTTCCCCGGCGACAAGCAGAATCTCGTCGTCGGCGGCGCGACGGCGGGCTCCGCGGACTCGGGCACGTCGTCCTCAGCCGCGCCGTAGGACTCGGCGCGCATGAGACCGAAACTCTCGGAGAGAGAACGAACGTAACTTCGCGCGGCAACTCCTCCGTTCGCGCAAGCGCCGCGGCTTCGTCACCGAAGCCGCGGCGTAAATTTTTTGACGAAGGCGTGGCTTCGACGACGCCCGCGTCCTCACCGCTTTAACATAACTCTTGACAGGAGCGTCGCGCTTCGCCGATTGTTGCTCCACTCTACGATTCCTGCCGAGCACACAAGAGGGTAGACGATGAAGAAACTCCTGTTCCTGTTCTTCGCGCTCGCGTGCGCGGCCGCGCCGACTCGCGCGCAGGGAGAGCGCGCAGTCGCGTACACGGGCGCGACCGTCATCAACGCCACGGGCCAAACAATCAGCGACGGCGTGCTGGTCGTGCGCGGCGGAAAAATCGTCGCCGTCGGCACGCGCTCTTCGACGCGCGTGCCGGAGGGCGCGCAGGTCGTGGACGTTACGGGCAAGGTCATCATGCCCGGCATCGTGGACACGCACAGCCACATAGGCGGCGCGGCGGGCGCCGATGGCTCCGCGCCCATACAGCCCGACGTGCGCGTACTCGACGCAGTCAACGTACGCGACACGAGCCTCATGCGCGCCCGCGCGGGGGGCATCACGACCGTCAACATAATGCCCGGCTCGGGCCACCTGCTGAGCGGCCAGACCGTCTACATAAAGCTCCGCCGCGGCTCGACCATCGAAGACCTTGCCATACGCGACGCCGCCGGAAACCTCGCGGGCGGAATCAAGATGGCGAACGGCACGAACCCGCTCCGCGCCAACTCGACGGGGCCGTTCCCCGACACTCGCGCGCGCGAGGCTTCGCTCGTGCGAGAGCAGTTCGTGCGCGCGCAGGACTACCGCGAGAAGGTTCGGCGCGCGGGCGGCGACAAGTCGAAGCTGCCCGCGCGCGACCTCTCGATGGAGGCGCTCGCCGAAGCGCTCGACGGAAAGCGCGTCGTACATTTCCACACGCACCGGCACGACGACATACTCACGGCCGTGCGGCTCTCGAAGGAGTTCGGCTTCCGCGTCGTCCTGCACCACGTAACCGAAGGCTGGAAGGTCGCGGACGAGATAGCGCGCGCGGGCGTGCCCGCCTCGATAACAATCGTTGACTCGCCCGGCGGCAAGCTCGAAGCCGTGGACGCGCGGCTCGAAACGGCCGCCGTGCTCGACCGCGCGGGCGTACTCCTCGCAATCCACACGGACGACTACATCACCGACTCGCGCCTGCTCCTGCGCAGCGCCGCGCTCGCCGTGCGCGCGGGGCTCCCGCGTGAGAAGGCCGTCTACGCGCTCACGCTCGCGGGCGCGCGCATGCTCGACCTGCAAGACCGCACCGGCTCGCTCGAAGCGGGCAAGGACGCCGACTTCGTAGTCCTCTCCGGCGACCCCTTCAGCGTCTACACGCACGTGCTCGAAACCTACGTCGAAGGCGTCAAGGTCTTCGACCGCTCCGACAGGCAGGACAGGCTCTACGCCACAGGCGGCTACGGCGCGGGCTACGGGCAACACTTGGACTTCGAGTGCTACGCGGAGAGGGAAGGGGGCTCGCAGCGATGAACACTTTAACGTTCAGACGCGCGGCCGTCGCCCTCGTCGTTCTACTCTCCGCGGTCAGTGCGCACGCGCAAATCGCCGTGCGCGGCGAGACCGTTCACACGATGGCGGGGGCTTCGATACGCGACGGCGTCGTGCTCGTGCGCGGGGGGAAGATTGAGCGCGTCGGCCCCGCGTCGTCGGTGAAGATTCCGAAGGAGTATAGAGTCATAACCGCGCGCGTCGTCACGCCCGGACTCGTCGACGCGCACACGGTCGTCGGCCTCTCGGGCTACCTCAACCAGCCGCACGACCAGATGCAGCTCGAACGCTCTTCGCCCATGCAGCCCGAGCTTCGCGCCACCGACGCGTACGACGCGCGCGAGCGTCTAATCGAGTGGCTGCGCACGCTCGGCGTGACGACGATACACACGGGACACGGCCCCGGCGCGCTCGTCTCCGGCCAGACTTTGATAGCGAAGACGACGGGCGCGGAGGTCGAAGACGCCGTGATTGTTCCCTTCGCGATGGTGGCCGCGACGCTCGGCGACTCGGCGATTATGGAGGGCGGGCGCGCGCCTGGGACGAACGCGAAGATGGTCGCGATGCTGCGCGGCGAGCTACTTAAGGCTCAGGAGTACGACCGCAAGTGGCAGGCGGCGAAGGAAGACCAGAAGCCCGCGCGCGACCTTCGCATGGAGGCGTACGCGCGCGTGCTCAGGCGAGAGATTCCTCTGCTCGTCACGGCGCACCGCTCGCAGAACATCGTCGCCGCGCTGCGACTCGCGAAGGAGTTCAACATTCGCGTCGTGCTCGACGGCGCGTCCGAGAGCTACCTCGTCGTCGAGCAGATAAAGGCCGCGGGCGTAAACGTCGTCGTCCACCCGACCATGTACCGCGCCGCGGGCGAGGCCGAGAACCTCAGCATGGAGACGGCCGCGACGCTTCGCCACGCGGGCGTCACGGTCGCGATACAGAGCGGCTTCGAGCCCTACGTCCCGAAGACGCGCGCGGTGCTATTCGAGGCGGCCGTGGCCGCGGCCAACGGGATGACGTTCGACGAAGCGCTCGCCGCCGTGACCATCGACGCCGCGCGCGTACTCGGCGTCGAAGCGCGGGTCGGCTCAATCGAAGCGGGCAAGGACGCAGACCTCGCGCTCTTCGACGGCGACCCCTTCGAGTACACCACGCACGTCACGACCGTCCTCATCAACGGCCGCGTCGTCAGCGAAGAGAAACGTTAACGGAACCGGGAGCGATAGCGACCGGGTGGTTCACCCACAGAGAGACGGAGGCACGGCTGGATAAGTCCTAGCCGTGCCTCCGTCTCTCTGTGTTTAATCTTGCCGCGCCCTGCTCGCTACCGCCCCCGGTTCTGATTTTCGATTGCCTCTTCAGCGCGCCGGATGAATTTGAGCGCGGCGCGTCGGTTAGAGAGGGCGGCGCGGTCTGCGTCGTCGTCGCGCGTGTCGAGGATGCGCAGCGGGTCGGGCGAGGCGTAGGAGTTGACGTTGACGACTAGCGCGCGCGAGGGGAGCGTCCTGCTTTGCCAGCAGAGCGCGTCGCGCGAGGCGTCGAAGGCGTTTCGCAGGAGCGTGTAGACCTGACCGCGCGGGAGCGACGCGAGTATCAGCCCTACCTCTTCCAGTTTGTCGGAGTCGGCGGGCGTGCCCGTCAGTTCTTTGAGCGCGCGAAGGGCTTCTCTGGCGAGCGCGATGTCGGTGCTGCGCTCCGCGCGTATACGTTTGAGCGTTTCGAGCGTCGCCTCGTCGCGCACGCCGCGCGCGTGTAGGAGTTCGGCCTCGGCGAAGCGCGTGTGCAGACGCGCCTTCGCGGCGAGTAAGTCGGCGCGGCCGTCATCGACCGACGCGGCGGCCTCTCTGCACAGGCGCGAGTACGACTCGCGCAGCTCGCGCGAACAGTCCAGGCGCGCGCGGCCGCCGGCGTCGCGCGCCGCGGAGTCGTAGAGCGCGACCGCCGTCGAGAGGTCTGTCTTCAAGTCCGAGTCTTTGAGTTTTGAGACCGTCGAGAAGAGGCCGGGGTAGACCTTCGACGCGGCCTTGCGTAGCGCGCCGGGCGCGCGCGACGCGGCCGCCTCTTCGAGTCGTTTTAACTTCGAGACGACGGCCCCGGCCCTCTTCAGGTCTTTCGAGCCCGCGGCGCGCGCATCGACGCCCGGCGCGAAGACGTGTAGGCAAAGGAGCGTGAGTAGCAAGACCTTACGGGGCATGCCGAAAGTAAAGTTTAAATCGTCGGGCGTTTCCTCAGAATCTTTGAACCACAGAAACAACAAAGGGCGCGCGGGCTCAACTCCGAGAGCCCGCGCGCCGCGCGGAAGGCTATTAGCTCACACCGGGATTTTAAAGTATCGCGGGGCGCGGGTAGCTCGCCGTGCGGCCCGTGTCGTTCAAGTCGTCCACCTTCCAGACGCTCGGCACGCCCCTGTGCAGGAGCCGCCCTTCGCGGTCTACCCAATACTCCGCCAGCCCGAAACTCTCCCACGCGCGCGGCGCGTAGAGGCTGCACCCGTCGTGGTAGATGGTGCTGACGATGAACTCCCTTCCGTCCGGCATAGCGTAGACGCCCAACTCCCTGAGCCTCGGCCTCGGCACTAACGTCGGCCTCTGTCTCGCTGCGGTTGCTTGCACCATTGCCTTACCTCCCTCGAAGAGAAAATACCTGTGGCCGTGGGGGCTCTTTCGAGCAGCCAAGTGAGTTGAATAGTGATAGAAAATTTGGGCGACGCAATAATAGCACAGGGAGGCGCTTCGGGGAGAAAAAATTTTCGCCCGCTTAGTTCACAAGTTGAACAAAACAGGTACGTTAACGAACAATGGGCGGCGGACGGCGACCGTCTTCATCCCGAAACTTCGGCCCGCGTCTTCGCGCAATCCGGCACCGTGTTTGCAGCCCGTTTGTGAGAGAGAAGCGGCGGCAATAGAATGCTAGGAAAGCGGCGCGCGCGCGTACCGTTTCGGCCGTAGCGCGTCCCGTTATTAAACATCCGACGGAGGTGACAGAGAGTTGCAAGCCGCAGACGACGCGGGCGACGGAGACGTTCGCGCGCAGGAGACAGAAGCGACCGAGCCGATTAACTGGCGCGACAACCTCGTCGAGACGGACACGGGCCTGCGCGACCTGCTCGCGGAGACGCGCCGCGTGGCCGTGCTCGGCATCAAGACCGAGGCGCAGGCTTTCCAGCCCGCGTTCTACGTCCCGCAGTACATGGCCTCCGCGGGCTTCGACGTGATACCCGTGCCGGTCTACTACCCGGAGGCGACGCGCATACTCGGGCGCGAGGTCTACCGCAAGCTCGCGGACGTGCCGGGGCGGATAGACATGGTCAACGTCTTCAGGCGCTCGCAGGACGTGCCGCCGCACCTCGAAGACATACTCGCCGCGCGCCCGAAGTCGGTCTGGCTACAGTCCGGCATACGCAACGACCGCGTGGCCGAACAGCTCGCGCGCGCCGGGATAAAGGTCGTGCAGGATCGCTGCCTGATGGTCGAGCACCGCGCGCTCGCGCGACGGCGTTAGGGGCGTTCGCCTTAAAGGCCCGCCCACGCCGGGGCCGCGCGTCTGTTTTTCGTCGGGCTTAAATTTTTCGAACGCACAACGGGGAGGATTCGGGATGGACGTTAAGCTGAGGAAGTTGGGCGAGCAGGTTCTCGTAATCACGGGCGCGTCGAGCGGCATAGGGCTCGTGACGGCGCGCGAGGCGGCGCGGCGCGGCGCGAAGCTCGTAGTCGCGGCGCGCGCCGAGGAGGCCCTGCGCCGGCTCGTCGAAGAGATAAACTCGCAGGGCGGCGAGGCCGTCCACGTCGCGGCGGATGTCGGGCGGCAGGACGACGTGCGGCGCGTCGCGGAGACGGCGCTCGAACGCTTCGGCCGCATCGACACGTGGGTCAACAACGCGGGCGTCTCCATCTACGGGAAGATCGCGGACACGCCCGTCGAGGACATGCGACGCCTGTTCGAGACGGACTTCTGGGGGACGGTCTACGGCTCGCTCGCCGCAGTCCAACACCTCCGCCAGCGCGGCGGCGCGCTCATCAACGTCGGCAGCACGGTCGGCGACCGCGCGATACCTTTGCAGGGCGTCTACAGCGCGTCGAAGCACGCGGTCAAGGGCTTCACGGACGCGCTCCGGATGGAGCTCGAAGAGGAGGGCGCGCCCGTCTCCGTCACGCTCATAAAGCCGGGCGCGATAGACACGCAGTTCACCAAGCACGCGAAGAACCTTTTGGAGACCGAGCCCGCGCTGCCCCCGCCCGTCTACGCGCCCGAGGCCGTCGCCGAGGCGATTCTGCACTGCGCGCAGACGCCCGTGCGCGACGTGTTCGTGGGCTTCGGCGGCAAGGCCCTGGGGATGATGGACAAGTACGCGCCGCGGCTCGGCGACAAGGTGATGGAGACCTTCATGTTCGACGCGCAGAAGAAAAGGGACGAGCCCGCGTCGGGCGAGCGCGAGCGCGGACTCTACGAAGCCTCGGGCGAGCTGAAGGAGCGCAGCGGAGACGACATATACGTCTCCGAGTCGAGCGTCTACACGAAGGCTTCGCTTCATCCCGTCCTGACCGGCGCGCTCTTCGTCGGCGCGGGGCTCGCGACGGCCGCGCTCGTCAGCCGCCGCGGCTCGAAGACGAACGGCCGCACTCGCGTACGCTCGAAGAGTGAAAGCGCCTGGCCCTCGGCCGCGGGCCTCCCCGCGGAAGGCTGAAGGCGATTCACGTTTGACATAACCGGCGGCGGCACGCGCGCGCGCGCGTGCCGCCGCCGGAACGTTTACGGCCCCCGCACGGCCGAGAAGATTCGCGCGCCACGAAGCGCCCTCGCGCGCACGCGCGTGTCGGCCGTCGACGCGCGTGGTGACGGCCATTAACGACCGCGTGGGGAGTCGCCGTTACATTCCCGTCCGTCCCGAAGAGTGAGCCCGCGGACGCAAAATAATTTCTTGACGCCGCTTTAAATCGAGTGTAGTGTTCGCTCGAATTTGTCGCACCCGACCCTCGCATCGTTAAAAAGTTTCTCGGCTTTGGACTGAACTCACACTCTCTTAGCGTCCGCCCTCGCACCCGGACAGGAGACACACGGATGACCTCACTCTTACGCGCGACCTTTCCCAACCGCAGACACCTTACGCGCCCCCGCGCCTGACGAGGGCGAACACGCGCGCGCGACGCTTTCGGCGGGCGCGGTTCGAGTAGTCCTCCGTCCCGGACGCCGTCAACCGCTTCCGACGAAGGGCTCAGTTTCGAGCGAAGGAGCACTCCCTCATGAGTAGTAGATTCGACTCGGCCGTCGTGAAAAAAGGCCGCACCGCCAACCGACGCCTCACAAGATTTTTCGCGCTGAGCCTTCTGGTCCTGACCGCGTCCGTGCTCACACGCCCCGGCTTCGCACGGCAGGGGCGGACGGACGATAACCTCTCCCCGGCGGGGGCCGATGTCGCCAAGAACCCGGCCTACGAAAAATTCGACAGCCGGCTCTCGCGCGTACTCGAAGCTTGGCGCGTCGCGGGCGAGGGCCGGACTACGCGGCAGGAGGCGGAGGCCGTGGTCGCCGAGGTCGCGCGCGCCAGCTCGCTGCCCGCGTACGAAGACAGGATAGAGGTGTGGATTACTTACGACGGGGAGCCGGGCGAGGACGAAGAAAAACTCCTCGGGGCCGTGGCCGAGAAGGACGACCACTACGCCGTCTTCGGCAACCACGTGCAGGCCGTCGTCCGCGTGGAGTCTCTTGAGTTCATAGCGGGCCTGCCGGGGGTGCTTCAAATTTCCATCCCGCCGACGGGGCAGCCGGAGGTCGTCAGCCAGGGCGTCTCGCGCACGAAGGCGTCGAACTTCTTCAACGCGGGCTTCAACGGGCAGGGCGTGAAGGTCGCGATTCTCGACCTCGGCTTCGCGGGCTACACATCCCGGCTCGGCTCCGAGCTGCCGTCGAACGTCACGGCGCGCTCGTTCTACAACAGCACGAGCGGCAACGGCGACATCACGGGCGGCGGGGAGAAGCACGGCACCGCGTGCGCCGAGGTAGTTCACGACATGGCCCCCGGCGCGCAGCTCTACCTCGTCAACTACAACACGGTCGCCGAGATGAACGCGGCCGTCCAGTACCTCGTCTCGCAGGGCGTGAGGGTCATCTCGCACTCGGCCGGGTTCTTCAACAGCTCCTTCTACGACGGCGGGGGCCCCGTGTCCGCCGTCGCGGGCAGCGCGCGCGCGAGCGGGGTGTTGTGGGTCAACTCGGCGGGTAACTCCGCGCGCGCCCACTGGGAGGGCTTCTTCTCCGACGCCGACGGCGACGACTTCAACGAGTTCTCCGGCACGACGGACGAGACCATCAACGTCTCCGCCACGGCGGGGGAGGACATAAATGTCTTCCTCACCTGGGACGACTGGAACTCATCCACGAACGATTACGACCTCTATCTGTACTTCGGCTCGCCGCTCCAAGTCGTCGCCAGCAGCGCGGGCTTCCAGACGGGCTTCCAGGAGCCGACCGAAGCCATCTCCTATAACGCCGCGCAGACGGGGACGTACCACATCGTAATCAAGCGCCCCTTCTTCGCCAGCAACCTCAGGTTCGAGCTGTTCTCCTCGACGCACGACTTGAGCGAGCACAACGTCCTCTCGACGAGCGTCCTCGATCCGGCCTGCTCCGCCAGCAGCTTCACCGCGGGTGCCGTGCGCCACGACCTGAACACAGTCGAGCCGTTCAGCTCCCTCGGCCCGACGACGAGCGGACTCAGGAAGCCCGACATCGCCGGCCCCGACGGCGTCCTGACGGCCACGTACGGCTCAGGCGGCTTCTTCGGCACGTCGGCGTCGGCCCCGCACGTGGCGGGGGCGGCCGCGCTGATACTGTCCCAGAGCCCCTCGAAGACGGCCTCCGAGGTGCAGTCGTTGCTCCAATCCAACGCGGTAGACCTCGGGCCGTTCGGGGCGGACAACATCTACGGCTTCGGCATGTTGAACCTGCCGGCGGTCGCCACGGGCATCACGGTCGGGCAGGGGGCGCCCAACCCGCAGCTCTTCGTGGACGCGTTCAACCGCAACGGCCTCTCGCAGTTCGTCATCATGCCGCCCGTCAACGCGGTGCATCGGTGGAACTGCGCGACGTGCAGCACGACGAACACGACGTGGGGCAAGGGGCTGATTCAGGACTTCAACGACGTGGACGGTTTCTCTCACGACGCGCTGATGCTCGCGGACACGAACACGAGCTTCGTCGCGCTCGTCTACGGCGGCATGTGGACGAAGTTCACGGCGCTCGGCGGCGTGAACTACGACGCCGTCAACAACCGCATACTCGGCTACCCCGTGGCCGACAGGAACTGCTCGGACAACGACGCGACGTGTTTCACCGACTCGCAGTTGATCTCGCCCTTCGGCACCTTCTACCACTACCAGAGGTTTCAGGGCGGGGCGCTCGTGATGCACAGGTCGGGCGCGAAGAACGGGCAGACGTACGAGGTACACGGCGCGATACGCGCGAAGTGGCAGGAGCTGGGCGGGCCGGGCTCGGGCAACTACGGGCTCCCCGTCACGGACGAGTACGCGTGGCAGGGCAAGCGCCGCAGCGACTTCGAGGGCGGCTCGATCTGCTTCAACCCCTCGACCAACCAGACCGAGCCCGGCTGCCCGAGCACGCCGCCGCCGGTCTCCGTCACAGTCCAGACGAGCCCTTCGGGGCGCTCCTTCACGGTAGACGGCGTCACCTTCACGGCCGCGAAGACGTTCACGTGGACTTCCGGCACGTCGCACACCGTCTCCACCACCTCGCCGCAGAGCGGCGCGACGGGCACTCGCTACGTCTGGGCCGGTTGGAGCGACGGAGGCGCGGTCTCGCACACGGTCTCGCCCACGTCGAACGCGACCTACACGGCGAACTTCACGACGCAGCACTTCCTCACGACGAGCGCGGGGAGCGGCGGCACGGTCAGCCCCGCGAGCAAATGGGTCAACGGCGGGCAGAGCGTCACGGTCACGGCCACGCCCAACAGCGGCTTCGGCTTCGCGGGGTGGACGGGCAGCGGCTCGGGCTCATTCACGGGCGCGACCAACCCCGTCAACGTCACCATGAACGGCCCCGTCACGGAGACCGCGGGCTTCACGCAGAACCCGATTCAGGTGACGGTGCAGACAAACCCTTCGGGGCGCACGTTCACGGTTGACGGAACCACGTTCAGTGCCGCGCAGGCTTTCTTCTGGTCGCCCGGCTCAAGCCACACCATCGCCACGACCTCGCCGCAGGGCGGCGGGACGGGCACGCAGTACGTCTGGGGCGGTTGGAGCGACGGCGGCGCAATCTCACACACGGTCTCGCCGACGGGCGGCACGACCTACACGGCGAACTTTACGAAGCAATACTTCCTGACGACGAACGCGGGGGGCGGCGGGACTGTCAGCCCCGCCGGCAAGTGGGTCAACAGCGGCGCGGCCGTCTCGATAAGCGCGACGCCGAGCGCCGGGTTCACCTTCGCGGGTTGGGGCGGGACGGGGACGGGCTCGTACACGGGCGCGAATAACCCCGCGGGCGTGACGATGAACGGCCCCGTCACCGAGACGGCGAGCTTCACGCAGACGAACGTCACCGGCGGCCTGCAATACTACCCGCTCGCGCACCCCGTCAGACTTCTCGACACTCGCGCGGGGCAGACCGCCTGCCACACGCCCGGCGTGCCCCTTAGCGCCAACGCGACGCGGACGCAGCAGGCCGCGGGCACGTGCGAAGGGCTTGTCATACCGGCCGCGGCAAGGGCCGTCGTCGGCAACGCGGCCGTCGTCAACAATCTGGCGGGCTCGGGCGCGGGCTTCGTCACGCTCTACCCGAGCGGCGTCGCGCGCCCCGTCGCCGCCAACGTCAACTACTCGCCGGGGCAGGTGGTCTCGAACGCCTTCACGGTGGGACTCGGCGCGGACGGCGCTTTCAACATCTACTCTTTCACGAAGCTCGACTTCGTCGTTGACGTGACGGGCTACTACGCGCCGCCGGGACAGGGCGGGCTCTACTACCACCCGCTGCCGAAGCCCGTACGCCTCCTCGACACTCGCATAGGCCAGACGGCCTGCGACGCTCCGGGCTCGCCGATTGTCGGCGGCAACTCGCGCAACGAATCGGCGCGCACGACCTGCGGCGGCGTGGTTGTACCCGACGACGCGAAGGCCGTCGCGGGGAACGTCGCCGTCGTCAACACGCTCGCGGGGGCCGGCTCAGGCCACGTGACTCTGTATCCGGGCGGCGTCGCGCGGCCCGCAACGGCGAACGTCAACTACTCGCCCGGACAGGTGGTGTCGAACGCGTTCACCGTCGGGCTCGGGTCTGACGGCACTTTCAACATCTACGCCTTCACGACGCTCGACGTGGTCGTGGACGTGGCCGGCTACTACAGCGCCAGCCCCGCGGCGGACGCCAACGGCATGCCGGGCCTGCTCTACTACCCGCTGGCGTCGCCGATGCGGCTCTTAGACACCCGCGCGGGGCAGCCCGCCTGCACCAACCCTGGAGCGCCGCTCGCGGCCAACGGGGTGCGGACTCAGAACGCGCGGCTTACGTGCGGCGGGCTGACCGTGCCGGCGAGCGCGTCGGCCGTCGTCGGCAACGCGGCCGTGGTCAACACGCTTACGGGCTCGGGCGCGGGCCACGTCATACTCTACCCGAGCGGCGTCGCGCGCCCACTCGCGGCGAACGTCAACTACACGCCGGGGCAGATAGTGTCGAACGCCTTCACCGTCGGGCTCGGCTCCGACGGGGCATTCAACATCTACACGCTCACCGCGCTCAACTTTGTCGCGGACATCTCCGGCTACTTCGCCCCTTAAATCCTCGGAGCGGACATCGGGCTTAAGATGCGGCCGCGCAGTCGTGTGAGAACGACTGCGCGGCCTTCTTTCGTCGCGCGACACGAAGAGAGCTTATCCGTTAGAGTGTCTACGCGCGCGAGTGGTTGGTGATTCGGCGCGTGTAGGCTTCGCGACTCTTTCGGAGGCTCCGTGTGTTATGAGTTTGACTGTCGTGGACGTGCTGCTCGTGCTGGTCGTCGGCCTTGCGGTGTGGCAGGGCTGGCGGCGCGGGCTTCTGCTCGGGCTGCTGGACTTACTGAGCTGGGCGTGGAGCATTCTGCTCGCGCTGCGCTTCTACCCTTCGGTCGCGCGCTGGATGGGCCCGCGCGTTGACTTCTGGGACGAGGCTTGGGACATGCCCGTCGCATTCATTTTGACGATGGCGTGCGCGGGCCTCTTCATCCAAATCGTCGGCCACGCGATCCTGCGGCGGCTCCCCGAAGGCACGCACGAGAGCAAGGTCAACCGCTTCTTCGGCACGCTGCCGGGACTCTTGAGCGGCCTCATCTCCGCGGCAGTGCTCGCGGCGCTGCTGCTCGCCGCGCCCCTGCCCGCCGCCCTGCGCGACTCCGCGCGCGAGAGCGCGCTCGCCAACAGCCTCGCCTCTTACACGGAACTCGCCGAGGAGGTGCTCGGGCCGGTCTTTAACCCGGCGATACAGCAGACGCTCAACCGGCTCACGATTCACCCTGACTCGAACGAGCGCGTCGAACTCGGCTACAAGATTCCGGAGACGAAGCCGCGGCCCGACCTCGAAGCGCAGATGCTTGCGCTGGTGAACCGCGAGCGCGAGGCCGCGGGCCTCAAGCCGGTCGCGCCCGACCCCGAGCTGACGCAGGTCGCGCGCGCTCACTCGACGGACATGTTCGAGCGCGGCTACTTCGCGCACGTCTCGCCCGAGGGCCTGAGCCCGTTCGACCGCATGAAGGACGCGGGCGTGACGTTCCGCACGGCGGGCGAGAACCTCGCGCTCGCGCCGACGCTGCAACTCGCGCACACGGGCCTCATGAACTCGCCCGGCCACCGCGCCAACATTCTCCGCCCCGAGTTCGGCCGCCTCGGCATAGGAATCATGGACGGCGGCTACCGCGGCATAATGGTCTCGCAGGAGTTCCGCAACTGAAGACGGAAGAATTGAAGAGACAGTTTCACGTCGGCGAAGAGTCCGCGGGTCAGAGGCTCGACGACTTCCTCGCCGAGCGAGTCGCCGCCCTGAGCCGCATGCACATCGCGGGGCTGCTCGCGCGCGGCGCGTGCACGGTCAACGGCGCAGGGGCGCGCGCGGGCTCGCGTCTGCGCGCGGGCGACGCGGTCGAGGTCGCCGCCGCGCCGGAAGTCTCGAACTCCATGACGCCCGAGCGCGCGCCGCTCGAAGTCGTCCACGAGGACGAGCACATAGTCGTCGTCGTAAAGCCCTCGGGCCAACTCGTACACCCCACGCGCGGCGTCAAGCTCGGCACGCTCGCCAACGCGCTCGCATACCACCTCAACCGATTTCGGGTTTCGGATTTCGGAATGCGGATTGACGAAGGCGGGACGGAGGATGACGGAGGCGGATTGACGGCGGGTGAGAGTAAGCCGTCCTCTCATCCGTCTTCGACTTCAAATCCGAAATCCGAAATCCGAAACCCGAAATCGCCCGTCCGTCCGGGGCTCGTCCACCGTCTGGACAAAGACACTTCGGGGCTGCTGGTCGTGGCGAAGACTCGGGCCGCGCTCAGCCGCCTGTCGCAGCACTTCCAGCGTCGGCTCGTGGAGAAGCGCTACGCGGCAGTCGTCGCGGGCCGCGTCGAACGCGACGAGCTGACAATCGACGCGCCCATAGGCCGCGACGAAGACGCGCGGCCCCCCTGGCGTGTCGAGGAGTCGGGCAAGCACGCCGAGACGCGCCTGCGCGTGATAGAGCGAAGCGCGCGCCGCACGCTCGTCGAGCTTGAGCCCGTGACGGGCCGCACGAACCAGCTTCGCATACACTGCGCGCACGCGGGACACCCCGTCGTCGGCGACACGCTCTACGCGGGTGAGCCGCACGCGCGCCTGTGCCTTCACGCCTCGCGCCTGGCCTTCCGACACCCCTCTACGAACGAGTGGTCGGAGTTCCGCTCCGACGCACCCGCGGAAGTTTTGTCTGCTTTCTCACAAGAGATTTAACGCGGGCCGGGCCGCCGTGAAGCCGTCTCGGCCGCGGCCTTCTGCCGGAATTTTTGCAGGCAATCGGAAGTCTTTTGAATTTTACATCGGCCCAAACTTAACTATTGCATCCGCGCCTGAGAAGTTTTATATTCTAGCCAACCCGGGCATGCGGTGAATCCAAATGCCTAGACGGTTGCTGGGGTGAGGACAGTGACCGTTGCCATGAGTGGGCGCGATGGATCCCAAAATTCGTCGCGCCCGCTTTTATTTTTCCCGCCGCCTAAAATTCTGTACGCCCTCGTACCGCGCTAACGCGGACGCAGGTCATACAATCCACGCGTAACTTAAAAACCCCCATTTATCGCCCGAAGCTGTTGTCCATTCTGCCTTGATTTGAGGATGTAGTGTGGCTATGCGGATGCCTTTGAAGGCTCTCCCGTTTAGAGGTTTCACTATGGTTCAAGTCAGACGGGTGTTCCCAATCTCGGCCCTCTTCCCGCACATCTTAGTCGCGCTCCTAATCCTCCAGACCGTCTCCTGCTCCTCCGACAAACAGGGCGCGCCGACGCCGACGCCGACGCCACTCAAGGGGCCGACCGGCGCGCAGGTGACTGCGCCGCCCGAGGACGGCCAGTGGCCCATGCCCGCGAAGAACTACGCGAGCACGCGCTTCAGCGGCCTCGAAGAGATAAACACGAGCAACGTGCAGAACTTGAAGGTCGCCTGGACGTTCTCGGTCGGCGTGAACCGCGGTCAGGAGGCCGCGCCCATCGTCGTGGGCGACACGATGTACGTCGCCACCCCGTACCCGAACATCCTCTACGCGCTCGACCTTTCGAAGGAGAAGCAGGGCTCCGTCAAGTGGGCCTTCGACCCTAAGACGGCTGCGGCCGCGCAGGGCGTCGCGTGCTGCGACTACGTGAACCGCGGCGCGGTCTTCGCAGACGGCAAGGTCATTTACAACACGCTCGACGGCCAGACAATCGCGGTCGAGGCGGCGACGGGCAAGGAGGTCTGGCGCGCGCGGCTCGGCGAGATAAGCAAGGGCGAGTCGATAACGATGGCGCCGCTCGTCGTCAAAGATAAAGTTCTCGTCGGCAACTCGGGCGGCGAGTTCGGCGTGCGCGGGTGGCTGACGGCGCTGAACGTTTCGGACGGCACGGTCGCGTGGCGCGCGTACAGCACGGGCCCCGACTCCGAAGTCCTCATCGGCCCGAACTTCAAACCCTTCTACGAGACCGACCGGGGGAAAGACCTCGGCGTCTCCACGTGGCCCGAGCACATGTGGCAGATAGGCGGCGGGACTGTGTGGGGCTGGATTTCGTACGACCCCGACGCAAACCTCATCTACTACGGCACGGGCAACCCCGGCCCCTGGAACCCCGAGCAGCGGCCCGGCGACAACAAGTGGACGAGCGGCATCTTCGCGCGCAACCCCGACACGGGCGAGGCGCTCTGGTTCTACCAGTGGAGCCCGCACGACCTTCACGACTACGACGGCATAAACGAGCAGATACTTCTTGAGCTTCCCGTGAACGGACAGCAGCGGAAGGTGCTCGTGCGCCCCGAGCGCAACGGCTACGTCTACGTCTTAGACCGCGCGACGGGCGAGGTTCTTTCGGCGAAGCCTTTCGTTGACGTGAACTCTTCGACGGGCGTTGACCTACAGACGGGCGCGCTCGTCTACAACAAAGAGAAGGAGCCGAAGATGGGGCAGGTCGTGCGAGAGATTTGCCCCGCCGCGCCGGGCGCGAAGGACTGGCAGCCTTCGTCGTTTTCTCCCCGCACGGGGCTCGTCTACATCCCGCACCAGAACCTTTGCATGGACGAGGAGGGGGTGGAGGCGAACTACATCGCGGGCACGCCTTACGTCGGCGAGAACGTGAAGATGTACGCGGGGCCGGGCGGCTACCGCGGCGAGTTGTGCGCGTGGGACCCGGTGAACGGGAATAAGGTCTGTACGATTCAGGAGAACTTCCCCGTCTGGAGCGGGACTGTGGTGACCGCGGGAGACGTGGTCTTCTACGGCACGATGGAGGGCTGGTTCAAGGCCGTGGACGCGCGCGACGGCCGCGTGCTCTGGTCGTTCAAGACGGGCTCGGGGATTATCGGCCAGCCCGTGACGTACAAGGGGCCGGACGGGAAGCAGTACGTCGCGATACTGTCGGGCGTGGGCGGCTGGTCGGGCGCGATAGTGGCGGCGGGCTTAGACCCGCGCGACGCGACGGGCGCGCTCGGCTTTACGAACGCGATGAAAGACCTGCCGCAGTACACGACGCCGGGGGGGATGCTCTATGTCTTCTCTCTGCCGTAGACGCGCGCGCGGACGAATGACGAGGGCGGCGCTGTTCGGGCTCGCGCTCGCGGCGTTGTCGCTCGCGTCGTGCGCGAGACAGCCGCGGTCAACACAGTCGTCGCAGTCGTCGCAGTCAACACAGCAGCCCCAACAGCCGGCGGAAGTCTTGTTGACACGGTCTCCGCGTGAGACGCGCGTGCTGCGCGTGTGCGCCGACCCGAACAACATGCCTTTCTCGAACGAGCGCGGCGAGGGGTTCGAGAACAGGGTAGTCGAGACAATCGCGAGAGACCTGGGCGCGCGCGTCGAGTACACGTGGTGGGCGCAGCGGCGCGGGTTCTTCCGGAGCACTTTGAGGGCGGGCCTGTGCGACCTGGTCGCGGGCGTGCCGAGCAGCTTCGAGCTGGCGCAGACGACCTCGCCTTACTACCGCTCTACCTACGTCTTCGTCTACCGAAAGGGAAGCGGCGTGGACGTTCACTCGTTCGACGACCCCGCGCTGCGGAGTTTGAAGGTAGGCGTGCAGATGATAGGCGACGACTTCGCGAACACGCCGCCCGCGCACGCCCTGACGAATCGGCACATCACGAACGTGCGCGGCTACATGGTCTACGGCGACTACTCGAAGCCGAGCCCTTCGGCGAACATCATCGAGGCGGTCGAGCGCGGGGAGGTTGACGTTGCGGTCGTGTGGGGGCCGCTCGCGGGCTACTTCGCAAGGCGGCACGCGGGGCTCGAAGTCGTCCCCGTCTCGCCGCAGATTGATTTGCCGTTCCTCCCGTTCGTCTACGACATCTCGATGGGCGTGCGCCGCGGCGACAACCGGTTCCGGGACGAGATAGAAGGCGCGATTGAGCGCCGCCGCGCCGAGATTGAAAAGATACTCGACGAGTACGGCGTGCCGCGCGTCGGCAAACCGGGCGAAGCGAACAAAGCGAGCGCGACGGACGGCGAGGGCGTCGCGCCGGCGAAGGGTGGAGGAGTTTGAGCATGAGTCTACGCGCGCAAACGATTCTCAAGCTCGCGTGCTGCGCCGCGGCGTGCGCGCTTCCCCTCGCCGCCGCGTGCAAGCGCGAGCAGCGCTCCTTCCGCGACTCGCCGCCCGCCGCGCGCCTCGACTCAATCGCGCAGTCGCCGATACTGCCGGGCACGCCCAACCTCGTCCCCGTCAAGAACACTTACGAGGAGAACGCGTACGCCGTCAGCCAGGGGCAAGACCTCTACATGAAGTTCAACTGCGTCGGCTGCCACTTCCACGGCGGCGGCGGCATCGGGCCGCCCTTGATGGACGACAAGTGGGTCTACGGCAGCGAGCCGCAGAACGTCTTCCAGACCATCATCGAGGGAAGGCCGAACGGCATGCCTTCGTTCCGCGGGAAGATTCAAGACCCGCAGGTCTGGCAGATAGTCGCGTACGTGCGCTCGATGAGCGGGCAACTGTCTTCGCTCGTCGCGCCCGGCCGCGAGGACGACATGAACGCGAAGAAGCCCGAGCAGTCGAAGGGCAGGGAAGACCCGAAGAGCTCGACGCTGCCCGGCTCGGCCCCGCCGCCGCAACCGGCCGGGAAGAAGCAGTAGGATTCGGAGCGAGGCGAAGATGAAGGCGAGTCTGCAAAGAGTCGTTGGACGACGAAGGCGCGGCGCGTCACGCGTCACGCGCGCGTGCGCCTCGATTGCCTTCGCGTGTTCGAGCGCCCTCGCGCAGCAGGCCCCGCAGAACGCGCTCGCGCCCGCGGGCGAGCAGGCGCGCAGCATCGGCGACCTTTGGTGGCTCTTCTACTACGTGCTCTGGGCCGTGTGGGCGCTCGTGGTCGCGGCGGCGCTGTTCGCGGTCGTGAAAGGAATGGGGAGGAAGGCCGGTTCGGGGGAGACGCCGGACGAGCCGGAGGTCGTGCCCGACCCCGCGTACGAGCGCCGCAAGACGTTCGCGGTCGGCGGCGCGCTCGGCCTGACGGTCGTCATACTCTTCGTCTTCCTCGTGTCGAGTTTCCTGACGGGCCGCAAGGTCTCTTCGATGTCGGCGGGAGGCTCCGTCTTCGTAGAGGTTCGCGCGCATCAGTGGTGGTGGGAGGTTCGGTACACGGACTCGACCGCGAGCAACACGTTCACGACCGCGAACGAGATACACATCCCCACGGGCCGGCCGGTGCAGTTGAAGCTCACTTCGACCGACGTGATACACAGCTTCTGGGTACCGAACCTCTCGGGCAAGAAGGACGCGATTCCGGGCAAGGAGACGACCCTCATGCTGAACGCCGACCGCGAGGGCGTCTTCCGCGGCCAGTGCGCCGAGTTCTGCGGGCACCAGCACGCGCACATGGCGTTCCTCGTCATAGCCGAGTCGCAGGAGAAGTTCGCGGCGTGGCAGCAGCGGCAGCGGCAGCCCGCGGCGCAGCCGACGGACGCGACGCTCCGGCGCGGGCAGCAGGTCTTCATGGGCTCGCCGTGCGTGATGTGTCACACGATAACGGGCACGCAGGCGGGCTCGAACGTCGGGCCTAACCTGACGCACGTCGGGAGCCGCTCGACGATTGCGGCGGCGACGCTCGCGAACACGACGGGCCACCTCTCGGGCTGGGTCTCGGACGCGCAGGGCGTCAAGCCCGGAAGCAGGATGCCGCCCAACAACCTCACGCCGGACGACCTGCAAGCGCTGGTCGCGTACCTGCAGAGCTTGAAGTGAACGAACGAAGGGATTGACGGAGGCGAGTCGAACGCGTGTCTCTCGAAGAGGCAAAGATGGGGAGGACGCTCGAAGAGGAGGAGCGGCGCGAGCCCGCGAAGCTCCTCGACGAGCGCGGCCTGCGCGAGCTGGAAGAGGCCTGGCGCGAGCCGCGCGCGCCGCGTAGCTGGTTCACGAGCACCGACCACAAGACGATAGGCAAACGTTACGTCGTCACGGCGCTCGTCTTCTTCCTGCTCGGCGGCGGCGAGGCCGCGCTCATGCGGCTTCAGCTCATGCGCCCGGAGAACGACCTGCTCGGGCCCGACCTGTACAACCAAGTCTTCACCATGCACGGCTCGACGATGATGTTCCTCTTCGCCGTGCCCGTCATGGAGGGAATCGGGCTCTACCTCGTGCCGCTCATGGTGGGCACGCGCAACGTCTCGTTCCCGCGCATGAACGCGTTCGGCTATTACATGTTCCTCGCGGGGGGCCTGCTCCTCTACGGGGGCTTCTTCTTCAACACGGGCCCCGACGCGGGCTGGTTCGCCTACGTCCCGCTCTCGGGGCCGGAGTTCTCACCCGGCAAACGCGTCGACATATGGGCGCAGATGATCTCCTTCACCGAGATCGCTGCGCTCGTCGGCGCGGTGGAGATTGCGACCACGGTCTTCAAGCAGCGCGCGCCGGGCATGAGCCTGAACCGCATACCGCTCTACGTCTGGGCGCTGACGGTCACGTCCTTCATGGTTCTCTTCGCGATGCCCGCGGTGATGCTCGCGAGTTCCATGCTCGCGACAGACCGCATGACGCACGTCTCGACGCACTTCTTCAACCCGGCCGAGGGCGGCGACGCGATTCTGTGGCAGCACCTCTTCTGGTTCTTCGGCCACCCGGAGGTCTACATCATCTTCATCCCCGCGACGGGCTTCGTCTCGGCAATCATCGCGACCTTCGCGCGCCGCCCCGTCTTCGGCTATACGGCGATGGTTCTCTCGCTCATCTCGGTCGGCTTCATAGGCTTCGGCCTCTGGGTTCACCACATGTTCGCGACGCCGCTGCCGCAGTTGGGTCAGAGCTTCTTCACGGGCGCGTCGATGATGATAGCCGTCCCGAACGGGATTCAAATCTTCTGCTGGATTGCGACGCTCTGGGGCGGCAAGCTGAACATGAAGACGCCGCTCTACTTCGCCCTCGGCTTCATCGCGATATTCGTCTTGGGCGGGCTGTCGGGCATTGTGCTCGCGTCCGTGCCGTTAGACCTTCAGGTTCACGACACGTACTTCGTCGTCGCGCACTTCCACTACGTCCTAATCGGCGGCGCGGTCTTCCCGCTCTTCGGCGCGCTCTACTACTGGATGCCGAAGTGGACGGGCCGGATGATGGCCGAGGGGTTGGGCAAGCTTAACTTCTGGCTCCTCTTCGCCGGCTTCAACCTGACCTTCTTCCCGATGCACAAGCTCGGGCTCGTAGGCATGCCGCGCCGCGTCTACACGTACCTGCCCGGTTTGGGTTGGGACGCGATGAACATGACCGCGACCGTCGGCGCAGGGATAATGGCGCTCGGCGTAATCGTCTTCGCAGTCAACTTCTTCTGGAGCCGCGCGGCGGGGAGCGTCGCGGGCGCGAACCCATGGGGCGCGGACACGCTCGAATGGAGCATCCCTTCGCCGCCGCCCGACTACGCCTTCGCACACATTCCGGTCGTGCAGGGGCGCAGCGCGCTCTGGGAGAGGACGGAGGACGAGCCCGTCGTCGTCGGGTTGGAGACGAAGAAGCGTCTGGTGCTGGCGACGACGATTGTGGACGCCGCGCCCTCTATGCGCCACGAGACGCCGGGGCCGTCCGTGTGGCCGTTCGTGCTGGCGCTCGCGGTCTCCTCGTTCTGGGTCGGCATCGTCTACACGCCTTACGCCCTGTACTACGGCGCGGGCTTGACGGCGCTCGCGCTCTTCGGCTGGTTCTGGTCTGACCCGAAGTTCGAGGGGCTGAAGGCGAAGCGGAAGAAGAGGCCGACCGACTGGCGGAAGACCGAAGACCCCGAGACTCTGCCCGCGGAGGCGCGAGGATGAGCGCGCAGCGCACCACGCTCGACGTGTCGGGCTTGCCGAAGCACGGCTTCGACGCGAAGACGCAGCTCTGGTGGGGCAACGTCTGGCTGCTGTGCATAGAGACGACGATGTTCGGGCTCGTCGTCGCGGCCTACTTCTACTTCCGCCAGAACTTCACGACGTGGCCGCCTCCGCACTCGGACTCGCCGCCGTATCTGTTGGAGCCCGTGCCGCGCCTCCTGCTCCCGACCATTAACCTCGCCGTCATCATCCTGAGCGTGCTGCCGATGGCCTGGGCGGACGCGGCCGCGCGCAGGCTCGACCGGCGCACGGTGAAGATGGCGTTGATACTCGTAATGCTCTTCGGCACGGCGGCGACGGTCTTGAGGTTCTACGAGTTCCGCTCGCTCGTGTGGAGCTGGGACTCGAACGCGTACGGCTCCGTCTCGTGGGCGATACTCGCGCTGCATCTTGTTCACCTCATCGTGGGGACGCTCGAAGACGTGTTCCTCGCGACGTGGGTCTGGCTGCGCCCGCTCGACGAGAACCACGCGCTCGACATAACTGTGACGGCCGTCTATTGGTACTGGGTCGTGGGCACGTGGCTTGTGCTCTACCCCGTGGTGTACCTTTCGCCGCGCTTCATGTGAGGGGGAGTGGCCTTGGCTTTGTTGATTACGGGGGACAGGAGCGAGCCGGCGAAGAGGGGCGGGCTGTTCGCGCTCTGGGCCGGGCTGCTCGCGGGGCCGGTCGTGTGGCTCTTGCAGTTCCAGACCAACTACACGCTCGTCCCCGTACTCTGCCGCGGCGGCGCGCGGAACGTCGCGCTGCACGCGGTCTTCGTCGTCGCGCTCCTGCTCGTCGCGTCGGCGGGGCTCCTCGCGTGGCGCAACTTCCGCGCGGCCGGCGCGACGGCCGAAGGCACGGACGACTCGGGCGTCTTGCCTCGCACGCGCTTCATGTCGCTGCTCGGCCTGTGCGTCACGGGCGTCTTCTTCCTCGTCATCCTCGCCCAGTGGGTAGCGAGCTGGGTCTTCGGGCCGTGCCAATGGTGAACAGTAACGCGAGCGTGAGCGAGCGGGTCGCAGTTACGGCGTGCGCGCCGCGCGTCGCAGCGCGCACCCGCTCGCTCACGCTCGCGGTACTGCTCCTCGCGTCTTCGGCGCAGGCGCACGGCGGGAAGCCGCACGGCCCCGCGGACGTTTGGAAGACTTGGGGCTTCGAGCCGTTCGTGTTGTTGGGGCTCGCGCTGTCGGCCTGGGTTTACTTGCGCGGAGTGCGCAGGCTCTGGCGTTCGGCGGAGGCGGGGCGCGGGGTGCGTCGTTGGGAGGCTTGTGCGTACGCCTCGGGTTGGTTCGCGTTGTTCGTTGCGCTCGTGTCGCCGCTGCACCCGTTGGGGCGCGTGCTCTTCTCGGCGCACATGACGCAGCACGAAGTCCTGATGCTCGTCGCCGCGCCGCTGCTGGTGTTGGGCCGTCCCGTCGTCGCGTTGCTCTGGGCGCTGCCCGTAGGTTGGGCGCGCGAGGTCGGCGCGTGGGGTCGCGCGGCTTGGTTCCAGAAGCCCTGGCGCGTGCTGACGAACCCGTTCGCGGCGTGGGCCGTTCACGCGGCCGCCCTGCTGGCGTGGCACGTGCCGGCGCTCTTTCAGGCGACGATTGATAACGAGTGGGTTCACACGGCGCAGCACTTGAGCTTCCTCCTCTCGGCGCTGCTCTTCTGGTGGGCGCTCATACACGGGCGCGAGGGGCTCGTCGGGTATGGTGCGGCCGTGCTCTACCTTTTCACGACCTCCGTCTACACGGGCGCGCTCGGCGCTTTGATAACGTTCGCGTCGTCGGTCTGGTATCCGGCCTACGCGAAGTCTACGCAGGCGTGGGGCCTGACGCCGCTCGAAGACCAGCAGTTGGGCGGGCTCATCATGTGGGTGCCGGCCGGGTTGGTCTACGTGGCGGCGGGGCTGGCGCTGCTCGCCGGCTGGATGCGCGAGTCGGAGCGCGTCGTCGCGCGGCGCGAGCAGGCCGCCCGGCGTGCGTTAGAGATGGACGTTTGAAGCAATGCGCGGAGAGTCCTACAAGTTGCGACTGCTC
>Ga0126311_10000216_pt1 | contig 28954 bp, 17 predicted proteins | sample Plot61_FD_92539 | JGI IMG/M metagenome (GOLD analysis project Ga0126311, IMG submission 92539) | Serpentine soil microbial communities from UC McLaughlin Reserve, CA, USA - Plot61 | ecosystem: Environmental > Terrestrial > Soil > Grasslands | place: USA: UC McLaughlin Reserve, Lake County... | reverse complement strand
TACGCGACACGCCTTTATCCATTAACGCTCAACCAGCCCAAGCCGCTGCTGCCCGTCGCGGGCAAGCCGATGCTTGAGCACGTGCTCGACAACGTCTGCACCATCGAAGCAATCGATCACGCGTACGTAGTAACGAACGAAAAGTTCGTGAGTCATTTTCAAAACTGGGCCAACGGCTATCGCCCGGATCTTCATTTCTCCTTCACGATCGTCAACGATCACAGCACCGACGACAGCAACAAACTCGGCGCCATCGGCGACCTTCATCTGGTTTTGAGTACGCACAAGCTCGACGACGACATCCTCGTTGTCGGTGGCGACAATCTTTTCAGCAACGATCTGCGTGAGTTTGGCGAGTATTGCCGGCAGCAGAATGCGCCCGTCACCGGCGTTTACGACGTCGGCGATCTCGAGCAGATAAAAAAATATAACGCGATCGAGATCGACGAAAACAATCGCATCACGTATTTTGAAGAGAAACCTAAAGAGCCGAAAAGCACGTTGACGGGAATCGCGCTCTATTATTATCCGAAGCAGGTGCTGCCTTTGATTGGCCAGTACATCGCCGAGGGGAACAACCCGGACCAACCGGGCCGCCTGGTCCAATGGCTTTACACGCGCGTGCCGTTTTATGTTTGGAAGGTGCCGGGCACCTGGTTCGACGTCGGCTCAATCGAAACCCTGGAAGAGGCCAATCGCGTCTTTAGCAAACAGTGACGATCGACAAAACATATTTTGGCACGACGGCGGGCGCCGAGGTCTATCTTTACACCCTCAGGAACGAACCCGACGACGCATACCGGGTATCTATCATTACCTACGGCGGCGCGATCACGTCGCTCTGGGCGCCGGATCGCTACGGCGTTTTCGGCGACATCGTACTCGGTTTTGGATCACTGGAAGATTACGTCAGCAATCCTCGTTACTTCGGCGCTTTGATTGGGCGCCACGCGAATCGTATCGCTGACGGTCGATTCGCTTTGAACGGAGTTGAGTATCAACTTCCGCGAAACAACGGCGCGAATCATCTTCACGGTGGCTTCAAAGGCTTCGACAAGCGCGTTTGGAGTGCAAGAGAAGAAGACGACGTTTTGCACCTGTCGTATTTCAGCAAGGATGGTGAGGAAGGTTATCCCGGGAATGTCGAAGCGTTTGTTGATTATCGCTTGTCGGGTAACGAGTTGAGCATCGAGTATCGCGCGACGACCGACCGAGATACGATCGTCAACCTCACGAACCATTCGTATTTCAATCTCAAGGGTGAGGGGACGATCCTGAAGCATCAGTTGACGATGAATGCGGATAGTTTCACGCCGGTTTCTAAAGAGCTGATTCCTACCGGCGAGATCAAATCTGTGGTCGACACGCCGATGGACTTTCGCAACGGCAAAGCAATCGGATCGGATCTCGGTTTAACTGAGAGCGGCTACGATCACAACTTCGTGTTGAATGATTGGGACGGTTCCGTGAGATCTGTAGTTGATCTTTACGAACCGGCGTCAGGCCGCGTGCTCGAGATCTTAACGAACCAATCGGGCATGCAGTTTTATTCGGGCAATTTCCTCGACGGCAGTTTCACCGGGAAAAACGGAGTTGCGTATGTGAAGTATGCCGGGCTTTGTTTAGAGCCGCAGCACTTCCCGGACGCTCCGAATCATCCGAACTTTCCGTCAACTGTGCTGCGACCTGGTGAAGAATATCGACACTCGACGGTCTTGCGGTTTTTACACAGATGATTCCGATCTGGTTAATGCTGATGCTTTTGTTTTCGGACGTTAAGGTCACGTTCGATCGCAACCCGAACAGCGCCGCGACTCGCGAGTTCAAGTTCAAAAACATCGCCTCGCCCGTAAAAGATGATGCGGGCGCGAACGCGAAGCTGACGCTCATCGATGGCGATCTGGACCAGGGCAGCGCTGAGCTGGCGGCGCTGGTCGATGGTCGATTGCCGCACGATGAAGATGAGCCCGGCTCCAACGTCTACTTTCACGCAGGCAGTTCAGGCGGGCGATTTCGCATGGACTTCGCGTCGCCGATCGAGATCGCACAGGTCAACACGTATTCGTGGCACCCGAGTTCGCGTGGTCCACAGCTTTACAAACTCTACGCCGCCGCCGGCTCCGCTTCGAACTTCAATCCTGACCCGAAGCGCGGCGTCGATCCAGCAACTTGTGGTTGGGAATTAATTGCGTTGGTAAGCACGCTGCCTGACAAGGGCGACGACGGCGGGCAATACGCCGCGAGCGTAAGCAATATAGGCAAGTATCGCTATCTACTCTTCGACTGCTACATCACCGAGCTCTACGACAACTGGGGCAACACCTTCTACAGCGAGATTGATGTAATCCGTAAATAATCCGTGTTATCTGTGGCTGGCTTCATACTCGCTTATGGCGTCCTCATGCCTTAACGTGAGCCCGATATCATCCAGCCCCTCGAGCAAGCAGTAACGTTGAAACTCACCGATAACGAACAGAATCGATAACCCCTGCGAATCCTCGACCGTCTGCCGCTGGAGATCGATCGTCAACTGATAACCTTCCTGGTTTTGCGCGCGCCTCATGATCTCCGCCACCTGATCTTCAGTCAGCGCGATCGGCAACATCCCGTTCTTGAAGCAGTTGTTGGCGAATATATCCGCAAACGACGGCGCAATGATCGCCCGAAACCCAAACTCGCCGAGCGCCCACGGCGCATGCTCGCGCGACGACCCACAACCAAAGTTTTTGCCCGCCACGAGGATCGACGCACCTTGATACCGCGGCTCGTTGAGCACAAACGACGGATTCGCCCGCCAGTCGTAAAACAGAAACTGACCAACCCCGGTGCGCTCGATTCGTTTCAGAAACTGCTTCGGAATGATCTGATCCGTATCGACGTTCGCACGATCCAGCGGCGCGACCAGCCCCGTATGTTTGCGAAATGGGTTCACTTAAACTTCCACTCCCTCACGTCCGTGAAGTGTCCCTTGATCGCCGCGGCCGCGGCCATCATCGGACTGACGAGATGCGTGCGTCCGCCGCGGCCCTGGCGTCCCTCGAAGTTTCTGTTACTCGTCGATGCACAACGTTCGCCCGGCTGAAGTATGTCGGCGTTCATACCCAAACACATCGAGCACCCCGCTTCGCGCCATTCGAAACCCGCTTCGTGAAAAATGCGATCGAGTCCTTCGCGTTCCGCGGCTTTCTTCACATCCTGCGAACCCGGCACGACCATCGCGCTCACCGACGAATTGATCCGGTAACCTTTCACCACCCGCGCCGCCGCACGCAGATCCTCGATGCGCGCATTTGTACACGAGCCGATGAACGCGCGATCGATCGCGATCTCCTGAATACTCGTGCGCGGCTTCAAAGCCATGTACTCGAGCGCGCGTTCCGCAGCTTGTTGATCCGCCGCACTCCGCGCCTCAGCCGGATCGGGAATATAACCAGTGACCGGCACGACCATGCCCGGACTCGTGCCCCACGTCACAAACGGTTCGAGTCGCGCAGCGTCGATCTCAACTGTGCGATCAAACACCGCATCGGCATCGCTCTGAAAAGTTTTCCATCGGTCTACGGCTTTCTCCCACGCATCACCAGCCGGCGCGAATCGACGCCCCTTGAGATACGCAAACGTGGTTTCGTCAGGCGCGATCATTCCCGCGCGCGCGCCCGCTTCGATACTCATGTTGCACAGCGTCATGCGCCCTTCCATCGAAAGCGCACGCACCGCGTCACCCATGTATTCGATCGCGCAGCCGGTCGCGCCGTCAGTACCGATCTTGCCGATGATTCCGAGCGCGAGATCTTTCGCGGTCACACCTTCGCCCAGCGCACCCGTGGTCTGTACTTTCATTGTCTGCGGCTTGTTCTGCTGCAGGCACTGCGTCGCCAGCACGTGTTCGACTTCACTCGTTCCGATACCAAACGCGAGCGCGCCGAAAGCTCCGTGAGTGCTGGTGTGACTATCGCCGCAAACGATCGTCATGCCCGGTTGAGTAAGACCAAGCTCTGGTCCAATGACGTGAACGATGCCTTGTTCGGGCGAGTGGATGTCGAAGAGTTGAATGCCAAACTCCCGGCAATTGCACCGCAGTGTTTCAACTTGCTGCGCCGCCGTTACGTCAGCGATTGGGAGAGTACGATCGGTCGTGGGGACATTGTGATCGACAGTGCCGAAAGTAAGATCCGGGCGTCTCACTTTGCGCCCCGCCTGGCGTAGTCCCTCAAACGCCTGCGGCGACGTCACCTCGTGAATGAGGTGCAGATCGATGTAGAGAAGTGGCGGCTCGCCACGCGCTTCACGAACAACGTGCGCTTGCCAGAGTTTGTCGAATAACGTACTCATGAACTTTGTACTTTGTGCTTTGTTCTTTGTCACCAAGTTCGAAGTACAAAGCACAAAGAACTAAACAGCGTGATACGCGTGCCGCATGTCGGCAATCTCAGCCACCGCTTCGCAGATGACTTCGGCAAAGTCGCTGGTCGTGACAACGTAACCGCCAGTACCTTTAGCAATATCCGGAGTGCGATAACCCGCTTCGAGCACGTTCTCGATCGCTCGTTCGATATCACTCGCATCCTGTTCCAGCCCGAACGAATGCCGCAACATCATCGCCGCCGACGCGATCGCGCCGCAAGGATTCGCGCTGCCTTTGCCTGCGATGTCCGGCGCCGAGCCATGCACCGGCTCATACAATCCAACATCACCACCGACGCACGCCGACGCGAGCATCCCGAGTGAACCGGTGATGACCGCAGCTTCGTCAGACAGAATATCGCCGAACAAATTCTCGGTTAACAACACGTCAAAGCGACGCGGGTTGACTATCAAGTGCATCGCACACGCATCGACGTAGAGATGTTCGAGTGTAACGTCAGGATAATACTGCGCCATGCGCGTCACTGTTTGTCGCCACAGTTGCGAAGTCTCGAGCACGTTTGCTTTATCAACAGACGTAACTTTACCGCGCCGCTTGCGCGCAGCTTCGAATGCGACGCGCGCAATGCGCTCGACTTCTTCTACTGAGTAACGCATCGTATTGCGCGCGACATCGCCATCAATGCCACGCGGCTCACCGAAATACAAACCCCCGAGCAACTCGCGCACGATGAGAATGTCAGTGCCGTAAGCGACTTCCGCACGCACCGGCGAACAAGCCGCGATTGACGGGTATGCAATTGCCGGCCGCAAGTTCGCATACCCGCCAAGCGCGCTTCGCAGTAACAACAGCCCTGCTTCCGGTCGTTGATTCGGCGGCAGTCGATCAAACTCCGGCGCGCCTACAGCTCCGAGCAACACGGCGTCAGACGCGAGACACGCATCCAGCGTCGTTCGCGGCAAAGGCGAGCCGAACTTTTTGATGGCCACACCGCCAATCGCGTGTTCTTCAAACTCGAATCGATAACCCTGAATCGCAGCCACTGTTTCGAGCACGCGTACGGCTTCGGCAGTGACTTCTGGTCCAATCCCGTCACCGGGAACAAGCGTAATTCTGGTTTTCATTTGCTTATACCTCAGGCTGCCGCGCCAACAACTGTTTCAACGCGTGCGCGTGTCGCGCTGCTGAGCAGGGAGATGAGATCCTGATCGTAGATCCGCTTCTTTCGATCCGCAAGGTTTGTAAACCTTCGATAAGCGGCATCGAGCTCCGCGGCGGTGATGTCGTAGCCAAGCTCGCTGTAGCGCAACGAGAGCGCGTGGCGGCCGGAGTGTTTGCCGAGTACGAGGGAGTTGGCCGGTACGCCGACTGACTCCGGCGTCATGATCTCGTAGCAGAGCGGATTGTTAATTACGCCGTGCTGGTGAATGCCCGCTTCGTGCGCGAACGCGTTGCGGCCCACGATCGCTTTGTTTGGTTGCACTTCGAAACCAACGATACTCGAGAGCATCTGGCTCGTGCGATACAACTCCGTGGTTTTGATATTGGTTTCGAACGGCAGACGATCTGCGCGCACGTGCAGCGCCATCACGATCTCTTCGAGTGACGCGTTGCCGGCGCGCTCGCCGATGCCGTTGATCGTGCACTCAACTTGTCGTGCGCCTGCTTCGATCGCGGCAAGACTATTTGCGACTGCGAGGCCGAGATCGTTGTGACAATGAACACTAATGATCACGTCGCGGTCCCTGACGACTCGTTCGCGCACCTGTTGGATCAGGTACGTGTATTCCACGGGCGTCGTGTAGCCGACGGTGTCCGGCACATTGAGCACTGAAGCGCCCGCATCGACTGCTGCGTCAAGCACTTCGCAAAGGTAGTTGATATCGCTGCGGGTTGCGTCTTCGGCTGAAAACTCAACGTCTTCGGCGTAGTTGCGTGCCTGTTTGACGGCGGCGCGGGTCATTTCAATCACTTCGGCGCGCGTCTTCTTGAGTTTGTGTTCGAGATGGATGTCAGAGGTGGCGCAGAACGTGTGAATGCGCGGGTGCGCCGCATATTGCAACGCCTCCGCGGCGCGGGCGACGTCCTGTTCCGCGGTGCGACACAGCGCGGCAACTTTGATTGTCTGGCACTGGACGGCGACGGCCCTGACGGCGGCAAAATCGCCTTCCGAAGCGATCGGAAAGCCGGCCTCGATGATGTCGACGCCGAGGTCCTGAAGCTTGCTGGCCATCCGGACCTTTTCGGTCAGGTTCATTGAGCACCCCGGCGACTGTTCGCCGTCACGTAAGGTTGTATCGAAAATGTTGACTCGGTTCTGTAGCATGGCAGGGGAGCATGCTACGGTCGGTTGGGCCAAGAGTCAAAGCTATAATCTTTATGGAAAGATAAAAACTTCTTATCCACAGACTACACGGATCTTTTTCTGTGTAATCTGCGAAATCTGTGGATTACTTTGCCTGGACATCGGCGATGCGCCGGGCGTATTCCTCGAACTGGCCGGTGTAATAGAGACGCGTGAGATCTTTCTCTAATTGCGTGCCCCGAACCCGCGCGCGAATCTCGCGGAAGACCTTTTCTTTCAACCAGTAACCATGATCGTAGCGCTCGCCGATTGTCGACGCCGACGCAAGCCTATCCATCTCGGGCGTCGTCAGCCCGCGACGCCACGCAGCGTGGTAAACCAATAGCGCTTCCCTGAACGACTGGCTCGCGATCTGGCCGAACAAAACATTCAATCCCTGCCATCGTTCTTTGTGTGTGTCGATCAGCGTCGCCACGTCCGGATGCGGATTGCTGCTCGTGCGATAATCGAGCAACGAGATGCGCAGATCTATCTGGCGATCGCCGTCGTAGTCGTACTCGATCGTATCCAGAAAACCGTTGTTATCCGTATCGGTGTACTTGACTACCTCTTCGACGCGCGGCGCGATCGGCTTCGGTGACGGCGTCTTACTGCCACCGTGAAACTCGCCATTCTTATCGACAGTCCAGGCGCCCCACTCGGCGCCGGCGAGGTGAAGCTTCCGATCAAATACGCCAACGTAGAGTTTGCCGCCGCCGGAATTGTCTTCGTCAAACTCACCGCGATCGCCGAGCGAATCAGCTTGCGGATGACCGGAGATACCCGGCTTCTCATCCGGGCCGGCCATCGCTAACTCCGCGTAGTTACCGCGACGCCATTTCTTAATCGAATAAAGATCGATGTCTTTTGGACCACCAAAACCGTGCATCGGATAGTACATCTCTACACGTTCCCAGCGATGATCGTCGTCGTCCTCATCAAACACGAAATACATCGTGGCCCAACGCGTTGTGAAGAATGAGTCGTAGCTCTTCTCGTGCGGCATGTACATCAACTCGTCGATCCGGCGCCAGTTGTTCCATTGAAAGCAGCCGTCGAACTTCGGATTGCCTTTGAGCGCGGGATACTTGTGTACAAACTGGCGATACGGAACACCCGGACCACCTGCGCCACGCAGTGACATGTCGTAGTCAGTTTCGTTTCCCTTAGTCGAATCGTTGTCGAGATCGAAAGTCGCGAAGGCTTCGCTGAGTACGCCCGAAAGTTTGGTGACGTCCTTGTCGAGGTTCGGCACGGGATCGAGCCAGCGCATCGCCATTTCGCTTGCGCCGTCGCCGTCGAAGTCGTAGAAAGCGAAAGGGTTTTCCCAGTTCAGACGCGGATCGGGAAGCGACTGCGGCGGCCGGTGAACTTTGAGAAAAATCCCATCGCCGTTGTAGTCGGGCAGCCAATCCGTTTTATCCGTGTAACCCCAGTTATCGTTATCAAAATCAAACTTTTCCCAATCGAGCCAGCCGAGTACGCCGTCCTTCTCAACGTCGATGAAGACCATCCAATGCGAGTTGGCGGGATTGAACTTGCCGTTGGACCACTCGCGACCCTGCGTGACGAACGCCTGTAGATCGGCGACACCATCGCCATCGTTGTCGGCCCACTTGATGTTGATGTCGAGTTCGCTGTCGTAGAGTCCGTCGCCGTTTTTGTCGATCTGCATCACGTCGCCAACCTGATCGCCGCGCGTGTCAGTTGCCCGCATGTCGCCATTTTCATCGAGCCAGCGCACGCGCTTGCCGTTCCACCAGCGCTCGAGAATGTCGGGCTTACCGTCATTATTGATGTCGAGACGAACGATCTCGTCGGAGGGCGTAGTCGATTTGAGTGCCGTCCTGCGCAGATCGACATTGCCGTTTTGAAAGAGAAAAAATAATGCAATGAATGTCAGGGGCGCGTTCATAGACCGTATTTAACCACGGATTTATAATCCGTGTTCAAGATGAAGCACATCAGTCGTCGAGCTTTCTTACAAACAACATCGACAGCGGTTGTCGGCGCTACGTTACTCAATCGAGTTGCTGTGGCGAGCCCTGACAACCCGGTAGTCTCATATTTATTGAGTGCGTGGGAATATCGCCACGGCAGTCTTGGTGGTCCATGGGAAGCCTGGCGCAAGGCGAATGACGACGCTAACGTTTGGAGCAAAGTACAGGTGCCGCACTGCTTCAATGCCTACGACTCAGTCGATCCGGATGTGCCTTACTACCAGGGACCGGGCTGGTATCGCACAAAGTTTACACTCGGGAATCCGTATCCCAACGGCCGGACACTCTTACACTTCGAAGGCGCCGGACAGAAGACGGAAGTATTCGTTCACACGGAAAAAGTCGGCGCGCACGTAGGTGGTTACGATGAGTTCGTCGTCGATATCACCGAGCAGGCGAAGAAGTTTCCGAAATCCGAATCAGTCCCGATTGCGGTGATGTGCGACAACTCGCGCGACCTCGAGCTGATCCCGTCCAACCTGAGCGACTTCAATCTCAACGGCGGACTTTATCGTTTCGTGACTCTACTTTACGTGCCTGCAATCTCGCTCGAGCGTGTTCACATCGAAATCGATAAAGCGCGAGTCACTATAAAGGGACGCCTCTACAATCCGGCGCAACTCAAGGACGAACTCAAGATCAGCATCTCCGTTACCGATCCGAACCAGCGCGTTGTTCATGAAACGTCGCGCAAGTTCAGCCCATGGCTCGACACTCAGAACCTCTTCACATTCAGTATCGACAACCCTGCCCTTTGGTCGCCACAAAAGCCGTCGCTTTATCGTTGCGAGGTCACCCTCAAGAGTGTTCACGGCGACATGATGGTTCGCGAACGTTTCGGACTGCGGATGTTTGAGTTTGTCAAAGGTGGACCATTCAAGCTCAACGGCGAACGTTTATTAATCCGGGGCACGCAGCGGCACGAAGATCACGCGGGCGTCGCATCTGCCATGTCCCGAGAAATGATGCGCACAGAGATGCGCCTGATAAAAGATCTCGGCGCTAACTTCATTCGCCTCGGTCATCACCAGCAATCACGCATCATTCTCGATCTTTGCGACGAGCTCGGCTTGCTTGTTTGGGAAGAAATTCCGTGGTGTCGCGGGGGCCTGGGCGGCGAAGTTTACAAAGAACAGGCGCGGCGCATGTTGCGCAACATGATCGATCAGCATCGCAATCATCCCTCGATCATTATCTGGGGCATCGGCAACGAGAACGATTGGCCCGGCGACTTCGAAGAGTTTGACAAAGACAAGATTCGCGCGTTCATGACCGAGCTCAACACTCTCTCGCACACGCTCGATCCTTCGCGCAAGACTGCTATTCGTCGTTGCGATTTCTGCAAAGACATCGTCGACGTTTATTCGCCGTCGATCTGGGCCGGCTGGTACCAGGGTCGTTACACCGACTACAAAACACGCACCGAAGCGGAGATGAAGAAGGTCGATCATTTCCTGCACATGGAATGGGGCGGCGACAGTCACGCGCGCCGGCATTCCGAAACGGCGGAGCAGGTCCTCACACGCGCTCCCACCGAAGGCGATTGGTCTGAGACTTATATTTGCAACTTGTTTGACTGGCACTTGAAAGAGCAGGAAACGATGCCGGAGTTGACCGGATCAGCGCAGTGGATCTTCAAAGACTTCGCGACCACTTTGCGGCCGGGAAATCCGGTGCCGCGCGTGAATCAGAAAGGGTTAGTCGAACGCGATTTCACGTTGAAGGAAGGGTATTTTGTTTTTCAGTCGTACTGGGCCGAGCGCTTGATGGTCCGTATTTACGGTCACTCGTGGCCGGTACGTTGGGGCGAGCGTGACGAGGCGAAACTAGTCAAGGTTTATTCAAACTGTCCGGCGGTGGAGTTGTTTGTGAATGGCGTTTCGGGGGGCATGAAGAAGCGAAACAGCCAGGATTTTCCGGCGTCGGGGTTGCGTTGGCTCGTGAAGTTTAAAGAGGGCGAGAATGTCCTGCGTGCGGTTGGCAGCAACGGTATCGAAGACGAGATCAGGTTTGTGTATCAAACGGAGAAGTGGGACAAGCCCGCGAAGTTGATACTTGAAGAGTTACGTGCGGTTGATGATGTTTCTACGCTGGAGGTCAGGGCGGTTGATGCGCAGGGAGTGTTGTGTCTCGACGCGCGTAATGTGGTGCGCTTCGGGCTCGCAGGTGATGGGCGTTTGATCGATAACCTTGGGACTTCTATCACAGCGCGCAAAGTTGAGCTTTATAACGGGCGGGCGTTGATCAGTGTCGAGCGAAAAGGGAAGGTGGTGGTGAGTGTGTCATCCGCGGGATTGCCGGCGGCGTTCGTCAGCATTTAACGCGGATGACACGGATTGGAAAACGCGGATTAGAGAGAGAATGATCCGTAGAAGGCGCTGTTCTCACCGGAGCGCGACCAGGGCTCACCGACGACCTTGCCGTTGTAGAGCGCTTTGGATGTGTAGCCCACCTTGCGGTTCTCAAGACCAACGAACGGTGTGTACCAAACGAGGTTCGGCATCTTGCAGCACAAGTCGTTCGGCATTGCTTCAACACTGATTGCCGCTTCGTTCGTTACGACGTTGTAAGCGCGGCCGCTACGTTCAAAACGGATCGGAGCACTGCGCACCGCGGCAATCGTGCCGAGTGCCGCGGCGTATTTTTCTTTGAGCGCGTTGAGCATCGCGACAGACTGGGCGTGCGAGGCCTGTGAATCGATAATGATTTCCGATGTGCGTGCAGCGTTGTCTTCTGCGAGATTCACGTCAGCGCTGACGATTGCGATCGCGCGCACGCCGTTGAGATCCACGCCCTGCCACTGTCCGGTAGTGACGTTCCACGCCATCATCGCATCGCGTCCGGTAGTGACCACTTCACCGTTGTAATGACACGCGCCCGCAAAAACGCTCGCCGTGCGCACTTCAACATAATCTCCACGCATACTCACGTTCTCAGCCTGCGAACTGAAGACGAGCGCGCCCGCCGCGATGATCATCGTTAACGCTGCAATTAATCCTTTTCGCACTTTCCTTACCTCCAAAAGCTATCCACAGATTACACCGATTATAAGCCTTTGATCGCAGATGTATAGCAGGCGCGGCCGGGCCCGCACCGCTCGGCGTCGACGCGACGGTTGTCAGGCCCGATAACTTCCTGCGTTTCACAGCACCAAACGTGGTTTGTCGCGTCGAGATATTCGTCAGCACTGGCCGCGAGTCGATCGAGCATGAAGTATTTCTTCGAACGCAGCGATCCGCAGAATGGCGACTTAAGTGGTTCGGGTGATTCGTTAGGCATTGACACCTCCCGCCCTGGCCAACGCGCGGCGCACCAGCGTTTGGGCCAACGGCACTTTGTAAGCGTTCTTCTCGAGTGGCTTAGCGTCGGCGAGCGCGATCTTCGCTGCCTCTGCGAGCACTTCCTGGTTCAGATTCTTTCCGTTTAAATATTTCTCCGCATTCGGAACGCGCCAGGGAATCGGCGCAACGCCGCCGAGCACTATGCGTGCATCTTGCACTGTTTGATTCGGCGCCAGTCGCACCGCAACGGCCGCGGACGCGAGCGCAAAATCCAACGACTCACGTTCCTTGAATTTCAAATAAGTCGAACGCGCAGCCAGCGGCGACGCAGGCACGAATATCTCAGTGATGATCTCCTCATTCTTCAAAACGTTCTCGCGGCGAATATTCCCTTCCGACGGTAACGTGAAAAACTTATCGAGTGGAACGACGTGTTTGCCGCTCGATCCAACAACCGTCACCGAAGCACCCAACGCGACGAGCATCGGCGCGAGGTCAGAAGGATGAACGATGTGCGATGGACCACCCGCGATGATCGCGTTGTACTTGTTCTCGCCGCTCGCCGCGTAACACTCAGACCCACCCTTCTTCAAACAAACAACTTCCTCGAGCCGGAAATACCAGCAGCGCGGACGCTGGCAGAGATTGCCGCCGACAGTGCCGAGATTGCGGATCTGCGGCGTCGCGATCGAGTGTGCGGCTTCAGCGAGCCCCGGAAAACTCTTGCGCACCCCTGCGTGTTCTTCGAGTTCAGTCAACGTCACGAGCGCGCCGATGGTGAGTCCGCGCGCGTTGAGCGTGATCTTGTTGAGACCACGAATGTGTTTAAGATTGACCAGACGCGAAGGACGCGACGTGTAATCTTTCATCGTGGTCAACAAATCCTGCCCGCCGGCAATCGGTCGCGGCGCCTCATCGATGTCACCTGCCCCACTAACCGCGAGCATCTTCACAGCTTCATTGACTGTCGAGGGATTAGTCCACTCAAATGCCTTCATTTTTATATCCTCAATCCGCGTTTTAGATCTGTGTAATCTGTGTTCCCTTAGCCAAACCCATCAAAATCTTGTCGGGTGTTACTGGTAATTCGCGCACGCGCACGCCGCACGCATTGAACACCGCGTTCACGAGCGCGCCGACCGCGGGAATGATGCAGCCTTCCGCGATGCCGATCACTGCTTCTCGTTTGTCGTCGTCGTCGATGAGCGGCACGAGCTCGGGCATCTCCAGGCATCCCGGCAACTTGTAATCGCCAAAGCCCGGATTGAGCATCATGCCGAGCTGCGCATCCATCACGCGGCCTTCCCACAACGCCATTCCCAGCGACTGAATCATGCCGCCATTAATCTGGCTCTCCATCGTCAAACGATTCAAAGGCAAGCCGCCGTCCTGGATATGGACCATTTTGATCGGTTGGACGTGACCTGTCTCGACGTCGACTTCAACTTCGGCAAAGCAAACACCGTGAACGCCGCGCGCCTGCAGGTCCGCGCGCCACTCACCGTGCGAAGTAATGCCTGCCGCCGGTAACGCCGCGGTCGCCTGTTGCCACGATAATGATTGCCCGCCCGCCGAAACCTTGCCGCCCGAGAAAACGATCTCTTCCGGTTTCCCATTGCCGGGCAAAGGCGCAACACGCTCCGACATCAGCATGCCAGCCTTGATCGCCGCGTCTTTCACTGACGGCGACAACGACGGCGCAGTCGTCGAACCGCCGGACGGATTGGCGGCGCCGAGTTTCGAATTGCCGATACGTTCTTTCACGTCGTTTATCCCCAGGCCGAGTTCTTCGGCGACGATCGCGCGCGTGTAAGTGCGTGTGCCGGTGCCGAGATCCTGCGTGCCGACAGCAACGACGATCGATCCGTCACGCGAGATCGTCACAGCAACCTTGCACTGGTTGTTTCCGCCGCCGCCCCACGTGCCGACAGCGCAGCCTAGCCCTCGTTTCAATGGACCAGCATTCCCGCCCGCGATCGGATTTCTCCTGGACCACCCGATCTCTTTCGCAGCGCGTTCCAACTGCCGGTGATAAACCTCGTCGCGCAAATTCTTTGTGCGAAACTCCACCGGGTCCATCTTGATCTTGTACGCGAGCTCATCCATGAGCGATTCGACCGCGAACGACGCCTGCGGATGGCCGGGCGCGCGCATCGCGATCGACGAGTCTTCATTAGTGTGCAGTGCGTAAACTTCGCGATACGTGTCGCCCATGCGATAGATGTACGGCTGGCCGGCCTGCGAACCCGGACCCAGACCGCCGAGTCGATACTGCCGCGCGTTCATCGCGACAATCGTTCCATCGTTCTTCACGCCCGCTTTCAACTTCTGCCACGAACCCGACCGATTACCCGCCATCACAAACTCATCGTAACGAGTGAACATCAGTTTCACCGGTGACTTTGTTTGTTTCGACAGGCGGCAGGCGAGCAAGCCTTCAAGACCAAGTCCAAACTTCGATCCGAAACCGCCGCCCATGTGTTCGACACTCACGGTTACGGCACTTTCAGTGAGACCGAGTTCTTTCGCTGCGTCCGCAGCGATCGTGAACGTACCCTGTGTTGACGCGTAGATTGTCGCCGTGTCGCCGCCGCGATAGTCGACGACCATGCCGTGTGTTTCGAGACACGCGTGATGGATGCGCGGGGAAATATATTCAGCTTCGACAACAGCGTCAGCAGTTGCGAAAGCGGCTTCAGCCTTTTGCTGATCGCCGTTCTTGCCTTTTTCCTGGAGGTTGTTTTCTTCAGCGACGACTTTCGGCGCGTCCGGTCGAATGGCTGCATGTGCATGGACCACGTGCGGCAGCACTTCGTAATTGACTTTGATCGCGCGCAGTGCGTCGCCTGCGATCTCGGGCGTTGTTGCGGCGACTGCCGCGACCGGGCCACCGGCGAAACGAACTTCAGTCAACGGCGCCGGAATGATCGCTTTCACACCGGGAATCTTCGATGCGGCATCGGTGTCGATGCTCGTGACGCGCGCGTGCGCGTGTGGGCAACGAAGAACACGCGCGTAAAGCATGCCGGGCAAGCGCTGGTCATAGGTGTAACGAGCTACGCCCGCAGCTTTCAATGGACCATCGACACGCGTGTAACGACGATTGAGCAGCGTGTGCTTGTCGTTTGGTCCCCAGCCCGGGCCGGCCTCAGCGTCGACTTCGATCTCGACCATCTGCTCGACGCCATTGACGACGCGCGGGACGCGGATCTTCTTCTTCGGTTTCGGTGTTGGTGTTGCTTGTGGTTGTTGCATCTTTGTATCTCAGCCGGCAGTGGACTTCGCGGCCGCTAATGCCGCTTCAAAAACTCGCGGATACGTTCCGCAGCGACAGAAGTTCCCTTTGCATGCTTCGCGAACTTGTTCGAGGCTTGGGTTCGGATTCTTCTTCAGGTACGCCGAGATCGTCGTGACGAAACCGGGCGTGCAAAAGCCGCACATCAACGCGTCCTGCTCGACAAACGCAGCTTGCACCGCGTTCAGACTCTCCGGTGAACCGAGGCCCTCGACGGTTGTGATCTTCCGGTTCGTAGCATCGACGGCGAGCACGAGACACGAGTAAGCGGGCTTGCCGTCGAGGAGGACGGTGCACGCGCCACACGTTCCCACGTCGCAAACGAGTTTTGGACCAGTGACGGCGGGTTCGAGATGATTGCGCAGCGCGTTGAGCAATGTAGTGCGCGGCTCAACCTGAACGTCTCGCGCAGTGCCGTTCACGTCGAGCGTGACCTTGACGTTACCCGAGAGCGTGCCCTGTTTCTCATGTGCCTCTGCTTCCGTCCAAAGATGATCGGCAATGGCGGCGCCCGCGCCGGCGATACCTACACCTTTCAGAAACTTACGTCTGCCCGGATTGTGATCCTCACGATTATCACGAGACTTGGTCATTGCTTCTCTCCCACGCTTGTGATATTGGTCAAACCATTGCGAGGTTTGACGACTATTTTGATCTGTATTTGGTCGAGATAAGTTAACACATCCTATCTCCAAAAAAGGAAAGCAAATGAGACTTATCGCAGTGTTTGCGTTGCTGCTAATCCCGTTCACTGTTCCCGCAAAGCCCAAAACTGATTGGTCGGTCGCGATGGTGGAGTCGACGACGAAGCGTTACCCGACCGCGAAAGATCTCGGTTCGTGGGGCTATGCGAAATCGCTTTACCTTTACGGCCAGTATCTCGTTTACAGACGAACGCACAATCCTCGCTATCTCAAGTACATCAAAGACTGGATCGACATGCACGTCGATGCTGAAGGGGTTGTTCGCAGCGCGAATGCGCAGGGCGAAGTGCGTGAAGTGAAGTTTGACAACCTCGACGGCATGCTGCCCGGCAACCTCCTCCTGCTGCTCTACGAGGAGACAAAAGAACCTCGTTACAAGCTCGCCGCCGATCGCATTCGCAAACGCTTCGATACCTATCCACGCACAAAAGACGGCGGGTTCTGGCACGCCACGAGTAAGAGTCGCGAATGGCAGTTATGGGGCGACGGCGTGTTCATGTCGATGCCGTTTTTAGTCCGGTATGGAACGATGTTCGGCGATAGCAAACACGCGAACGACGAGGCGGTTCATCAGCTACTGACCTACAGCAGCCACCTGAGCGATCGGCGCACAGGGCTGATGTTTCACGCCTATGACGAGAGCGGTCAATCAGCCTGGGCCGACAAGGAGACTAAGCACTCTGCGGAAATGTGGTGCCGCGCGATGGGGTGGTTTGGGATGACGTTAATTGAAGTGCTCGAACTCCTGCCGCGCGATCATCCGATGCGACCGCAGTTGATTGCGCAAGTCGCGCAACTCGTTAAAGCGTGGGCGCGCTATCAGGACGAGAAAACCGGACTCTGGTACCAGGTCGTCGATAAAGGCGACGACCCTGCGAACTGGCTCGAGACGTCGAGCTCAAGCATGTACACGTACGTCACTGCGATGGCCGTCGATCGCGGCTACGTAGAAAAGAGATATGCCGGCGCTGCCCGGAAAGGGTATGCCGGCGTACTCACAAAGATCTCCATCGACCAGGAAGGTCAAACAAATCTCACCGACATTTGCGAAGGCACGAACGTGGCCGATCTCGCTTACTACTTCGCGCGCAAACGCAACACCAACGACTTCCACGGCCTCGGCGCATTTCTGATCATGAATGAGAAGTTCATGAACAAGAAGTTAAAAGGCAGCAGCCGTACACTATGGAAATCTGTGTAATCTGTGGATAAAGTCTTGACCTGATACAAAATTGGTATTATAAGTTCCGCGCCCAGTCTCAGATTGTTATGACCAATTCGAGCGCCAACAGGTTACAAATCGTTCAGCCGGTCCGGTCCGGGCAGTCTACGGAGCAGGTTGTTGCTCGTGTTTACGAACTGATCAAGCATCAGGATCTGAAGCCCGGCGATCGCCTGCCGCCCGAGCGCGAGTTGTCAAGACAGTTGGGGATCAGCCGGCCTTCTCTGCGCGCCGGCCTGAGTTCGTTAATCTCGATGGGTGTGCTCCAGTCGCGCCAGGGCGCCGGCACTTTCATCGTCGATGGTCCTCCAGCCCTGGACAGTGAGCCGTTGCGTCTCCTGGCGCAGCTTCATGGTTTTAGTTTTGAGCACATGTTCGAAACCAGGTCCGTGCTGGAGGTCGGAGCTGCGGGTTTGGCCGCCGAGCGCGCAACTGGCGAACAACTGGCGACGATGTCGGAAGAAATCGCCGACATGTTTGCCGCGCTACAGGATCCGCAGCAGTTCCTGGTTCACGATGTCGCGTTCCACCGGGCAGTCGCAGCCGCGTCAGGCAATCCGACGCTTGCGACTCTCGTCGAGATGGTATCGGCGATTCTTTACGAACGGCGTCGCGACACGATCGAACGCGCACACGATTTCAACGAAGCGCTCGAACTGCATCGCCGCGTCTATCGAGCGATTCGCGCGCGCAAACCTGACGAGGCTCGGGAAGCGATGCGCGAGCACATCATCTGTGCGCAGCGAGCTTTCGCGCTTGAAGAGAAGCAGCACCAGGCAAAGCTCGAAGAAAAAGAAGCGTAACAAGTTCATCCCCGAGGCGCGCCGGGTGCCTCCGCGTGTTCGTCAAACGCCGGCCATAACAGGAAAAACAGTTTTGCAGTTGTGATTCAGGTAATCCCCTCGTCCATTTAATTAAATTGTCCTAAGTAAAGACAATTTCAGTCGGCAATAAATTTCGAAGGAGGAGTCCCATGATTGGCGTCACGCGTCACCCGAAGCAAATTCTCTTTTCTCTGCTGGCGTTACTCGTCATATCCACCTCAGCCAACGCTCAGAGTGTTACCGGATCGATAACCGGAACTGTGACTGATGTGAGCGGCGCCGTTGTACCGGGTGCTGCCGTCACGCTGATCCAGGACAAGACGTCTGAATCCCGCAGCCTCAGTAGTGACAGCGATGGGCGCTTTACTTTCCCTGCCTTGCAGCCCGGTAAATATTCACTTCGAGTCGAGCGACAGGGTTTCCAGACGCTCGAACAAAAAGGGATCGTACTGAGCGCCAACGAGACTCTCGCGGTCGGCGAGCTGAAACTCCAACCGGGACAAGTCAGCGAAACAGTCAGCATTACGAGCGAAGGCGCGATTGTAGAGCGAGAAAGCAGCGACCTCACTGCGAGGCTTACGGCTGACCAGATCAATCTCATCTCAACCAAAGGCCGTGATGTCACTTCGTTACTGCGGCTGATTCCGGGAACCTCTAACGACGACGACATCGAAGCCGTTGGCGAAGGGTTTGGCACGAACCTGCCGAACATATCCGGCCAGCGCGGACGCTCAACCGTGTCGACGATCGATGGCCTGAATGCCAGTGAACCGAGTGGCAATAACAAACTGAGCATGACCATCAACCAGGATGCCGTTGCGGAAGTGAAAGTCCTGCGCAACAACTACGCGGCTGAATACGGAAACAACGGCGGCGCTTTGATCAATCTCGTATCGAAGGGTGGCGGCAAAGATTATCGCGGCTCTGCTTACTACTTCCTGCGCAATGAAGCCCTCAACGCCTCGCCGTTCTTTAACAACAAGGCTGGCCTGGCGAGACCTTTGTATCGTCACAACATCTGGGGATTCAACGTGGGCGGGCCGGCGCCTATTCCGAAGTTTGGTGAGGGTGGAGACAGGCTGTTACGCGACAAGGTGTTTTTCTTCTTCTCGTACGAAAAGCCGCACCAGATTACGCCGCAGGATCCCCGCTTTGTGACCGTGCCAACTGCCCTCGAGAGAGCGGGAGATTTCTCTCAGTCCATCAACTCAACGAACGCCAAAGTCTTCGTCAAGGATCCACTTCGATCGGGAAATTGCACCGCTACGGATCAGTCCGGATGTTTTCGCGATCCTTCGCGCGCAACTGCCGCCAATCCGCTCGGCTTGAACATCATTCCGCAGTCGCGTTTTAACCACAGCGGCCAGGCTCTGCTCGACTACTTCCCGCTTCCGAATACGATCAATGGCCGGACAGCAGCCGGCGGCGCTTACAACTACGTGGCCCAAAGCCCGGTTGATGTGCCGAAGCGCAGCATGCTGATTCGCTTTGACGTGAAGTCGTCAGACAAGGACAGCTTTTATGGCAAGGCGCAATGGTGGACTTCCGACAACCTCGGAACAGGCACGTCCGGTTGGCCCGGTGGCGATGCCAGTCGATGGGGAATCGAGTCGCACTATCTCTACAAAGACAATGGCCTTTCGCTGAACTGGGTTCACATCTTCAACGCCAGCATGGTTAACGAGGCGACCCTCGGCCTGCGTCACGACTCCGAAGGGTTCATCCCCGGCGATGGTGAAATAGATCGGTTAACGAAGTCGTCACTGAACTACACTGCGCCGCAACTGTTCCCGGAAAACAACACCCTCGATTTGATTCCGAGAGTCACAAACTGGAGTGGCGTTCTGGGAGTTGCTCCGGCGCAGATCAACTGGCTGTCACGTTGGGGTGAAGTCGGAAACGATTACATCCTGCCCTCCTTCGCCGACAACCTGTCAATCACGCGTGGAGATCACAGTTACAAATTCGGTTTCTATCTCGAACACGTGCGGAACGGCGAGGCGCGTGGCGGCGACTGGTCCGGTTCGTTCAACTTCAGTGGCACCGATAGTGGCTTCACAGCTTCCGGATTAAATACGGGTTACGCCTATGCGAACGCGCTGGTCGGAAACTTCGCGCAGTACAACGAACAGAGCGGGCGGCGTGGCGCGAACGTCGATATGTTGATGGCCCAATGGTACGGACAGGACCAGTGGAAGATCAGCCGCAGCCTGACTCTGAATTACGGTCTGCGCATGGGTTGGAACAATAACTGGCTGCAACGAGATCTCGGTTACGCTAACTTTGATCTGGCTAAGTTCGATCCGAAGCAGGCGCAGGTTCTCTACCGGCCATTCTGTGTCGGCGGCACGCCCGCTACGGCTGCGTGTGCGAATGCTAACCGCCGTGCTCAGAATCCGGTCACCGGTCAACTTCTTACCAACACAAATCTGGTGGGCACGTTTGTGCCGGGAGTTGGAGATCCGCTGAATGGGATCGTCTTGCCCGATGATCCAGGCGCCGAACGAGGCTTCATGAAAGCGCCCGGCATTCACTGGGAGCCGCGCGTCGGTTTTGCGTGGGATCTTTTCGGCACTGGAAAAACCGTGCTGCGGACGATGGGTGGCGTGTATCACACCTACCGCCTCGGCGGCGGCACCACCGGCGGTAACCTCGTTAACAATTCGCCGTTTCAAAGTAATTTGCGAATCGATTTCGGCAACATCGACCAGATTCCAAACCTTGTCAGCACGGCTCTTGCCAGGACCACCTCGCTGAAGGCCGTTGATCCCGATTTCCACACGCCGACCATCTACAACTACTCGCTTGGTATTCAACAGGAAATCGGTTTCAAGACTGTCGTCGAGATCAGTTACGTGGGATCTCAGAGCCGGCACCTGGGGGAGCAGCGAAATATCAACGGTGTTCCGGATAGCGCGAAGTTCATCAATCTGCATCCCGAAAACAGGAACCCGTTTTCGGCTGTGACGGCGAACGGGTCTGCGCAACTGGGTGCGCTGGCTGACGATTTTCTGCGCCAGTTCCAGGGCTACTCCGACGTCCAGTTGATCTCTTACACCGGAAACTCCAACTACAACGGTTTGCAGGTTCAGGCAAACCGTCGCTACACGCGTGGACTTCAGTTTGGTGTGGCTTACACGTGGTCCAAGACGCTGGAAACAGTTACCAAGGATGGACCAGCCGACGATGGCGATGCGGTTTTTGGGCGGCCCTACAAGGCGTTCAACTATGGACCGGCTGACTTCGATCAAACGCACATCTTTACCGTCAACTACATTTGGGATGTGCCAGCGTTAAGCACTCACTTCGCCAATAACGGGGTTATCAAAGCCGTGTTCGATGGCTGGCAACTCTCCGGCACGACTTCATTTGCGACGGGTAAACCCAAGGCTTTCGGAACCGGCACAGGGTTGAACTGGACTTACGCCGGCACGGCGTCTGCGACCAACATCACAGACTTCACAGGCGGTGAAGTTAATGCCCGGCCCGTTGTGATCTGTAATCCCAATCGGAATCCTGGGACGTTTGCTCCCGACGGTACGCCGTACGTGATCGACACTTCGTGTTTTGCCAAACCGGGAACCCTTGGAAGTATCGGCAACTTGCAACGCAACCTGATTCGATTGCCGTCGATCTTCAACAGCGACGTCGCATTCTTCAAGAATTTCCGGATGGGTGAGAACCGCGCGATACAACTGCGCTGGGAAACTTACAACATCTTCAACCGGGCGAACTTCACCGACATCAATGGCGCGATGACCTTCGATGCTACCGGCAAGCAAACGACTACTACTTTCGGAACCCCGCGTGCGGCCCGCTCGCCACGCGTGATGCAGGCTTCGATTCGATTCAATTTTTAGCCGCGTGATCTGTGTACTGATTTACGTAGGGAGGGCGCGTTTATGAAAGTTCTACTTGCGTTTGTGCTGATTACTACTGCAGCCTCAATTGCTTTCGCCCAGGCCAACGCAAAGGTGAGCGGCACGGTGACTGATCCGAATGGCGCGGCTGTTCCCGGCGCGACGGTGAAGCTCATCAACCAGGCGACGAAGATCGAAGTTGAAACCACGACCAATGAAGATGGTTATTTCAACTTCGTGAATGTGAACCCGGCGATGTACACGCTGCGCGTGGAGGTCTCAGGTTTCAAAGGATTGCAGAGCGCGCCTTTCGACGTTGGCGTGAGTGAGGCAGTGACCCAGAATGTCTCACTCACGGTGGGCGCGGTTTCCGAGACAGTCGAGGTTATGACGGGCGCTGAGCTCATTCAGCAGGCCTCATCCGATCTCGGCACTGTGATCACGGAGAAGGTGGTCCAGGATCTCCCTTTGAACGGCAGAAACTTTACGCAACTACTGACGCTAACGCCCGGCGTGACACCCGTCTCAACATCTCAAAATCGAAACGTCGGTGGCGTCGAAGGAAATGTCGGCCTTCCTGGTTCCGGCTTTTCCGATCCTTCGTTTCACGGCCAGGAAAACCGTTCGAAGCTCTATTTCTACGATGGCATCATTAACACGAATGTCAGAGGACCGACGTACATCGTCATTCCGAACATCGACCTGATACAGGAGTTCAAGGTTGTCGGCCATGACTCGCGCACTGATTACGGCGGCGCCGCCGGCGGCGTTGTCAACATGGTTTCAAAATCAGGCGGCAGTGACTTTCACGGTTCCGCTTTCGAGTATGTGCGTAACGACGCCTTCGACGCGCGAAATCCGTTCGATGTTTGCACCACCGCGAGGTGCAAACCCGGGCAGGGTGTTCCCGACAAGCCGGTGCCGTTTCGTCAAAACCAGTTTGGCGCAACAGTTACTGGTCCAATTTTCAGGAATCACACTTTCTTCTCGGCCGGTTACGACGGCTGGCGCTACAGCCAGCCAACACTCGCTTTGTCTTACGTTCCCACAGCGGCTGAAATAAACGGCGACTTCACCAACACTCCGTTCAGACGCAAGATCTACAATCCTTTCTCTACGCGCCAGGTAGGAAACAATTTTGTCCGCGATGAGTTTCGTTGTGATGCGTCCGGCAATCCGCTGCCCGTGAATGCGCTCAAGCAACAGGACCAGACGATTGGCGCGCCCTGTTTCAAGATTCCCCAAGCGTTGATCTTCGCGCCCATGCAGAACTTCTTCCGGACGTATGCGCCAACGCCAAACTTGTCAGGCGATCCGACAAACAACTTCGGACAGATTCGGCCGTCCACCAACAATTCAAATAGTTTCCAGGTCAGAATCGATCACCACTTCAACGACAACGACAATATCTTCTTCCGCTACACGCAACAGAACGTGAGTGTTTTCAATCCGCTTGGAACAGACGGCTCGACGGCCGGCAGCGGCAAGGGGCGAAACTACGGCGGCGCCTGGACACATGCATTCAGTCCGAATCTCATATTCGATATTCGCGCGGGTTACGCAGGCCGGCCCGGCGTAGATTCGAGCCAGCAGAATCAACACGAAGCCGGACTCGACCCCCTCGTGCAAGCTGGATTTCGCGACGTAGACAGATACAACGGTCTCTTAGTGACTCTTCAAAACTGGACCGCGGGCGGCAACAACAACTTCGGCATTCGCGGCGAAGCATTGCGCGAGAACCCAAACTGGAGCATGACGCCGAGTGTGACCTGGCTCAAGGGTAATCACAGTATTAAAACGGGCGGCTGGTATATCGAGGCAAAGCGCGTCCAACTCAACACATTTCAAACTTACGTTTTCAACGACGAACAGACGCGTTTGCCAACCGCGGCTACAGGAACGTCAGGCTTGTCGCTGGCGTCGGCTCTGCTCGGCTTCCCCAACAATTTCAACGCGCAGTTGCCGGTGCTGCACGGTGGTCCAGTGCAGTTCAAGTACGCTTCGTGGGCTGCGTTTATTCAGGATGAGTGGCGTGTACGGCGAAACGTCTCCCTCACGCTCGGCCTTCGTTACGACTACCTGACACAACCGCGGACCACTGACGGGCGTCTCTGGAACTCACTCGATCTCGCAAATCAGAAGTGGATCATCGGCGCTACCGAGATGCCTCCGTTTTGCAGCGCGGCCCAGTCAGCGCCGTGCATACCCGATGCGTTCAAGAATGATCCTCACTTCAGCAACGTCGCCGTGGCGGGCAGTAAATTTTTTGCGCCACCGCCGATCAAAGACAATTGGGGACCGCGCATCGGAATTGCCTGGACACTCAATCCAAAGACTGTCCTGCGAGCCGGTTATGGTCTTTACTGGGATCCATTGCCCGCCCGCAGCCAGTACGCGCAGAACGATCTCGAAGCTACAACCTGGCCCGACGCCACGGCGTTTTCAGGTAATGCGAATGCGAGTGCCAACTTTACGAGCGGCACTGCCTTCAACATCATCCAGCTTCAGTCGCAGGGCTTCGCGACGCCTTTGCCGACAACGAATCCCTGGAACGTCAGTGGCTTTCCAAACGATCCACGTTACAAGGATCCATATTCACAGCAGTGGCACGTCGAAGTGCAACGAGAATTAACTTCTAATTCGATGGTCTCGGTGGCTTACGTCGGCAGCAAGAACGGCAGGCTGCCGTACGCCGGCTTTGCGAATGCGGCGCGCCAGGCTTCGCCAAACGGCACGGCCAACTCGGTGATCGACGCGTTACGCATAATGCCGTGGGTCAGCGCCGGCATCACCTACACCACCAACATCGGCTACGCAAACTACAACGCGCTCGAGTCGAAATTTCAACGGCGCTTCGCGAAAGGTTTGAGCACACTCGTTTCTTACACGTGGAGCAAGTCGATCGACGTGAGCAGCGGATACTTCAACGTCGAGAATGGACCAGGCGGCGGCTCGGCTATCCAGAACTACTATGATCAGAGTACGGCGCGAGGAGTTTCGTCTTACGACATCCCGCACTTCCTCTCGTGGGCCACTGTCTACGAGTTGCCGGCGGGCAAGGGCAAACGCTGGTTCAGGAGTGGCCCCGCCTCGTGGATTTTCGGCAACTGGCAAACCAACTTCATCATGCAGGCACGCTCGGGCGCGCCTTTCAATCTGCAAGTAACCGGTGATCTTGCTAATCTACGCGGCAGTGCACCGACCGCGCCGGGAACGTATCTTCGTCCAAACTTAATCGCGGATCCGTTTGTGGCTGGTCCAGTGGCGGCGAATCCCGATCCGGCGTGTCAGAAAACAATCTCGCAGGGCGGCAAAGCGGCGGACGCGGTGCGCACGATTGCGAGTTGGCTAAATCCATGCGCGTTCGGCATTCCTTCGGGATCGTTCGGAAGTCTTGGTCGCAATGTGTTTCGCGGCAAGTCGGTCTTCAACACGGACCTGTCGTTGTTCAAGAGTGTTCCGATCCGCGAAGACTGGCAGGTACAGTTCAGGATGGAGCTGTTCAACGTCTTCAATATTCAGAACTGGGACACACCCGCGAACGCGAACCTGACGCTGAACACGAATGCGACTACGCTGGCCAACAACGTCGGGCGCATCACGACGCTCGCGGCGGGCACCAACCCGCGGCAGATACAGTTTGGTTTGAGGCTGATGTTCTAATGACGGCGACCCGTGTAATCAGGACTGTGTTAGTTGCAGCAGTCCTGATGCTGCCAGTTGGTACATCAGCCCAAACTGCCAGCGCGCCGGCGTTGGCAAAACTCGAACACGACGCGCAGAAACTGCTGGGCGCTGGTCCGTTCACGGTCGTCAGCAAAACGGTGACGCCACCGAGTGGCGACAAGCACGACTACATGAGCCAGGCTCCGTACTTCTGGCCGGATCCGAAAAGTCCGAACGGCCTGCCCTACATTCGACGCGACGGTGAACGCAATCCTGAGATCAACAAGATCACTGACCATCGCGTGATGGACCAGATGGCCGGAGCGGTGGAGACGCTCGCGCTCGCCTATCACTTCAAACGTGATGAAGCCTACGTGCAGAAAGCCATACAACTTCTGCGCGCCTTCTTCCTCGATCCGCAAATGCGGATGAATCCGAATTTGCAGTTTGGGCAAGGCATTCCGGGCGTCAACACCGGTCGTGGCATCGGATTGATCGAGACTCGCGGACTGACGCGGGTCGTCGAGGCGATCGCGTTTTTGAAGGCATCGAAAGTCTGGACCAGCGCCGATCAGGAGGGCATAACAGCGTGGTTCGACAAATTTTTGCAGTGGATGCTGGAGAGTAAGAATGGTCGCGATGAGGCGGCGGCGAAAAACAATCACGGCACGTTCTACGACGTGCAGGTGGTAACGTTTGCGTTGTTTCTCGGCAAGAAAGACCTCGCGAAGTCTGTTCTCGAAACTGCGAAGACGAAACGGATCGCAGTACAGATCGAACCCGACGGGCGTCAGCCACTCGAGCTCGCGCGCACTAAAGCGTGGAGTTACAGCGTCGGCAATCTCGACGGCCTCATGCAACTCGCACGTCTCGGCGAAACTCTCGGCGTCGATCTGTGGAACTACGAAACACGCGACGGCCGCGGCATTCGCAAGGCGCTCGACTTTCTCGCGCCGTTCGCCACCGGGCAAGTCAGTGGACCTACCAACAACTCGGCGATTGGCCGCCGCAGATGTTGTTTCCCTTAATCCGCCGCGCCACCGCTCACTACAAGGATGAAAAGTTTCGCGCCCTCCTGAGCAAAGTGCCGCCAGTAAACGCCGACGATCTAACCAATCTCCTGACCAGACGATGAACCGGACTCTTTTTTGCCTTCTGTGCTTTTTTGTGGCCCAGACAGTTTGTGCGCAAACGTGGCCGCATCCGATCCCGGCGCGCGTTCGCGACGGCGCTAATCGCGACTTGATGGTGATGACGCTCGGCGACGTCTCACCCGTGATCGCCGACGGAATTTTCGATCCCGCGAAAGACGAGTTGCGCCTCAAAGACGGCACGGTTCTCAAAAACTATTTTCGCGACACGCTGAAGATCAAATACTTCGCGCCTATCGACAAGACTCGATTCCCGCTGCCTCCGTCGGGTTGGTGTTCCTGGTACTTCTTCTACCAGGAGATCAACGAAGACGAGATCAAGCTGAACGCCAGGTGGATCGCCGAGAATCTCAAAGACTTCGGTGTGCAATACGTGCAGATCGACGATGGCTGGCAAGGCACCGGCCACGGGCTCGGTGAAAACCGCGACTGGTCCACCATCAACAAACGCTTCCCGAGCGGTATGGACGGTCTCGCCGCGTACATCAAGAGTCTGGGTCTGAAACCGGGCATCTGGCTGGCGCCGCACGGGCAGAGCAATGAAGCAGTCGTCAAAAATCATCCGGGCGTTTTTCTCGTGAAGCCGGATGGCACGACTGGGTCGAACACGTGGGAAGGGACGTTTCTTGTCGATCCTTCCGCGCCAGAGTCGCAGCAGTATTTGAAAGACTTGTTCGCGAAGCTCTCGAGCTGGGGTTACGAGTACTTCAAGATCGACGGCCAGCCGATCGTCGTGCGCGAGTACCGCAACAAGAAGAGCTTCATGAAGAAGCCCGCGGAGGATACTGACGAACTCTATCGCGAGACGCTGCGAAGTATTCGCGCGGGCATTGGGCCAAATCGTTACCTGCTCGGTTGCTGGGTTGTGCCGCTTGAAGGCATCGGGCTGATGAACGGTTCACGTACCGGCGCGGATGTTTTGCCAAACTGGGACGGCCTCAAGTTCGCGGTGCGCGCGACGATGCAGTACTACTTCACGCACAACATCGCGTGGTATGCGGACCCGGACGTCTTCATCGTGCGTGCGCCGTTGCCGCTCGAGCAGGCGCGTGCGTGGGCCACGTTGCAGGGATTGACGGGACAGGCGGTGCTGATGAGCGATCGACTTGTCGATCTCTCGCCCGAGCGCGTCGAATTGATCAAGCGTGTGTATCCTGCTGTCGATATTCGGCCCCTCGATCTGTTTTCCAGCGACCGGAACAAGCGCATCTGGGACCTGAAAGTGAATCATCTCGGCCGCGCATATGACGTGGTTGGGCTGTTTAACTTCGACGACAGCAAGCCAATCAGTTCTTATCTCGCCTGGAAAGATCTCGGACTGCCGGATGATCGACCCGTTCACGTCTTCGACTTTTGGAACAAGGAATATCTCGGAGCGTTCGAGAAAGGTATCTCCATCGATCTTGGCCCAACCAGCACTCGTGTACTCACGCTGCTGCCCGCTGAAGATCGGATACAACTTATCTCTACGAGCCGTCACATCACACAAGGCTGGGTCGATCTAATTTCTCATCACCTGCGTGGAAATCACTACTCCGGCAAAAGCAAACTAATTCGCAACGATCCGTATAATCTGTGTTTCGCTTTTCCTCGCGGAAAGAACTTCCAAATCAAAAGCGCTACTGCCGGCAACTTACCGGTTCGCATCACGAATCACCAGGGTTGGGCCACACTCGAGATCACATCACCGAAGACCGCGGAAGTTAGTTGGGACGTCGTGTTTGAACCAGCACCCGCCTATCACTTTCCGGTGAAGGAGCCGCAGCATTTGTGGGCTGAGCGCGTGGGAGTCGACGGCGCGAACCTGCGTTGGGTGATTCCGGCGCAGCCGACGTTTGCTTACCAGGTTTCGTTGAAAGGAAAAGTGTTGGGCTACACGCCTTCGCAAGTGTTCGCGTTGCGCGGACTCGATCCCAATACCGTTTACACCGCTGAAGTCAGAACGGTTTGGCAGGACGGCACGCTCAGTGAAAAGAAAGCCACGTTTGCGTTCACGTTGGAGAAGATTCAGCCACCGGAGATGTTTCTTTCCGATCTCGATCCGGTGCGTTTGACGCCGGGCTGGCGGCAACCTGAGTTGAATCGAAACTTCAACGGCGGCGGGCTCGCAATTGGTGGCCGCACGTTTGAAAAAGGCATTGGCATGCCGACGAATTCTGAGATCGAGTTTGAGTTGAATGGAACGTACGACAACTTCGTCACACTTGTTGGGATCGACGATGAGTTTAACAACAACGACGC
>Ga0126311_10000215_pt1 | contig 28986 bp, 31 predicted proteins | sample Plot61_FD_92539 | JGI IMG/M metagenome (GOLD analysis project Ga0126311, IMG submission 92539) | Serpentine soil microbial communities from UC McLaughlin Reserve, CA, USA - Plot61 | ecosystem: Environmental > Terrestrial > Soil > Grasslands | place: USA: UC McLaughlin Reserve, Lake County... | reverse complement strand
GGCCGCGGCCCCGTCGGGCGGAGACCGGCGCAGCCCCCTTCGCCCGCCCTCGCCGGAGCTTACGACCCACGGGTGATAGACCGCGCCGAAGGAGAGAGCGCGCGTCTCCCCGTAACCGAGCGGCACTATCGGCCCCCGCGCGACGGACGCGGGGCGAGAAGCGCCCGCGCTCGGCCTGAGTTGAAGGGTGTGCGCGCGCGCCTCCTCTTCGCGGTAGTGGTCGGGCAGCGAGAGGATTGCGAAGAGGTCGCCGCGCGCGGCGCACACGCGCAGCAGCGAGCAGTGGACTTCGAGCAGCGTGTCGGGCCGGAAGGAAGTGTCGGGCTTCGTCTGCCAGCCGCTCGCGGGCTGCACGCGCACGCCGACGCCGTTCGACCAGTTGCTCGAATAGCCTCCGGCCTCGGCGCGCACGCGGTAGAAGTAGTTCCCGCTCGCGCGCCCGTAGACGATCGTCTGAGTGTCGCGGCCCTCGTAGATGACAGCCGAGCCGGCCCAGTCGGGCGCGGTGGACTCTTCGAGGACGAAGCCCGCGCCCGGCTCGCCCGACCAGGCGAGCGCGAGCGTGCCCGCCGCGTCCGGCTCGCCCGCCGCGAGCGTCGGAGCGGCGACGACGCGCAGGCCGCAGTCGAGGAAGTTCTCCTTGAGCGGGGCCTCCGCGAGCGGCGGCTCGCGCCTCTTGTCACAGTCGAGAAAGCGCCACCACTCGGGGTGCGGCAGCGGCTCCGAAGGCCACGGGTGCGGCTCGCCCTCGCGCCTCTCCTCCCATCCCGTGTGGGTCGCGTCGGGGACGACGATGATGGTCGCCTCCTCTAAATCGAGCGCCGCGTGAATCCCCGAGAGGGCGCGAGGGCGCGCGCTCTGGTCGCGTATGAAGTCGGCGCGCGAGAGCAGGTCGGCCGTGCCCGTCTCTTTGAGCCCGCGGTCCAGGAAGAGGTCTGAGCCGAACTCCGCGAGGCCGTCGCGCACGAGCGCCGTGCGGCGACGCCTGCGCGGCCCCAAGTAGTCCAGAGGGAAGGTCGGCATCAGCACAGGCATGTACGCGTCCGGCATAAGCCGCCCCGCCGGGCCCGCGAGCGGGAAGCGCGGGGCTTCGGTCTCGCGCCTGACGGAGTCGTGGTTAAGGTCTTCACTCGGGCCGCGCCGGAAGAGACTGTCGTCGGCGGGCAGCGCGCCCCAGAAGCGCGGGTGCGTCCGCGTGAAGCCGAGGTCGGACAGGCTGAGCGGGTCTTCGTCGCCGCTGCGCACGCGAAGCTCGAAGAGCAATTTCTCGCAGACGTTCGGCGGCTTGGGCGAGCCGGTCGGCTTGTTCTTGAGTAGCCACACCGCCTCGCCCGAGACCTGCACCGTCCCGGCCTTTCCCGACGAAGGCCGCGCGAGCACGCGCACCTCGTCGGCGCGCATCCAGAGCCTCCGGTTGCCGAGCCTCGCGCGCACGAAGGAGCCGGGCGCGGGCGCGTCCGCGGGCGAGAGCGCGAGGTTGACGGCGACGGGCTTGCCGGGCGGCGCGGGCTGCCCCCTTCCCCAGGCGGAGTCGGGCGCGATAAAGACTTCGGCCGATTTACTGCGCCCGTCGAAGGTCACGACCTGCGCGCGCCCGGCCCTGACGATGGGCGGCTCGGCGGGCACGCGGAGCCAGCGAACCTCACCGCCCTCGACGCGCACCGTGGCACGCCCCGGCGCGTCGCCCGCGCCGACTGCCGTGACGGACTTGACCGTCACGAGCGGCACGTAACCCTCTTCAAATGTGAGCCGCAGTATGTCGCCCGCGTCCGGCGCGTCGGGGCCGTGCGACTCGACCTCGAAGTCTAAGGGCGAGTTGTAACGGCCGACGACGAGCGGGCGCGAGAGCAGCGCGGCCGCCGCCCGTAAGGAGTCAGACCAACTGCCTTCGGAGCGCGCGGGCGCGAGCGCGGGCGCGAGCCGCCCGTCTGCCTTGACGCGCGCCAGCCCCGGCACGTGGACGAAGTTGGGTCGCGTGCGGCCCGCGACGCGCACGACCCAGCAGCGCCGCCCGCCGTTGCGGAAGAAGGCGCGCACCGCCGGGCCGAGGTGCGCGTAGGCCGTCTCGCCGCGCCGCGCGTCCCACGCGAGCGGCGCGTCCGCGCCGAAGAGCGCCGCGAACTGCGACGCGTCCTCCACCGCCACGGGCAGGTGGAGCGGCCCCGACGCCGCGAAGCCGACGAAGACCGCCACGTCCATGCGCGGCAGCACCTCGTCGAGCGGCGGCGTCTGGGGCTCGAAGCGGAAGCCCGGCAGCCGTCGTGTTGTGCGCGCGACAGTCAACCCTTAACCCCCTCAACTCTTCGCGGACGCCCTCACTCCATCTCAAGGCGCTCGTAGGCGATGGTCAACTCTTCCATCGCCACGTCCGTGCCCTTCGCGTTCATGGGGCCGCTGATGTGCTTGATGATGCGCGCGCGCAGCAGCTTCCACGTCTGCACGACCTCCGTGTGGTCTTCGTTCTGCAACTGGATGGTGACGGTGCGCGAGGCGTTCTGGTCGCCGTTGCGAATCTGGTCGAGCCACTGGTAGAGGTTGAGCGAGCCGATGACGCCGCGCTTGAGGGTCACGTCCGTCGCCTTGTTGAGACCCGTTATCTTGCGGACGCTGTTCTCCTTCTCGTTGCCGTTGCGGTACTCGGCGACGGTCACCTCCATGCCGATGTTGCTGCACTCCTGAAAGCCTGCCTCGGCCCCGTCGGTCGAGCCCGTGCCGAGGTCTACAAGGAAGTTGAACTGCACGTACGGGCGATCACGTAAGACTGCCATTGCGTTCCTCCATCGTTTCGGAAGTACTGAGGACTGAGTGCCGAGGACTGAGTTTAGGACTCGTCTTCACTCAGTACTCAGTCCTCGGCACTCAGTACTTTTTTTATTGCCTTCTATCCGCCGTCCACTGGCCGATGCGGAAGATGACGAACTCGGCGGGCCTGAGCGGCGCGACGCCGATGGTGCAGACGAGCCGCCCGTTGTCGAGGTCGTTCTGCGTCATCGTCGAGCGGTCGCAGCGCACGAAGAAAGCCTTGTCCGGCTTGTCGCCGAGGAGCGCGCCCGACTGCCACTCGTTGAGGAGGAAGTCCTCGATGGTGCGCCGCACGTTGCCCCAGAGCTGCGGGCCGTTCGGCTCGAAGACCGCCCACTGCGTGCCGCGGTCTATGGAGCGTTCGAGGTAGATGAAGTAGCGCCGAAGGTTGACGTACTTCCACTCGGGGTCGGAGGTCGCCGTGCGCGCGCCCCAAAGGCGGAAGCCGCGCCCCTCGAAGAAGCGGAAGCAGTTGATGCCGTCGGGGTTGAGCACGTCCTGCTGCCCCTTGTTGAGGAGCGTCTCGAAGCCTATGGCGAGGTTGACGACCTCGTTGGCCGGGGCCTTGTAGACCGCGCGCGTCACGTCGTTGCGCGCGTAAATCCCGGCGACGAAGCCCGACGGCGGGAGGTTTATCTCGGAGCGCGTCACGGGGTCGAGCACGCGTATCCAGGGGTAGTAGAAGGCCGCGTAGGTCGAGTCGATGCGCGCGCGCATGGCGCGCACGTCGGCGATTGACTGGCCGTCGCCGCTGTCGATGACGGCGATGCGGTAGCGCATGCGCGTGGCGTGCGAGATGAGAAGGTTGACGATGGTGTTGGCGTCGGCGCGGTAGCCGTTCTGGTAGCCGAAGGTCGAGCCCGGCGCGGCGACGATGGAGATGTCTTCGATGTCTTCGAGCGACTTCAGCCCCGTCTTGACGCTCGTCGTGTCGTCGGCCGTGCCCTCGTACTCGGCGGCCGAAGGCCGTAGGCCGTCGTTGCCGCCTTCCAAGAGCACGTCCACCGTGCGCTCCTCGTCGCCCGCGGTCGGGTCGGAGAGGCTGGCTTCGAGGTCGGGCCGCGCGGCGAGCAGCGCGCCCAAAACGTCTATGCCCGAGTCAACGTCGTCGCCGAGCGTGACGACGATGGGGAGCGTGCGCGCCTGCGCGAGGCTGCCGGGCCGCACGCCGAACTTGAAGGTGAGCGAGTCGGGCGCGCCGTCGCGCTCGTGCGCCGGGTCTAAGGCGAGCCCGTCCCAGACCGACGGCAGCCCGTCGCCGTCCGCAGACATCACCGTGACGGTGGCCGTCACGACTCGGACCTGATCGCCGCGCGCCGGGTCGAGGTCGGGCGTGAGCGCGTCGAGCCGCACGGCGTTCGCGGGGTCGAGCGAGCGGTCGAGGAAGCGCCACGTGCGGCGGTTGGTGTCGGTGTCAAAATATTGGTCTGCGACGAAGAAGCCGCCGCCGCCGAGCGGGCTGCTGACGGGGCTCGTGATGTCGTTCATCCAGACGAGGTCGCGGTGGCGCAAAGAGCCGAGCGTCGGCTGTCCGGGCTCGGCCCCGACGCCGAGCACGCTCTGACCCAGCCGGAGCGTGAAGCGTACGCGGAAGTTCCCGGCCGAGCCGGGGAAGCGCGCGCGTATGCGTATCGCCGCCCCGGCGTCGCCGCCCTCGGGCACGGACGCGCGCCCGTGGCCGTCCGGGTAGATGTCTGTGCCTTGCGCGAGCGCCACGTCGTCGAAGTCGGGCGGCGGGTACGGGCCGTCCGAGGGGCGGAAGACGCGCGAGACGTAGAGGCGCTTTCCGCCCTCCTCGAAGAAGGCCCGCGCCGCGTGCCAGAGGTAGTTGTCCATCACGAGGCCGTCGCTGAACTCAAGCCTGCGCCGGTCGCCGTAGACGCGCTCGAACTCGCCGAGGCTTGTGATAACGTCGGGCTCCAGGTCGAGCGGGCCGAAGCGCGACGGGCCGATGAGGCCGGTCGTGGTCGTACTCACGCCCTCGATGGACTTGGCGCGGTACGAAACCTCTTCGACGTAAACTCCGGGAGCAAGGTATTCAGGCATGAGTCCTCCTTCACTACGGCGGGGAGCCCGCCGGGGTAATCAGCAGCACCGAAAGCGGCTTGCCGCCCGCAGGTGCTTCCGGCGATGTGTCAAAAGAGCGGACGACGAGTTCCTGCCCGGAGCGCAGCGTCGCCTGCGCGAGCGGCGCTGTGAGCCCCGAGTCGGCCCAAAGCTTCGCGCGCGGCTGGGCGAGGGCGTCCGGCAGACTCGGCAGCGTCGGCACGGGGCGCTGCGGCAGGTACGAGGCGAAGAGTTGAACGGGCCACTCCTGTTTGGCGAACGGGGCGGAGGGCGGGCTCTGCTCCGCGAAGGCCGCGGGCTCCGGGTACGGGAAGACGAGCGCGACGCGGCCCCGTTCGTCCGCGAGCCCGCGCACCGTCGTCTGCCCCGTGATGCGAGCTTCGAGCAGGGCCCACGCGGCGGGCGCGTCGGCGTTTGCGTCCCAGAGGCTCGCACGCAGAGTCGCCAATCCTCCGGCCCCGGAGCGAGTCGGGGCCGAGAAGAGCGGGAGCGCCGACGTAGGGTTCGACTCCATGCGGAGGCTGTCGAAGACGGCCTTGCCCGGCGCGGCGACCTTCGACGCGGTGCCCGCGCCCAACTCGACGAGCAGGCTCGTGACGGCGAAGGGCCGCGCGAGCGAGCGCCGCGCGACCCACGCGGCGCCGTCGCCGCTCGTCTCGAAGATGACCTTGTCGTCGCGCCGTTCGTGGCGCAGACGCCAGAAGCGTTGCTGCGCGGGGTCGTGCTCGACGCTCGGGGACGACTCCGCGCCGCCCACGCGCGTCTGGAAGTTCAGGCGACCGGCTTCGACGAGGAAGCGGAACCAGTTGTTCGCGTCCGAGCCGAGCGTAAAGATTGTGTGCGCCGCGCCCGCGGCCGCCTGCGCGGCCTCGACCGTGGCGCGCGCGTCCGTCAGGTTCCAGCCGGAGACGGAGACGTAGCCGTTGAAGTGTGAGCCGGTGGCGTCGGCCAGCGGCGTTATCTCCAAACGCCCGCCCTGCTCCGCGACCGCGACGTTCGAGTCGAAGACGCTCGCGGGCGTGTTGAGCGTCCCGAGCTTCCACTGCGCGCCGCGCGCGCCGTCCGCGAAGTCGTCAGAGAGCGTAGCCGCGGGCTCGGGCGGCTGCCGCGACGCGGCCTCGGCGAGCGGCCAAGTCCACGCGCGTATGCCCTTCGACGGCAGAGTCGCGGGGAAGCTGTAAGGCAGGTAACGACGCTCCTCGTCAAAGACCTCGACTGTGAAGGGCGCGCTCGACGGCGGCGCGTCCCAGAACTCTTCGTCGCCCGCGCCCATCTCCGACCCGCGCAGGCCCGCCGCGCGGTGCGCGACGTAGACGCCCGAGTTGTTGACGAAGGCTTGCGTGCGCCGCGAAGGGTTCGCGGTCGGGTAGAGCGTGACGCGCAGGCCCTGCGAGATGGCCGCGCCCGTCGCGGCGTCGCGGAAGCGCAGGCCCAGGGGGGCCACGAGCGTCTGCCGCCCGACTATCTGGGGGGATGTGCTCATCCGGACTGAACCTTCGCGTAGTCGAACTCACGCGTCTGCACCGGCTCGCCCTCCGAGACGGGCACGGACGACTCGATGAGCACCATGCGCGCGACGTACGGCACCGAGAGCGGCTGCGCGTGCTTGATGGGTTCGGTGACGTTCGACATGTCTTGCAGCGTGAGCGTCTCGCACATCAGCTCGACCGCCTCGTCCGGCCGGAAAGTGTCGTGCTCCGGCCCGTAGTGGTTGAGCAGACCGGCGGGCAGTATCGGCACGTTGTGCAGCTCGCGCATCGCCCAGCCGAGTATGCGCAGTTGGCGCACGGCGCTCTTCGCCCACGCCGAGAGCAGGAAGTAGAGGTCGAGCGGCAGCGGCGAGCGGTAGCGCCGCCCGTCGCGACCCGTCGCGGGCGGCAGGTTGCGCCGCGTCACGTTCGGCGCGACGCGGTAAGCGTAGAGCGAGACGCCTTCCGTCATCGGCGTGCCCGACGAGAAGTCGCTGGCCTGAAAAAGCTCGAAGCGCAGGTCGGAGAACTCCGTGCCGGCGCTGGCGTCTTTGAGCAGGCCGACGACCGCCAGCCCGGTCGCCGCAATCGCGGGGAATGTCGCCAACGAAACCTTCTCCCGTCGCCGCGCGTCGTCGGCCCACGACGCCGCGCTCTACTTATCCTTAGACTTCAGACCTTTCACGCGTCGCCACACGCGCCGGCGGAGCCCCGTCTTCACGCCCTCGGCTTCGAGGTACGGCGTGATGAAGGCCGCGATCCCGTCCAAATCTCTCAGGTAGCTTCGCCGCCCGCTCGGCACGTGCGTGATGTAGCCGTGCCAGGTGGTCGGCCCCGGTTCGCAGACCGCTTTTTCAAGCCGCAGCTTGATTATGAAAGAATGCACGTTCGGCTCAGACATCGGCTCAGACAAAGGAGTGACGCCCTCTCAAGTTGCCTACTTCCGCGGCGCGCGGGCGCGCCCGTGCAGTCACGGCGGGCGCGACCTTAAGCCGAAGTCGAAAGCACGCGCGGTGTATAACAGACGCGGCGGCGGCCGCGCGTCTGCCGCGCGTCTGCCGAAAGACTTTCGCGGGCCGGAGACGTTTCGGGGCGGCTCCCCTTCGCGCTTACACGCAAAAAGAGGCGGCCTCGCGGCCGCCTCTTAAACGTTAGGTAAGTCGAAACGGAAGATTGCTGTAACGGACGCGGCGCGGGCGCGCCGGCGGTTAGCCCGCGGGGTCTTTGACGGCCAGCTCGTCGGGGCCGACCTCTTTCTGAGAACGCCTCTGAAGCTCGACGACGATGGACTGGATTTGTTGCAGGTGTCCGAGCACGTCCGCGAGCGACGCGCCGCCCGAGGCCGGCGGGGACGTGTCGCCCTGGTCGGCGCGAATCTTCTGGTAGAGCGCGGCGGTCAGCTTGTCCGGCTTCACGCCGAGTTCCTCTTTGAGCGCCGCGGCGCAGCGCTCGAACTGGCGCAGCGCCGCCGTCCTGTCGCCCGAGAGGTACTGGAACGTCATGAGCTGTCGGTGCGTGCGCTCGTGCGCGCGGTCGTGGCGCAGGACGAGCGAGCCGTAGTGCTGGCCTAGCTCGAACTTACCCTTCGCCTCGCAGAAGCACATGAGCTTGTCGAGCATGACGAGGTATAGGTTCTGTAGGCGCTCGCGCTCGTAGAGGCACCAGTCCTGATACCAGCCTTCGAGCAGGTCGCCGCGGTAGATTTGCACCGCCGCCTCAAGCGCCCCGAGTCGTCCCGCGTCGAGGTCTGCGCCGCGCCGGTCGTGGACGAGCATGAACGTGCGCTCGAACTCCTCCACGTCGAGCCAAAGGGCCGTGCGCGCGTTGAGCTGCACCCAGTCGTGCTCGACCGTCAGCACGGCCCCGCCCCCGGCGCGCGCTTCCAGCGCGGCCTGTATGTGCCACAGCGCCTGTCGCAGATATTTTTTCGACTTCTCGGTCGGCACGTCGCCCCACAGCAGGCCGGCCAGCGTCTCGCGCGAGTGCGGGCGGTTGCGGTGCAGGAGGAGGTAGCTCAAAAGCTCCTGCTCTTTGTAAGCGTCGAAGCCCTGCGCGGGCCGGTCGTCGTGGCGGACCGAGAATTTTCCGAACAGGTGAATCTGTAAATCAGGCATCCCGCACACTCCTTGCCTCCGGATGAGGTTAGAAGCTCAGGGAGCAAGCTCCGCCGTCAAGGCCGGTCGGCCTTCCGCGCGGGCGAGTTTGTAGGCCCGACTCCAGGCGTCGGAACTTGAGAGCCCTTAAGGCGAGCCACTCCCTTTTTGAGGTGAGAACGGGACAAGATACCGAATACAGGATGGCGCGTACGTGTGAGCGCCCGGACTGAAAAGCTTCTTACTGCTTCTTGAAATTCTAAGGCGTCAGGGCCGTCTGGCTTGCGAGGTCAGAGCGGCCGTTGGTACTGCGAGGCGGAACTGGCGGCCAAGCGTTAACGGGGGCGGCCGGCGCGAGAAACAAAATCCTATACACGGGAGAGGAGTCCTCCCGTAACTCTCATCGAACATTGTGCGGAATCTCCGAGCTAAGAGTCGGGGTTGAATCAGCTTCGCGAGAAGTAGAGCGCCCGCGTCGAAACACAGCCTCTTAGGTATGAGCCGCTATGAAGAGAACCCTGCGAAGTGTCGGGATTTATACTCCCGGCCGGCGGCTTTTGTCAACACAGTCCCGGCCGGGTCACCAGTAGAGCAGCCAACGGCCCCCGCGGCGAAGTGCGTGCCCCTGCAAAGTGATTCTCTCGTCGCCGGGCTCTACCCGCCCGACGGGCGCGATCTGGTGCAGGAAGTGGCCCGAGTGTATGACGAGGCGGCCGAGGCCGTACTCGTAGTGCTCGCGCTCCCTCTCCTCCCTCAGCACGTTGATGTCCACGGGCACGCCGCGCGCGCACATCTCTTCCACCTCGCGGTAATGTAGGTTCCAGACGTTCATGCCGCCGCCCCCGGCCGGGAGTTTGACCGGCAGCGTGTAGGAGATGGGCGTTTCGTAATCGGCCGCGCCGTCGGCGGGCCAGCCGAGCCGCTGGTATTGCAGGTCGAAGTGAACCGAGGCCGTCGGCTGGGTCGGGATGGCCTCGTCGAGCCAGATGTGAAAGCCCGGACGGGCGAACTCTTCCTCGAAAGCCACCGGCTCGCCGAGCTGGCGTTCGAGCGTAACCCGCAGGTAGTCCATCATCCCGCGGAAATACTCTTTTAATATCGGGTTGGATTGCAGAGCCTTCTCGCGGTAACGCGCCGCGGCGTCTCCGGGGCGGCAAAATTCGATGTAGCTCGCGACGCCCAGCGTGAAGAATAGCGTCTCCGCGTGCACCTGCGTCCAAAAGCCCCTCAGCATGTGCACGGCCGAAGATATCTCCTCACACTGCCCCGGCGTGAGAATCTCAACTGACGTGAATGTCGAGAACATGGGAGACGCCATAAGTCATTCGCTCCGGCCGGGCATAACAACGGCATCCGCCCGACACCTCTTCGGCGTGACTCTCGTGATAGTTGAATTAGAGCGCGGCCGATGCCGGGAGTTAGGCGATTAACTATCCGTTTATCGGGCGACTTACTTTTTGATGATACTCTTCAGCCGCTTCTTGGCGGGCGTCCTCTTCTCCTGAAGCCGCCTGTGTCTTCCTTCCAACATGGAGTTTAGCGTCTGGTGTGTGAGGCCGAGAAGTCTTGCCGCCTGCGTGACGCTGCCGCCAGACGCCTCCAAAGCCTGCCCTATCAGCTTGGCCTCTAAGTCCTGAACCGCCCCGTACAGGCTAAAATTCTTTTCGTGTATGGCCGGGTCTGCGAGCCGCCGCATGACTATCAGGGCGCACGCGCGAAGCCTCGTCAGGTCTTCTGCGTCCTGTGTGTCTTTCAGGAGTCTATTAGCCCGCTGGTAAGCGGCGTAGACTTCGGCAGGGGTCAGCCGCCTGCTCGCCCCGTGTTCTTCGATGAGAGAGAGCATTGCCTGTCCCGCGTTGGAGAGCGCCCCCACAGTTTCGGCCACGTCCGCCGCACGCCGCAGGATGTTCACGGAGTTTTCGTAAGCGCACAGACGCGCCCACACGACGCCCTGAAGCGTGAAGGCGTCCGCGAGCAGCGCCGACTCGTCGCCTTGCTCCGACGACTTGAGGACTCCCGCAAGCGTTCGGTCTGCCTCCCTGTACCTGCGTTCGGCGAGCAGGACGCGCGCTCGCGTCTCGTCCACCTGCGCCAGCATGCCGAGGTCTTTGAGCCTGGTCAGGACGGCCTGCGCCCGGTCCAGGTGTTGGTGGGCGTCGGCGTGTCGGCCGAGTTTGTAGAGCAGGAAGGCGAGGTTGTTTTCGTTCGTGGCGAGGTAGCGTTCGTGTCGAGCCTGTTCGTAGTGGTAGATGGCCGCCGTGTATTCGATGATGGCCTGGTCGAAGTACTCTGCGCGCCCCTCGACGGAGCCGAGGTGTCGTAGAACCAGGGCCAAGTGATTATGGAAGCTGCCCCGAAGGACGTGGCTCACCCCCTCGTCAAAGAGGTGTGAATGTTGCCTCAAGAGGAACAGGGCGTCATCATATCTTTTTGCCGAGTATTCGACAGTCAAACGTCGCAGTAAGACCGTCGCCCTCTGCTCCGTGTCGTCAAGTTCTTCGAAGGCCCGCACGTAGAGCACGCGGGCCTCGTCATACGCCCCCTCGCGCCAGTAGCAGAGCGCGAGGTCGCTGCGCGCGAACGCCGCCCGCGAGGTCTGCCCCAGCCTCTCAAAGAGCGCGGCGCTTTCGCTAACCAGGTCTTTCGCCGCCGCCTGCGCGCCCGCCACTTGGCGGCTCGCGCCTATCCAACCCGACAGGGCTCCGACCTGTAACAGCACTTCGGCGGCCGTGCTTTCGCCCAACCCTTTTACGTCCGGGCGCTCGCCCAACCCGCGCCACAGTTCTCCTAAAGCCTCGCGCGCGTCGTCGTGCTGCCCGCCGTGAATAAGCTCAGAGGCCGCGCGGCAGCGCAGAAGGGCGCGCTCGTCTTCGGTCAGCGAGGGGCTATCTAGTTCCTTCAGGCGCTCCTCTGTTAAATTCATGTGAGGCATGCCCTTTTCTGCGCTTGCCGTATGGACGGCAAGCACTTAAAAAACCGTCTCATACTCGCGTGATGGACGGTTACTCCGCTCGAAAATTTCATAAGAGGAAAAGACCGATGCGAAAAACATTAGGTATCGCCACGTTGATGCTGGCGTTTTGCTGCCCCGCGCTCGCGGGTGAGATTCCCAACCCGCCCGCCCCGCAGCCGCAAGGCATGACGGTTGACGAGACTGCTACGACCGACGTGGATTTCGCCAGTGCCGCGGACACTTTGACGCAGATCGCGCTAGACATGCTCGCGGTCTTGCCGTCCCTGTTCTAAGTCGCACGCCAGTCCGACGGGGCAAGCTGCCGGATGGCGGCTAAGAATTAGTGTGCCTTTTGAGCGGCGGAATGCGGAGGCGACGCCCACAGCCGGGAGAGTAAACCCACACGGCTTATAATGCAATAGTTTTAGCAGAGTGGGATTTTCAGCGCCTCAAAAGGTGACGAGATTTGAAAAGTCCGGCTGAACGTCCACGCTCACACGAAGGCTTTCCAGAAGCCGTTGGCGACGCCCGCCGCGTAGGCGTACCAGAGGCCGAAGGCGACGCTCAACGCCCCGGCCAGCGTTTGCAGCCCGTAAGAGACGCCGGAGACGCGTCGCGCGCCGAGCGCGAATGGAATCCCAATCAGGCCCGACATCAGAAGCATCCCGAATATCGAGCCGAGGCCGAAGACGGCGAGGTAGAGCATGCCGAGTGCGGCGGACTCTACGTGCGCCAGCACGAGCAGCGTCAGCGCCGCGGAGCCCGCGAGGCCGTGCATCGCGCCGACCAGAAGCGGCTTGGGGCCGAGGCGCGCGACCGCGTGTGAGTGGCGCGCGACCGGGGCCGCGTGCTCCGTCCCGCGCTCGTGGAAGTGCAGGTGGACGTGCGAGAGTCCGTCGTGGCTGTGCCTGTGCACGTGAACGTCGCGCCGCACGCGCAGCGCGCGCACCAGCGCGTTCGCCCCGAGCGCGACGATCATCAGCGCGACGCAGAACTCAAGCCAGCCCGACACGCGCTCGGGTATTGCCACGCGCAAGCCCAGAACGATTGCGCCGACGATGAGGAGCGAGGCCGTGTGCCCTAAGCCCCACAGCCCGCCGACTATCGCCGAGCGCAGGACGTTGCGCTGCTCGCTGACGATTGCCGAGACGGCGACGACGTGGTCAACCTCTGTGGCGTGCTTGAGGCCGAACACGAATCCGAGGCCGAGAAGCGCGAGCGCGCCCGCCGATGACAGTTCTGTTCCCACCTCAGCAAATCCGGGGCGGTTGTTCGCCCACCAGCATGTCCACGATTCGCGTGCCGCCGAAGCCCGTACGCATCGCGACGATTCCCTGCGGCTCGGCCTTCACGTCGCCGATTACGCACGCGCCCCGCCCGTAAGGGTTCTGCCGCATACGCCCGACGAGCGCGTCGGCGATGTCGCCCGCGACGACCGCAATCAGCTTCCCCTCGTTGGCGACGTAGAGCGGGTCGAGTCCCAGAATCTCGCACGCGCCCTTGACCTCTTCGCGAACCGGGATGCGGTCTTCCTGAATCTCTATGCAGACCTCGGACGCGAGCGCGATTTCGTTCAGGGTGGTCGCCGCGCCGCCGCGCGTCGGGTCGCGCATGGCGTGAACCGCGTCGAGCGAGCCCCGGCTCGCGGCCTCGTCGAGCATCTCGCGAAACAGCCCTTCGACCAGCTCGTGCATGGCGCGGCCGCCGCTGCCGTGCGCCAGCGTGATGTGCGTGTCCTTTATCTTCCGCCTGCGCCGCCGCGCGCGTTCGACGCGCTCGAAGAGGGGCGAGGGGGAGAAGTCCGTCGTCATTCGCGTCACCCGCCCGTCGCCGAGCGTTCGGCGATTTTCGACAGCCGGCCGAAGTTGTAGTAGGCCGCGCACGCGTCCTCCGAAGAGACCATGCACGAGCCTATCGGCGTCTCGGGCGTGCAGGCCGTCCCGAAGACCTTGCACTCCCACGGCTTCTTGACGCTCTTCAGAATCTCGCCGCACTGGCAAGCCTTCGGGTCTGCGATGCGGAGCCCCGGCACGCTGAACTTCAGCTCCGCGTCGAAGGCGGAGTGCTTCGCCTTGAGCTTCATGCCGCTGTGCGCGATGGAGCCCAAGCCCCGCCACTCGAAGTAGTCGCGCGGCGTCGTTCTCGGTCGCGAGGTCGCCGACGAGCGCGGCGACGCGGCGCCCGTCTTCCCTGAACAGCGTGAGCATCTTTTCGAGGAGCGTCGTCTTGCCCGCGCCGGGGCTTGAGACGAGGCTGACGACGCGCACGCCCGCGTCGCGGAAGCGCTGGCGCAGTCGGCGCGCGAGCAGGTCGTTCTGCTTGAGAACTTTCTGCCTGACCTCGACCAGACGGGGCTGCGCGGTGGTGGCGGCGCTCATTGCTCTATCTCCAAGGCCACGACTTCAAGCTCCTTGCCGCCGACGACCTGCGAGGTCGGCGTGCCGCAATCGGGACAGCAGAAACGTTGCACGGAGGCGAGCGTCCGCTCTCCGAGGCAGACGGTGCAGTAGACGACGACCGGGACTTCCTCTATGACCAGCCGCGACCCTTCGAGCGGCGTGCCGTCGCAGGCGACTTCGTAAGAGAACAGGAGCGCCTCGCGCACCACGCCCGAGAGCGGCCCGAGGCGCAGGTGAATCGCGCTCACCTGCACGCCGCCACGCCGCGCGGCCTCCTCCGAGGCCATCTCGATCATGCTCATGGCGATTGAAAGCTCGTGCATGACTGAAGGGGTGATGAGTGATGAGTGATGAGTGATAAGAAGGAAGGCTTGTGCCTTGTTCTCATCACTCATCACTCATCACTCATCACTCGTCGCAATGATGTCGAAGGAGAACTTCAGCTCGTTCTTGACCTTGAGCGTGCCGCCCGCGACGGAGACGGGCTTTATCTGGTAGTCGGTCTGCCGCAGCGTGAACTCGCCCTGCGCGCGCAGGCCGTCGTCGGTGGTCTTGACCTCCGCCTGAATCCACAGGTTGCGGCCCGTGACGCCGTGCATCGTCAAATCGCCGATGACGCGTACGCGGTAGCGCCCGCCCGAGAGGCGGCTCGCGGTGACGCTCGTGCTCTCGAAGACTATCTCGGGGTAGCGCCCCGTCTCCAACACCTGCTCGCGCATCATCTGCTCAATCTCGCGGCGGTCTTTCTCCTTGATGTCGTCGGCCACGGCGAGCGAGTCGGCGTTGACCTTAACGCGGAGCTTCGCCGCTTCGAGCGTGTCGGGCGCGCACACGGCCTCGCCCCCGAAGTCGCGTATGGCGATGACGGGGTTGTGGCCGAACGAGGAGAGGAGCCCCTCGGCGAAAGCCTGCACGGTGAAACGGCTCTGGCCTGCGTCCAGTCGGTAGAGAGTCATTATTTAGCCCAAGCCCGCGAGCGGCAAAGCACTCAGGGTCGAATCAGAAATTCGTCGGCGCGGGGACGGGCGTAGGCCGCCCGCTCTCGCGTCCCAACGTCACAGAGCGCGGCGAACGGCGCGGCGCACGACCTCGGCCGTCAGCCCGTAGACGAGATGAGACGCGAGCGCGTACGCGTGAATCGAGAGCGGGTACTCGGTCGGCTTCTTCGAGAGGCCGAGCAGCGGCACGACGCCTTCGTCGGCCGTGACCCAGACCGCCGCGCCGAATGGCAGCCCCGCGCCCGCCGTCACGCCCGGCGCAAGCTCGGCCGCCGCGCCGTAGAGCGCGCCCATCGAGGTGCCGTAGGCGTAGTGGAGCGCCGTGCCCGCCTTCTCCTTCTCGCCCTTCGTCAACTCGCGGTCGAAGAGTCCGACGGAAATTGCGTTGGCGAGTCGTTCCGGCGCGTCGTCTTCCGCGTCGTCGCTGCCGCGCTCCCGCAGCCCGCGCGCGACGCCGTGTTCGGGAGAGCCTTGCTGTAGACTCTGCGCGCCGTGCGACCTCTCTTCGCCTTCGGCGAGCCTGCTCCAGAGGGCCTGAAACTCGTTCATCACTGCGGACGCGACCAGCCCGCCGACGACTCCCGCCGCCAGTCCTTTCCAAACGTTACTTCCCATGTTCGCTCACATCGATCTCATCTTCATGTACCGCTCGAAATCGGGGACGATGGTGGCAAGCCCCCCGGCGATGTTCCCCGGCTCCACGAGGCCGGGCAGCAAGCGGCTCACCCCGCCGCGCACCTGCTTGCGGATTTCGGGATGCGCCATTATCAACCCCGCGCCCGCGACCGGCAGCGCGAGGCCGCCGACCGGATACAGCATGTCCTTCGACTCGCCAGAGCCATTAGACCCGTTGTTTTCCATGAATGGCCTCCTTCAAGAGCGTTGACGAGTGACGAATGACGAGTGACCAGGTAAGACGGAATTTAACTTGCCAATCGTCACTCGTCACTGCTTTTACATCGTCGAGATTCTTATGTAGCGCTTGATGTCGGGAAGCTGCGTGATGACCCCGCGGCGAACAGCGCGAGCGCCGCGACGCCCACGATTCGCCAGACGCTCACGCCCGACGACCCCTTCCGCCTCTTCACGAGCGAGTTGCCTTTACCCATTTCGTCTCACTTCCCCTTCCTTATTCGTCTTGCTCAAAGTTTCGCCGCGGCGCTCTCGACGCCGAGCAGTTTTGCGACGAGCGATTCGACCACTTTCACCGCCTCGTCGACGGCGGCCTCCACCGGCGCGCTCAGGCCCATCTGCCCCTCCTCCGGGCCGAGCGTTTCGGGCTCGCACCCGACGAGCAGTATGCGTTTGAAGCCGCCGCCCATCGCCTTCACCATGCCCAGAACCTTCAAGGGGTTCATGCCGTGCGGCTCGACCGCCATGCCTTCCGCGCCGAGCCCGTCCAGCTCGCTCAGGTCGGGCTCGATGGTGTAGACGGTGCCGGGCTCGCCGCCGCGCGGCGTCGCGTCCACGAAGATGGTCACGTCGTAGCCGTCCATGAGCGCGTAGGCGAGGTCGAACCCGCGTATGCCGAAGTCCACGACGCGAACCTCCTCCGGCCACTCGCGCCCCGCAAGCCGCCGCGCGACTTCACAGCCGAAGGCGTCGTCGGCCATGAAGATGTTGCCGATGCCTGCGACGAGTATGCGCGGCGCGGTCGTCAATCGTCCACTTCCCTTTCGTCGTCGGGCGACACGGGCTCGACCTCTTCGGGCGCGAAGAAGAAGCGGTGGCCGGGCTGGCGCATCATCCCCATGTCGCGGCCGGGGTCGTCTTCGAGCACGACCGCGAGGTGGCTGCGGCCCTCGTAGTCCTGCTCGATTGATTCGACGACGGCGATCTGGTCGGCGAGCGCGATGTCGAAGATGTCGCCGCGCGCGCGGGGCCGCAGGCGGACGCGCATCCCCGTCCTGATTTCGACGCCGGAGACGGAGACGCTGTCCAGCGTCGTTTTCTCCTCCAACAGTCGCCACTCCCACTCGTTCATATCTCTTCTTCTTTGCGGGGCGGCACGCCACGCATCGCGCCGTGCATCTTCATCAGTTGTTCCGCCGGGAGCGTCTCGGTTCGCTCAAGGATGCGGCGCGCTCGCTCGCCCGCGCCGCGCATCTCGCGCTTCTCCTCGTCGGTGAGCGTCATGATTCTGAGCGTCAGAATCTCGTCGATTTCCGTCCCGTCGAAAAGCTCGCCCGCCGATTCGGGCGCTATCTGCGGGTAGTCGTAGAGGATTATCGGCGACGAGAGCATCACGCCGCGCTCGCCTTCCTCCCCGACCATGACCGGCCACGTCCCCGTGTTGCCGCACCCGGCCGCCGCGTCTCGGAACGCTTCGGGCGGGTCGAGCAGCGAGACGAACTCGCCGCCGCCGACTTTCAGAATCGTGTGCGTCGAGACGAGCGAGCGCATCAGCGCGTCGTCGCGGCCCTCCGACTCCGCGTCTTCGAGCGGGGTCGTGTTCAGTATGCGCGCGGTGATTTTAAACAGGCCCCCGCCGGCGCGCGCGGCGGATAACTCTAAAGCCCCCCCGACGGACTGCTGCGTGCGTACGATGACGCCGACGACCCGACCGCCTTCGTCGCGCAACGTCTCAAGCGCGCGGCTCGGCGGGAAGCTGAACGACAAACGCTGCGCTTGAGCTTTGAGCGTCTCCACGTCAAAACCCGGCGCGCGAAACTCTCTCTCGACCGCCTCCTGCCACGTCTGAAAGACTCGGCCGCCTACTTCGAGAGACGGGACGACGTTAAAGTCCGAGCCCGTGACGGAAGCTTGAATCTCCCCGTCGCCGCAACCCTCAACGCGCAGCCCGCAATCCGCATTCGGCACGCCGACCTCCCGCGTCAGCAGGTGTAGGAACCGAACCCTGATGTCGAGCGTCGCGCGCTCGCTTCCCTCGACGAGGCACTCGGTCTGCATCGTCCAGGCCTCCGTCCCGCGCTGCGCGAGGCTGTAGGACTCCGGGCAGAGCGCGCCGAAGTTCCAGCGCTGCTGATTCTTCACCGCCGAGGGGCGGTAGGGGTAGAGGATGTAGCCCTCGTACAGCAGCCCCAGCGCTCCGGCTCGCCGAACAGGTCGAGCAGGCTCGCCTGCTCCTCCGCGCTGTAACGCCGCTTCGTCGTCTCTAACTGAATCTGGCAGCGCAGCGCGATTGTCTGAATCGCTTCTTCCGCGTCCGCGTTCGCTATGCGCAGCTTGAAACCGAGCAGCGGCGATGCCCCATGACGGACGACCTCCGCGCCCTCCACCTGAAAACTCAGCTCAGGCACGCGCGACCTCGTTAGTCCGCGGCGACGCCGCTCTCAGCCCGTCGAAGAATCGCCCTATCTCTTCCCAGACCTCCGCGCCGCCCGACAGCCCGCGCCAGTGCGCGCGTATCAGCCCGACGAGCTTGTAGCATTCGTCAATCGGCACGACGTAGTAGTCGCGCGCGCCCCCCACGCGGTTGACGAGCAGCGCCTCAACGTCCGGCTCCAACTCCTTCAGCGACGGATTGTCGGCGACGACCGGCTCCCACGATTCCAGGTCGAGTAGCGACTCGGTCGCGCCCGCGGGACTCGGGTAGAGCGCGAGCGTCTTTCCCGCGGGACTGCTGCGGAAGAAGAAGGCCATGCCTATGGGAATCGAAAGGCCGTCCCATTGCGCGTCCGTCAGGCGGAAGTCCGGGAGCGGGCGCACGCGCTGCGGGACTCGGCGGTATTTGGTCTCGGTCTGGCCGCTGAAGAGAATCGCGCACGGCTGGCAGGCGCATACGAGCTGGCGCGTCTGCGGCTCGATCAGGGGACGTTTATAAACGCGCGTCACGTAAGTGGCGTTCGAGGAGGTCGGACAGGCCCTCCATGCCGAGCGGCTTCTGGACGTAGTCGTCGCAGCCGGCGGCGAGCGCGCTCGCGCGGCACTCGCTGCCGTGAAGCGCGGTGAAGGCCACTATCACCACGCCGCAGAGTTCCGCGAGCCCGCGGATCAGGCGCGTCGCCTCAAGCCCGTCGAGCACCGGCATCGTCAAGTCCATCAGGATGAGGGCCGGGCACTCTCTACTCGCCAGCTCGACGGCCTGCCTACCCTCCGCGGCCTCGACTACCTGATAGCCGAGTATCCCAAGTTGCAGCCGCGTCAGCTCGCGTATGTCTGCCGAGTCATCGACCACCATCACGGTCGGATTTGCTTCCGTTGTGCTCACGCGACAACCCCCGGACTGTTGTCCGTCCCAGTCAGCCGACACTAACTCTGTCCGCGCTGTTAAGGGTGTTTGCCGATGAAAGATTAAGGCCGGAACGTCGGGCGGCGCAGGACGCCAACGTCAAAGGATTAAGGTTTCGGCACTACGGCACGCGACACGGGGGCGGATTGGTGGTAGGGTGGCAGCGTCAATTCGGCAAACGTTCTTTCAGAATCCAACACTCGACACCAGGACTTGCCTTAACAAGGCATCTTCTCTTGCCGTCTGCTGTGTTCACGCACGCGACCCGGTAGAAGGAGATGCGCCATGCCCCCAGCGAATCACCCGCCGCCCGTGAATAAGATTCTCGCCGCCCTGCCCGTTAAAGAATACCAGCGACTGCTCCCACATCTGACGCCGGTCTCGATGCCTTTGGGGGAGGTTCTCTACGAGACGGAAGACCGCATCAGGTACGTCTACTTCGTCAACACGGGTGTCGTCTCACTCGTCACGCACCTGAAAGAAGGGTCGGGCGTCGAAGTCGGTCTGGTCGGGAGAGAAGGGATGGTCGGACTCCCCATCGCCCTCGGCGACGACGTGTCGCCGAATCAGGCCATCGTCCAGATCGCGGACGGGGCGATGCGTATGGAGGCCGCCGCGCTCAGGGACGAGTTGAAGAGCGGGGGCATGCTGCACAGCCTGCTGATGCGCTGCACGCTGGCCCTGCTCAAGCAGGTCTCACAGTCGGCGGCATGCAACCGCAGCCACCACGTCGCGGAGAGGCTCGCGCGTTGGCTGCTGACGTGCCACGACCGTGTGGAGGGCGACGAGTTGAAGCTGACGCAGGAGTTCATCGCGGAGATGCTCGGCACGCGCCGCGCCGGTGTGAGCGAGGCCGCCAGCATCCTGCAAGGCGCGGGGCTGATACGCTACTCGCGCGGGCACATCACGGTGACCGACAGACCGGGCCTGGAAGAGTTCTCCTGTGAGTGCTACGGGGTCGTCAAAGTCGAGTACGAACGCCTGTTCGGCGTGTGAGCCGACACGAGCTTACAACCCCCTCACGAAGAGCATATTTAATTTCATCTAAGACCGGAAGCGGATAGACGTGCGCCTCCACCTCTGACTAGATGTACGCGTCGTGTCGGCTAAAGGTGAGTACCCCGGTCGGGCCTCGGCTTAGGGTGGCTTTGGCCCGAAGCATTTACACGGCGGCTCACCGAACCGACAGAGACAAGGGCAGGAGGGGCGAAGGGTTGGGCCCCGCGAGATGGCCCACCCTTCACGCTTCGCCAGACCATACCGACACAACTAAATCGCCGCACCACTATTCGCTTCGGATAGTGGCCGTTAACCGAGCACCCCCCATGCCGGACGTACCTGACAAGTTAGAGGTGACCGCTCACCCGACGGTGCTGGTGGCCGAGGATCACGACGACACCCGCTTCATGCTCAAGGTATTGTTGGAGCAGTGGGGCTACCGCGTCGTGGAGGCCGGGGACGGGTTTGAGGCGGTCGAGTCGGCCCGGCGCGAGTGCCCGGACATCGTGTTGATGGACGTGAGCCTGCCCGCGCTCGACGGACTCTCGGCCACGCGCATGATGCGCGAGCAGGAGAGTCTGCGCGCCGTGCCCGTCGTGGCCGTCTCCGGGCACGCGGCGGAGCGCGACCGGACGGCAGCCCTCGCCGCGGGTTGCAGCGCGTACCTCACGAAGCCGATAGCTTTCGACCGGCTCGACGCCCTCCTCCGCCACTTCGTCCCCGCTTATAAACACGCCGCCTGAAGAACCAGTTGACCCACAGCCAATCCCCTTCTTAAAGGGTTGTGCGCCGAACTCCCCCGTACCGGAGCCGACGCACAAACCCCGACCCGGCTATGCGGCCAGGTCTGCCTGCCGGGCCGACGTGCGCGCCAACTCGACGCGCAGCGCGGGCACCAGAACGTCAACCGCCGCCCTGCCCTGCACGGCGAGACGCAGGTACTGCTCCGACGACCCAATCTTGTTGCTGCACTCGCGAACCATCAGCCCGTAGTGCTTGAGCAGTCGGTCGCGCAGAGTCCTGCCCGGCACTCCCTCGGGCAGCTCTGCGAAGAGGAAGTTCGCCTTCGACGGGTAGACCGTGAGGCCCGGCACCTCCGAGAGCCGCTTCGACATGTATGCGCGATCCTCCGCCACGCGCGCGAAGCTCTCGCGGTACTCGGCCTTGAAGCGCGTGACGGTCTTCAGCACGTAGGCCGCGAGCCCGTTGACGTTCCAGAAAGGGAGGCGCTCGCGCAGCCGCGTAGCGCGCGTAGGGTTCGCAGCCGCGTAGCCGAGGCGGACGCCGTGCCAGCCCAGAGACTTGCCCATGCTCTTGACGACGACGAGGTTCGGCGTCTCGGCCGCGAAGCGCGCGGCCGTCTCAAGGTCTGAGAAGTCTATGAACGACTCGTCCACCACGACGGCGTCGAGGTCTTCGAGCGCGAGCGTCAACGCCTTGACCTCTTCGAGCGTGAGCCACGCGCCCGTGGGGTTGTTCGGGTTTGAGATGACGAGCGTGCGCGCCCCGACTTCACGTACGCGACTCACTATCTCCCCGACCTCAAGCCTGAAGGCGCGCCCGCGCCGGCGCTGTATCGTGTGGAGCGGGACGTTCAGTTCGAGCGGCAGGTCTGTCCATCGGCTGAAGGTCGGCACGGAGGTTACGACCGGCCCCGCGGCGCGCTGGCAGAGCTGCGTGATGATTTCGGTCGAGCCGTTGCACGGCACAATCGTCTCGGGCGCGAGGCCGGTCAGTTCGCCGATGTGTCGCTGGTGCGTCTCGGCGTAGTCGGGGTAGTAGCGCAGTATCTCGCCGAGGTCTGCGCGAATCATCTCGAACAGCTCGGCCGGGGGGAAGTGCAGGTTGACGGGGATGCAGAAGTCGAGCAGCTCGCCTTCGAAGGCCGCGCTCTGTTTGACGGCGAAGAAGGAAGGGTTGTGCGAGCGCACGTCGAACAGGCTCGCGACTTTGTCGTTACTCATCGTTGCCTCCGTTGTTGATGTCGCGGTCGCACTGCGAGGGGAGCTTCGGAGGCGACTTCACACTCGTGTTTAGTTACGCGCGGGCGTGGGTCAGACCCGAGCGCGTCCTGCTTACTCTTATGAACGCCCACGGCGACGGCGCTTGCGTCAGAGCGAGTTCAGGAAGGCGAGCACCTGCGCCTTCTGCGCCGCCGTCAGCGCCGTGTATCTCTTACAGCGGCGTTCACTCGGGCGCGACTACTCCCTGGGAGCGCGGGCATCCCTGCCCGCCGAAGCGTGCTGCAAGCACGCTTGAAGTAGAAGCGCCGAGACTCAACACTTGAGTGTCGGCGCTTCTCAGTCTTCGCGCTTCGCGCTCAAGGCGGGCAGGGATGCCCGCGCTCCCGGCTTTAAGAGTCGCATCCATCTGCACGCCGCTATAGTCACGGGCGCGGCCTGCCCCGCGTGGCGCGTGACGGCCTCCGTCAACGTGAAGGAGAGCCTTCTCATCTTGTGGGTTTATGATGTGAGGTTTTGCGGCGCGGGCGTAAAGAGTCCGTCGGGGGCTGTAAAGTTTTGTAAACCCGCGCCCGCGGCGCGACCAATTGTTTCGTCGAGGGACTACGCGCGGCCTTCTATGAGGAGCCACGCGCAGAGGGCGCTCGCGAGCGCGAGCGCGGCGCATATCAACATGACTACGCGGAAGCCGACGACGAACGACTCGCCGACGGCGCGCTCGACCGCGAGCCTCGCCTCGTCGCTCAACCCCTGCGGCGTGCGGACGGCCGCGAGGCGGCTCTCCTGCGAAGCGAGTTCGGCGCGAGCCTCGTCGGGAAGATTTAGCGGCCGGAGGCGTGCGTTAAAATCTCGCGCGAAGACCCCAGTGATAATCACGCCGAGCACCGCAATCGAGACCAAGCCCGCCGTGCGTGCCACGGCGTTGTTTATCCCGGACGCGACGCCCGCGTGCCTCTCTTCGACGGAGCCCATGACGGTCGTCGTCAGCGGCGCGACGCTCGTCGCCACGCCGAAGCTCATCAGCATCACGGCCGGGAAGAAGCTCGTCCAGTAACTCCCGGCGCGCGCGCCCGGCCAAAGGAACAGAGCGAAGCCCGCGGCCGCGGCGACCGGCCCCAAGACGAGCGGCAGCCTCGCCCCGCGCCGCCGCACGAGCCCGCCCGCCCAGCGCGAAAGCAGGAACATCGTCAGCACGAAGGGCACGAGCGCCGCGCCCGCCTGCGTAGGCGAGTAGCCCTGCACCTGAATCAGGTCGAACGGGAGGAAGAACATCAGGCCGGTGAGCGCGCCGTAGAGGCAGAGCGTCAGGAGGTTCGCGCCCGCGAAGGTTCGCGAGCGGAAGAGCGAGAGAGGAACCATCGCGCGCGCGCCGCGCCTCCGCTCGACGAAGACGAAGACGACGAGCAGCGCGACGCCCGCGGCGAAGCTGGCGAACACGCGCGCGTCGCCGAAGCCGCGCGCGCCGGACTCGACGAGGCCGTAGATGACTCCGCACAGTCCCAGAGTCGCCGTCGCGGCCCCGAGTACGTCTAAGCCTCCCCCCGCGGTCTCGTCTCGGCTCTCTGGCACGCGCCACCACGTCAGCGCGAGCACGACGGCGGCCGGCGGCAGGTTGATGAAGAATACCCAGCGCCACGACGCGTGCTCGACGAGCCAGCCGCCGAGGACAGGCCCGACGCCCGCCGCGATTGCGGTGAACCCCGACCAAGTGCCTATCGCGCGCCCGCGCTCCTCTTCGGGGAAAGAGGCGCTGATGATTGCGAGGCTGCCGGGGACGAGCAGCGCCGCGCCGACGCCCTGCACGGCGCGCGCGGCTATGAGTTGCCCCGCGCCCTGCGCGAGCCCGCACGCGGCCGAAGCGGCGGTGAATAGAAGGACTCCCGCCGAGAAGACGCGCCTCCTCCCCTTGCGGTCGCCGAGTGAGCCGCCGACGAGTATGAGCGACGAGAGCATCAGCGCGTAAGACTCGACGACCCACTGCGCGCCGACCATGTCCGTGCCCAGCTCGCGTTGAAGCACGGGCAGCGCGACGTTGACGACCGTGCCGTCGATGAAGGTCATGCTCGACCCGAGGATGGTCGCAGCCAGCACCCAGGGGGCGGCGCTCTTCGCGCAGGGAGCCCCGCCCGACCCCGAACGCATAGACGCCTCGTCGCACGGAGCTTTAATCGCAGTCGCCAGAGTCGGCATCCTCCGCCCTTCGTTTAGTTAATCCAAACGGCACCTTGGCTCAATTACTTTTCGCGCGGGCGCGGCTGGTACGTCCCCACCTCCGGCCGGAAGGCTATGGAGAGACGGTTCCAGCCGTTGATGGTGATGACGGCCATCGTCAGCTTGACCAGCTCTTCTTCGCCGAAGTGCGCGCTGACGGCCGCGTACTCCTCGTCCGACGCGTGAGTCTCGGAGATGAGCGTGACGACCTCGGCCCACGCCAGCGCCGCCCGCTCGCGGTCTGTGTAGAAAGGGGCCTCGCGCCACGCGGCGAGGGCGTAGAGCCGCTGCTCGGTCTCGCCCGCGGCGCGCGCGTCCTTCGTGTGCATGTCGATGCAGAAGGCGCAGCCGTTTATCTGCGAGACGCGGGTCTTGACGAGTTCGAGCAGCGGGCGCTCCAGCCCCGACTCGTCCACGTACTTCTCTAGTTTGTACATCGCCTGCACCGAGCCCGGCGCGGCCTTGCCGTAGTCCAAACGCATCTGCATCGCTTCACCTCAAGAGTTCAATCGCGGAAGAACTTCTTCAGCGCGGCCTCGGTCTCCGCGGGGCGTTCTTCCACCACCCAGTGGCCCGTGTCGTTCAGCCTTATAGCCGTGACGTTGTCGGCGACCATCTTAGCCTGAACTTCCAGCAAGTCGCCCATGGATTTATCCCCCGCGACGACCAGCACCGGCATCGGCAGTTTACGCGCGGCGAACTTTCGGTTGTCCTCCGCGTCCTGCTTGTCGAACGCCTTGAAGTACTCGAACGCGGCCCGCATCGCGCCGTCCCGCGCGTAAGACTCCGTGTAGAACCGGCGGTCTGCTTCCGGCATCGCCTTCGGGTTCGTCGTCATCTCTTCCCAGAAATGGTCTAGGAAGATTCGCTCGCGCCCCTTCACCAGGGAGAGCGCGAACTGGCTATCGACGAAGTGAAAATGCCACAGCCTGCCGTCGTTATAAATCTTCTCCCACACGTCGCCGACGCCGGGGATGGGCGCTTCGAGGAGTGCGAGCTTTTCGACCGTGTCCGGGTACTGGGCGGCGTAAGCGTAGGCGACCATCAGCCCGATGTCGTGCCCCGCGAGGTCTATCCGCCCGCGGCCCAGACTCTTGACCAGCTCGCGCACGTCGGCCGCCGCGGTCTTCTTATCATAACCGGAAGCGGGGCGCGACGAGTCGCCGAGCCCGCGCAAGTCCGGCGCGATTATCGTGAAGTCCTTGCCGAAGGCGTCGAACATGGGAATCCACATCCGCGACGTTTCGCCGAACCCGTGGAGCAGGACGAGCGGCGTCTTCCCCGTCCCGGCCTTCAGGTAGTGAATCTTAACGCCGTTGACGTTCGCCGTCAGCGATTGGTGTCTGTTCGCCTGCGAGAATGCGTTGACGCTAAAGACCAACGCCAGCGCGAACCCCGCGCAGAGCTTTATCGAACCGCGCACGATACACGCACGGCGGCCTGTTCTCTCTTTCATCGTTTGCCTTTCAACTACGGCGATTTGCGCTTTAGCGCGGACGTTGCGAAGTGAGGCGGGTCGGTACCCACGCCCGACTGCAAACTGCTGTAAGGCCGCCGACTTAAATGCCGCGCGGTTGCTCACAGCCTGACCATCGGCAAGGGATTCCACGGGTGCGTCCGAATGCGGTCGAGTTCGAGCCGGACGAGGCGCTTATGAAAGCCCGCGCTCGGCCACGCCGAAAAGATTTCCTTAACGAGTCCGCGCGGGAGGCCGAACTTAAAGAGCCCCTTCGAGACATCGACAAGGTCGGCGCGCCTGAGTGGCTCCACGAGCGTGTGCCTTTGGCCCCTGTACGTCGAAAGCTTGTGGTGTTGGAGAATCATCTCCGTGACCTCCGAAGCCCACTCCCCCCTCCCCGCGCGTGCGAGGTGAGTGCAGGCCAAGCTGACGGACGGCCGCAGGTAGTCGAACGTGTGGTCTGTCCAGATGCCGAGGTCGTGGAACGCCGCGGCGGTGGCTATCTTTTCCAGTTGCGCGATTCCATCCGGCGAGAGAGCGACGCAGAGATTCACGACGCGGTAGGCGTGATTTCTGTAGGCCGTGAAGTCGCCGCCTAGCTCTGCCGCGTGGGCCTCCAGCACCTCGTCGAGAATGTGAATCTCTTTGAGCAGGGTAAGCCCTCCCGCCGGATCGGCCGCGGCGGCGGTCATGCCTGAGCGACGGCACGCGTCTCCGCGGCCGCGTCGCGCGTGGCAGACTCGGCGGGGCGCGCGGCGGGGAGTCGCGCGTCTATCCAGCCCTCGATGTCCGCCATCACGACCTCTTTGTCGGTGTCGTTGAGCAGGTCGTGAAAATGTCCCTCGTACAGCTTCAGCGTCTTGTCGGTCGAGCCCGCCTGTTCGTAGAAGTGTCGGCTGCCGCTCGGCTTCGTCGCCTTGTCTTCGGTGCCGTGCAGTATGAGCAAGGGGAGCTTGATTAGCGGAAACTCTTCCCGCAGGCGGGCGTCGGCGTTGACCATCACGGCGGCGGTCTGCGCCGGCTGGGACTCGCCCTTTATGAGCGGGTCGTTGTTCATCGACTCGACCACGGCGGGGTCGCGGGAGAAGTCTCTGTTCTTCAGGCCGAAGACGTGCGTGTGCGGCGTGATGTGACTCAAGCCTTTGAGGAACGAGAGAACGAGGTCGGGCACCGGCAGCTCGTACGCGAAGCTCTCGCAGATGAGTCCGTCGATGTCGGCCTGATGTTCTAGCGTGTAGACGCAGGAGACGACGCCGCCCGCGCTGTGCCCGAGGACGAAGACGGGCGAGCCCGGATTCTCCGACTTCGCAGTCCTCACGAGCGTCGCCACGTCTTCGACGTAGTCTTCTATCTTCTGGACGTAGAATCGCTCGCCGTCCGACCTGCCGCGCCCGCGCAAGTCCAGCGCGTAGACGGCGAGCCCGGCGGCCGATAGCTGCTCGCCGACCCAAAGGTATTGACCGCTGTGCGAGTTGAACCCGTGGACGATGACGACGACGCCGCGGGCCTCGCCCTCCGGTCGCCACGACCGCGTGAAAATGTTAAGGCCGCCCGCCCCCTCGAATTTTCCTTCGCTCATCTTGCCGGTCTGCGCTTGCGTCATTGCAATCTCCTTCTGTCGAAACAGTGACTAAGCCTTCCGCGCGCGTCTCCGTCAGGCCGACGCTGCCTTCTCGCCCTTGAAGAAGGCGAGAAGGTCTTCGTTAATCTGATCCTTGTGCGTCGAGCACATGCCGTGCGGCAGGCCGGGGTAGACCTTAAGCGTCGCGCCCTTCACGAGCTTGGACGAGAGCATCGCGGATGCGCCGATGGGCACTATCTGGTCGTCGTCCCCGTGGAGGATTAGAGTCGGCACGTCGAACCTCTTGAGGTCTTCCGTGAGGTCTGTTTCGGAGAACGCCTTGATGCAGTCGTACGCGCCGGGGAGGGCGCACATCATCCCCTGAAGCCAGAAGGACTCGCGCAGGCCCTCGGAGACTTTCGCGCCGGGTCTGTTGAAACCGTAGAACTGGTCGGTGAGGTCTTTGAAGAACTGCGAGCGGTCGGCGAGTACGCCCGCGCGAATCTGGTCGAAGGCTTCGACGGGGAGGCCGCCGGGGTTCGCGTCCGTCTTCAGCATCAGCGGGGGGATGGCGCTGATGAGCACGGCCCTGGCGACGCGGCCCGTCCCGTGGCGGCCGATGTAGCGCGTGACCTCGCCGCCGCCCGTCGAGTGGCCGACGTGAATGGCGTCCTTCAGGTCGAGCGCCCCGACGAGCTTCGCGAGGTCGTCGGCGTAGGTGTCCATGTCGTTGCCTTCCCACGTCTGGGACGAGCGGCCGTGGCCGCGGCGGTCGTGCGCGATGCAGCGGTAGCCGCGGCGTGCGAGGAAGAACATCTGGTCTTCGAAGGCGTCCGAAGAGAGCGGCCACCCGTGGCTGAAGACGACGGGCTGCCCCTCGCCCCAGTCCTTGTAATAGATTTCGACGCTGCCGGAGTTCTCACGGCCGACGGTGACGTATGGCATTTATGTCTCCCCTTTCGGAATCGGTTTGATGTTTCGGGTCGGGACGTTCCGCTCGGTGTTTTTCGATGGGCCACACTATGCGCGTCCGGGGCCGCAGGACGCATCACGAGATAGAATGCTTTTCCTCTAACCCTGTCGGGGTAACGCGTCGATACCACGATTGTGGTAATCGTGTGTAAAACGAAACGCCTACTATCGCGGGCGGTACTGACCTGCCTCTTCCGCGCGAGCTTGGGGGATGATGACCTTGCGGCGCCCGAAGAGGCGCGCGTCGAACGAGAAGGCTCCGGGGCCGAGGAGCACGACGGCGGCGTCTATACTTATCACGAAGAGTAGGAACAGCCCGTCGTCGAGTTGTAAGACATTCGGCACGCCCGTCAGTCTCAACGCGGCGACGCTCAACCCGACCAGGATGCAGGCGAGCGGGGTCAAACACCCGAGCAGTAGTGAGACGCCGCCGACGACTTCGACAAAGCCCGCCGCGGATGTGAACTGCCGCGCGCCCTCGCGGCCGAAGAGGTATGCCCCGCCTTCGACCACAGAGGCCGAGCCGAGCGCGACGCGCAACAGCAGTAGCCCGAAGCCCGCCCTCCCGTCGGGGAAAGTTAATGTGAAGATTCTTAGCAGTCGAACGCCCCGCATTCTCAGTCAGCGCCCATAGCGGGCGCGGACGGAGGGCAAGCTTAACGACCGCACGCGCAAAGCGAATCCCCTATGCTCGGAATCTTTTAATCACACTATCGTGGTATCGATTTCGGTGCGGCTCCGGGCGTTCAGAGCTGGATGATTCCGCGGCGCAGGGCGATTGCGACCGCCTGCGTGCGGTCGGAAGCGCCGAGCTTCTCCATGATGTGCTTGACGTGTACCTTGACGGTCT
>Ga0126311_10000214_pt1 | contig 29118 bp, 27 predicted proteins | sample Plot61_FD_92539 | JGI IMG/M metagenome (GOLD analysis project Ga0126311, IMG submission 92539) | Serpentine soil microbial communities from UC McLaughlin Reserve, CA, USA - Plot61 | ecosystem: Environmental > Terrestrial > Soil > Grasslands | place: USA: UC McLaughlin Reserve, Lake County... | reverse complement strand
TCGTTCTTACTTGGTTAGTTATACTCATCGCAATCGCGTGGAGCGCTATCGGTCATGCGAGTCATATTCTTAGATATCCGGACTTAACGAGCGTCTCTGACTTCCGAGTAGCAGGTGTGTTACTGGTTCTATCTTTCCTCGTTCCCAAAGCTTTTGAATCAGAAAAAAACCTTCCGATACTCTCGTCTTTGACCGAGATTCGACGGGATTTGGCGTTCGGTCGAATCGGCGCAGATTCTGCTCTGCGAAATGCAGATATAGCAATCCTTGGGCTGCCGGTTGAGGAAAAATTACAGGAAGAAATAAGTGATGCCCTAAGCTTTTTCGAGCGATGGGAAGCGGAGAGCCAGCGAGTTGTTGGTGACATGAAACGCTTGATTGATGATCTGCCGATGGATGTTAACGCTATTACGGAAGAGCAAGCCCGCAAGGCAAAAATGATCGTTAGGAGACTACAACAAGACATGAACCCTCTCCTTCACCAAGGGGACGAACTCCATAGAATTACCAGGAGTCTTCGAATTCATTCAGCAAGTGCACAAGAGGTCGCACCCAATAAGGCTCTTGCTTCAACGGAGGCAATATCGAAGATTGACTCCCGGTTTGCAGAGTTGGGCGAGAAGTTTGAAGAACTCAACAAGGACTGGGAACCTACTCTACAACGGCTCGTCCGAGCCGAACAAAGATTGGGCTTGTGACCGAGAGACTGAGTTTCCTCGCCCCGGCACCGTAGTTCACAATCCCAATCAGGTAGTATCGCTGTTGCATTAATGGCACAGACGCACTATCGGCAGAAGCTCGTTCCGACTGTAGACAAGCATGGCCGAACGATTGTCGCTTGCGTAGTTCGTTCAGTTTCATTGGATAGAATCGCAGATTTCTTCCGAGTCGGTTTCGTCTTGCTTCGTTGCGCCTCAGACCAGGAAAAACAGGACAAATTAGAGTGAGGTTAGAAGAAAACGCACGATCGACGCGGTTTATATCACAAACAGTCATCACACGCACCTTGGTTTAAAGTGTTCCACGTAAATAAGAGAGGACCCACAGTCTACACACTGATCGCCTAACAACCTGTGGCCTAGATGTTTTTCTATTGGATAATCTTTGGAAGGCTCGAGAAGCGTTTGGCAATCTGGGCATCGCGGCTCTTCCCTCTTTTCGATACTAAAGGTCTGATGACAAATAGGGCATTTAACTGCTCCGCTCCTGAATTGAAAAGCTCTCACCACACCGCGCCTATCCGCTTCTTCTCTCTGTTGCTGGCGCCGCTGTCGATAAAATTCCGCTTGGGCGATTTCGCGAGCTCTCCTCAATTCTTCTTCGGCCTTTCGGAATGCATCCATGAGAGTGGAACCGATGGCCGATGGCGGCTTAGGGAATTCGGCACTTCCCAATACTACTTCGCTATGTCTACTCGCGAGGCCGTAATAAGACGCCTCATCTTTGGTTTGCGTTGACAAGCGACGGATCTCAGACTGCAAGCCGTGAATTACCTCGTTTGTCAACCTTTCCTTGACTTGGGTGTTCTCGAAGAAGACTCCTTCAACCTGAACAAGATCCTGTAGGGATATTGCATGTATTGAAGCCAATTCATTTGGCAGCGTCGTATTATCAAGGAGAATGGGGACAATAATGCTTCCAGCCGTTAGGGCGTGCTTCCACTCTCGTTCCACGTGCTTAGAGCGGGCTGCGTTTACGCTCCAGCACAGCAAAACTCGGTCGGAACTTTCAATCCTGTAATTGTGATCATCGAGCCAGTTTGAACCCCGAGGAGTGTGCAAGAAATCAATAAACGCAGCGTGCCAAACAACTGGCACGATTCCCAAGAGGGAAAGGACTAAGTCCCTGTCTTTATGACTATAGCTAACAAAGAGTGATTGTTCACGTAATCCGCCGCCCAAGATGAACCTCCTTTGAGAGCCGAGGAAGATGCGCTTTATGCAGGCCTTAGCTGCTGCTTAGCGAGTATGCAAGGAGGCAGAGGCTCGTTGGAGTCAGCCTTTGACTAGAACGCAAGGAGATTAATTCTGTCCCGAACAAAAAGTCAATCTCGGCGTGTATTGGCGTGTTTATTACCAACAGTCCACGAACGCGAAAGAATATTCAGATTCGGCCAATCCACTCATTGGAGCGCGGCGTTTCTCATGTGAAAATCCAATTCCCTCGGTCAACGAGTTTAACTTGGAGTGAAGTGAAGACTATACTTCCAATCAAAGCTATTAAGGAATCACGCGCGTTGTGACGTCGACGTTACAAAGCCCCACCATTTTATCTGTTGCAAACAATTTCAAAATCCAAAGTTGATCGCGTCGCAGATCTAGAATGGCATAAACGTAGGCTACGCCGTCTTCAACTCCTAATAGACGGCCAATCGCTCGACTTACTTAGTTGATCATTCAGATGATTCACGCGTCCATTAAGGGTCCAATAACGATTCCTGAGAGTACCTTTGACTACCTTACGGTGCTATCCATGCCGCAGGTTTCCTTTGAATTCTTGTAAATCGCTTCTCTTTCACGGCGGCGACACGGGTTCAATTCCCGTACGGAACGCCAATAATCCGGTCACCTGGTAACGAAAGTTCTTCGACACTCACATCGGAGGTTAGTTATTAATCAGAGATTCGAATTGCTTTACCATCTTCAATTCGAAACATAACAAAGGCTTCCGGAACTTCAACACGCGGACCTGATGCTGCATATACTTTCCCTGCCTGCAAAGCGGGAGCTGTTCCCACACTGGGGATGAGTTGTTCAAAACCTTGTGGCACTTGACCCTAGGTGATTCGCGGCAATCCTTCAGCAGAATTATCTGTGCCGGACCTCGGTCGGATTTGCCAGATAACTTTCTGCTCATCTTTTCCAGCACCTACCTCATACACGATAAAGAACGCGAGATGAGTGCAACACTCAGCGAACTGACCGGCGCTAAAAGTGAATACGGGAGGGTTAGTATCGTTTATAGATACCGACAAGCTCCTACAGCCCGCTACCGCCAGCACGAGTGATAGGGTTCCGACGACAATATGCAACTGAGATTTCATATAAGGACCAGATGAACCGATTCGGAGATTTCGCATCCGATACTAACAGATTCCCCCGTCACCATAGGCGGCCCTCTGAAGTTGAATCCTGGGATGCCAACAAAGCAATGGCCCTGCTCAGCGACTGCTCAGAAGAGCGCTGCGCCATAGGCCGCACATTACGGCTTCCAATCGTGCCGTTTCAGCTTTCTTGAAGCCGGAAATTCGAAAATCGTCGGGTTATACGTGACGTTAAATTGGTATTTTGCGTTTTCAGTATCGCGACGAGAAATCTCTCCAACTGGAACATTGCCTTCCAGCTCGCGAGTCACGCGACGCGGCATCATGATGCCGTCGATAGCGACGTAATCCTCCAGCTCCACAGTCACTAAGCCTCCTCGGACGGTGGCTTGAGTGATACCACCAAACCAGTCTGTCACAAGTCTAATCGGTAATCGGGTCTTCCGATCCAGGTAGAAATCAACCTGAAGCTGTCCGACCTTGGTTTCAATCACATCGACTTGTTTCCTTCCTTTTCCCTCAGTTCGCATACCTGACGGATCAGTGTCTCTCTGACACTAGTCCGAAAAACCTCTTTGTTGAGGCATGAAAGGTTGCGGCCCTGTAGGTAGTCATCGAAGCTCTTCCGGCCCACTGACGCTAAACAAAGCCGCACGTCAATCGCGGTTGGGACGATCTTAGCTTCCATTACTCAATCGTGCGGTCCCTTGTGTTTGGCGAGCTCCGCTTCGTTCTCAGTGTCGGCGCCATCACGTAATCCAAAGCTCTTCATCTTTCGATACAGCCTTGGCCGGTGGTAGTTGAGAATCTCTGCGGTCCTTTTGACGTTTCCGCCTGTGCGTTCGAGCGTCTGCGCGATGGCTTCCTTTTCGATCTCTTCCATAGTGAAGTACGGCGGGATCACACAGCGAAACTCTCCGCTCTGCGTAGTGTGAAGTTGCTCCGGAAAATCTTCGGGCGTCAACTTATCTGCGGTCGCAAAGAGCACGGCGTGCTCGATGACGCTCTCCAGCTCGCGCACGTTCCCCGGCCAGTCATAACGCATCAGCAACGCAAAGGCCGGAGTCGAAATCTCGCGAATTCGCTTCTTGTACTTTTCTACGTAATGCTCGAGGAAGCGATTGGCAAGCAGTGGTACGTCGTCGAGTCGTTCACGCAGGGGAGGTGATTTAACTTTGATCGTGCTGATACGAAAGTAGAGATCCTTGCGGAGCGTGCCCTCGCGAATCATCTGTGCGGTATCGCGGTTGGTCGAAGAAACCAAACGGAAGTTCACGCTGATTTCCTGTTCATCGCCGAGTCGACGGAGTTTTCGCTCCTGTAACACACGCAGTAACTTGGTTTGGAGGTGAATGGGCATCTCTGCGATCTCGTCCAGCAGCAACGTGCCGCCCGCTGTCGCTTCGATCAATCCCCGCTTGTCACGATCGGCTCCGGTAAATGCCCCTTTTCGATAGCCAAACAACTCGGATTCGATTAGCTCCTGGGGGATGGCCGCGCAGTTGATACGCGTGAGAGGAAGTTCCGCGCGCGGACTCTGAAAGTGAAATGCCGCCGCTATCAATTCTTTACCCGTTCCGGATTCACCTTCTATTAGGACCGACGCATCAGACGGCGCAGCAGTACGGATCATGGCGTGGATTTGCCGCATCTTCGGGTCACGACCGATGATCCCAAAATCGTCGCCCTCCATCAGCGCACTTTTCAGACTACGGTTCTCGCGCTTAATGGCCTCGAACTGCAATGCGCGTTCAACCAGCGTCGTTACCTGGTCAGGTGTGAAAGGCTTTTCAATGTAGTAGAAAGCGCCGCGCTTGATGGCTTCAATAGTGATCTCGAGTGACCCGTGCGCGGTCATTACAATGACCTCTGTGTCAGGCGTGTCGCTTTTGATATGAGCCAGCAAGTCTATACCGCTGGCGTCAGGCAGACGCAGATCCGTGAAGACGAGATCGTACGGAGAACCTTTGAGCAACTCCTTCGCCTCACCGCCGGTGCTCGCCGAATCTACGTGATGGCCCAAATCGGATAAGACGAATCGCAGCGCGTCCATGACGCTCAGCTCATCGTCAATTACGAGAATTCGGCTACGAGGCACTGGCAACCTCCTTTTGCGCTCCCGGCAGTGTGATGGAAATCGTGGTGCCCTCCCCAGACCGGCTGCTAAGAGAGAGTGTCCCGCCGTGCTGCTCGATGATTTTTTTAGCGTAGGGCATACCGAGGCCGAGTCCCTGGTCCTTCGTTGTATAGAAAGGCTCGAAGATCTTTTTCACATCCTCCTCACCGATTCCCTTACCCGTATCAGCGATTTCGAGTCGAAGCACCTCGTCAGTCCCGGCGATGGTGAGACTCAAGGTGCCACCCTCGCGCATGGCTTCGATCGCATTTAACATGAGATTCAGCAAAGCCCCGCGTATGGACGATTCGTCGAGCATTGCGTAGGCTTCCGGCTGGTCCATCGACAGACGCACATCTACTTTGTTTGCCGTTAACTGTGGCCGAAGTAACTCCAAAACGTCGTTAACAATCTGCTTTAGATTTCCAGAACGCAAGGTGAGATTAACCGGACGTGCGAACGAAAGGATCTGCTCGACTCGACTGTTGAGATGCTTGATCGTGTCAACGATCTTTTCTACGAGATAAGCCTGGCTTTCGGAAAAGTTGTCGGCCTTGCTTTTAAGGTGGAGCGAGTAAAGCAGCAACCCGGCGAGCGGGTTCTTGACCTCGTGAGCTACCTGGGCCGCTGCGCGTCCGAGGGCCGCAATGCGCTCCTGAGTTACGAGCCGTTTGTGGGTTTCAATAAGCTCGGCAGTGCGCTCGTCCACGCGCATTTCAAGTTCTTCAGCGTACCGCTTAATTTCCTGCTCGAGCCTGCGCTTCTCATCCGTCAGGCGCTTCTTCTCCACTGCGCGTGCGACAGCATTGAGCAGCACGTCTTTGATGATCGGTTTCGCGATGAAATCATAAGCACCCGCGCGCACGATCTCCGGTATCACGGATAAGTTTGGTTCACCAGTGATCATGATGACCGGCACATATATTTGCGCGCGGCATAGTTCCTGCAACAACTGGATGCCGCTCTTGCCCGGCAGGTTTATGTCGAGAACGGCGACGTCGAGATCTTCAGCTCTGTGGACCACGGCGCTCTCATAGTTCGCTGCTGTTAAGACAGAGTAGCCTGCCCGCTTCAGGAACTCTCCCATTGTTAGACGAATGCTCGGCTCGTCATCGACCAGTAGCACGTTAGGCATAGACTTAAACGTATTCAGCTTCCCACGCCTCGACCGCGGAAAGCTCGATGATGAATCGCGTGAATTTTCCTTCTTCGCTTTCTACATTGATCGTGCCGCCAAAATCGCGAACAATGCCGAAGCTGATACTCAGGCCCAGGCCAGTCCCTCCCGATTCCCTCCGCGTGGTGAAAAACGGATCAAAGACTTTACCCAGATCTTCGCGTTTGATCCCGACGCCGTTGTCGTAAAACTCAACGCGGACGATTTCGCCGTTCTTACCGGCACGCCGCGCCGTAATTCTGAACAGTTTTTGTTCAACGGTAGCGCCCGGCTTCGTTTTAAGGGCGTGATGCGCATTACTGATCAGGTTGACCACCACCTGTCTGAGACGGGAAGAGTCGGCCCGCACTAACGGGAGATCCGGCTCCAGATCGATCTCGACATCAATGCCGTCTTTTTCAAACTGGCGTCCAAAAAGAGCGATGGAGGTTTTGATAGAGTCTGCGAAGTGCACTTGCCGGAGCTCGTGTGTATCCGTGCGTGCAAAAGCCAGCAGCCCTCTTACGATCTGCGCGATGCGTTCACCTTCTTCAATGATTCCGTCAATCATCTGTTGTTCGAACTCAGAACGCGGCGTCTCTTCATCCTTGAGAAGCTGAGCGAAGTTGATGACGCCGTTGAGCGGGTTATTGATCTCGTGGGCCACGCCTGCGGAAAGCTCGCCGACCGAGGCCAGCTTTGAAGACTGGTATAACTGGCGTTGCATTTCTTCGCGGTCGGCTTCGAGTTGCTTACGGATCGACAGATCACGAAGCGACATGATCATCAGTTCCTCGCCATCGGTCGCCAGAGGAGTAAATGAGACTGCCACCGGCACAGACTGTCCGCGCGGAGTTTGTATTACCAACTCGCTCTCACCCACAGGCTGACCGTTGGGCATCATCATGAGCTCCGGTTGTGCATTCGGAGTAGTCGTATGGAAGAGCTCGCGGATATCGTGGTCGACGCACTCCTGTTGCCGGACACCTAGAATTTGGCACGCTGTGTTATTGGCTTCGACGAGGTGGTGGTCAGAGAGGCGCACCAGCCCAATACCGTCGCGAGCTTGTTCAAAAAGAGCACGGTAAAGCTCCTCACTCGCTCGTAATTGACGTTGCTGTCGATGCACGAGGCGGAGGAGCATCGTTACCACCAAAGCATCGACGGTTAATGAAATAAGAAAGTGTTCGAACCGCTGTTTGACGTTCCAACGCAATTCGGCGTTGGCGTCACCGGGATACCGCGCGTCAACCCATGCGAAGAAGAGTGGGCGTAGTGTTACTTCCCAGGATCCAATTACGCCGATAGTGAGGAATACGGTGAGTGCGATTACCTTTAAATCAAACCTTCTGTTCATCCCAGACCTCGACTCGAATGGCATACTCCGGCGGCGCACTGCGCGGGGGAATGTGTTAAATGAGCGCAGCCCAATCGTAAGGTTGAAACGGCAAGCGATTCCGCAGTCGTCTCTGTGCAGCGCTGGGGGATGGAATCAGCAGTATATCTTTTGAGAGGAAATAACCGGAAGCGCGCCGCGTTTCACCGGGGCTGTGTATCGAGCTTGGAGGAGGTCAGTACCACCTGCGGTAGCGGGGTGGGTGATGACTGTTCCAACACGTGGGCTCAACCGATCGGGAGACGCACTTGAAAGCACGTGTCGCCGGGCTTTGATTCGAAACGAACGTTGCCGCGGTGTTTGCGGACGATGCGAGCCACCGTATCCAGGCCCAGACCGGTTCCTTCGCCAACTGGCTTGGTGGTGAAGAATGGCTCGAAGATGCGCGACCGCACGGACGCCGGTATCCCCGCACCGTTATCACGAATCTCAACCAAAATATCCGTCGGCTCGCGCTTTGTACGTACCTTCAACGTTCCGCCTTCGCTCATCGCATCGACAGCGTTAACAATCAGGTTGGTCCACACCTGGTTTAGCTCACTGCCATAAGCTTTGATCAGCGGCAGCGACTCAGCATAGTCACGCGTGAGGCTGATGTTCTTCTTCTTCAACTTGTACTTCAGGATTAGCAGTGTGTTGTCCAGGCCCTTATGCACATCCAACTGCTGCACCTTGGCCTGGTCCATGTAGCTGTATTCTTTGATCGCTCCGACGAGCTCCGATATGCGCGTCGTGGCGTTCTTGATCTCCGCCGCGAGCTTTGCCGCTGCCAGTTGACAGCTCACGCGTGACAGCACATCGGCAGTCGCGCTTGACGGTATCTCTCCAAGCAGCTGCTCGAGTGCTGTTGAATCTATTCCAGCTTCAACGAGGTTGGCCGAAAGTGTCCATGGCTCTGCGATTCCATGTGACTGCATCCACTCCGAGACTTCATCTTCCCTGTCACTCTGATCCAGCGAGTTCAACGGCTCTGCCGTCGCTGTATGATCGATTGCTCTACTCTCGAAAGCATCGATTGACGCCTGTTGCTGCGCCGTCAGGTCATGAGCACAGAGTCTCATGTCGGCCGCGCGAAGCTGTTCCAAAGTCTCAATCAGATCGTTGGCCGCGCGCGTCGCGCCCGCCGCCGGATTGTTGAGCTCGTGAGCAAGTCCGGCTGACAGTTTCCCGAGCGCCATCAACTTGTCCTGCTGCTGGTCGATCGTGGTCGATTCACGCACGCGATCGCTCATGATCCCGACGAGTCGCTGGACCAGCACCGGCATGCGCAGCATCATCTCGGGAAACAGGCTTACGGGAAACCGCAACAGCCGCCCATCAGTAACTGCATAACCAGTCACCTGAAATTCGGTCATGCGTGAAAACGGAAGCATTCCGGTTACTTCAGTTGAGCGCTCACCTGCGCGCGCGATGTAAACCATGTCGTGATCCGTCTCGTCCCAGTAAGCATGCACTTCGCCTTCGAGATAGACCACCATCGTCTCGGCCTTGTCGCCCTTGCGAAACAGCACGTCTCCCATCGCAAAGCGCTGCTCTTTAGCGTTGTTCACAAACCACTGCAACTGGTCGTCGGGCAGATCGGCAAACACCTGGACGCGACGAAGTGCCTCGACTTTATCAGCCGGTGACGAGCTCGTTGGAATGATTGCTTCAATACCGCCCGAAACTGTTTCTTCCATCTGTTACACAACCTTGCTTAGATATTGATGCACGAAAGAGATCGCAACCGATCCCTCGCCCACACCCGATGCCACACGCTTCACAGAACCGTGCCGGACATCACCCACGACAAAGATTCCGGGAACGTTCGTTTCCAAAAGTCCTGGGTCGCGATCGAGCTTCCAACCGTTTGGGCGTTTGCCATCACGTGTGAGCTGCGGGCCGGAATAGATAAAGCCACGTTCATCGCGCTCCACGATGTTTGCGAGCCAGTCTGTGTTTGGCGCTGCTCCAATCATAATGAAAAGCGAATTCGCCGGAACTTTGTGGACCTCGTTCGTCTCGGAACAGTGAATCGAAATCGCCTCGAGGTGATCTTCGCCATGCGCCTCCACGACGGACGTGTTGTATTCGATTTGAATGTTTGGAGTGGACTTGAGCTGATTGATCAGATATTGAGACATCGAAGCCGCAAGCGACGAGCCGCGTACGAGTATGACGACGCGCCGTGCGTACCGGGAGAAGTGCATCGCGGCCTGTCCCGCACTGTTTGCGCCGCCGACAACGTAAACGTCTTCATCTTTCGTCGACATTGCCTCGGTCATTGCGGCGCCATAATAAATGCCCGCTCCGGTCAGACGTTCCACTCCCGGCGCGTCCAGCTTGCGCCACTGTACCCCCGTCGCAACCAGCAACGCATGACAACTAAGCTCCGCTCCGTTTGCCAGTTTTAGAAAACGATAGGGACCGTCGACTCGTACCTCAGTAGCCTCGCCGGAAAGGATCTCAACACCGAATCGTCTGGCCTGGACCACCGCTCGTCGTGCAAGGTCAGCGCCGGTTAGTCCGCTCGGAAAACCGAGATAGTTTTCGATGCGACTCGACATGCCTGCCTGACCACCCGGCGCTTCACGTTCGATCATGACCGTTCGCAAACCTTCGCTCGCGCCGTAGACGGCCGCAGCTAGTCCTGCTGGACCACCGCCGACGATTGCGAGATCGTAGAAAGCTTCCGTAGCGCGGGTTCTGAGCCCTGCGTGCTCAGCGAGATCTGCCAGTGAGGGTTGTTTTAATCGGACACCGTTTGGAAGAATGACGATCGGTAGGTTTCTAGTTTCATCCTCATCCAGCAGTTCGACGAGACTGCGGACTTCTGCGTCTGAAGCGGCCGTTTCGATATCGAGCCATTGATATGGAACGTGATTGCGCGCCAGAAAATCTTTGATGTTGTGCGACGCAGGCGACCAGCGATTGCCGAGTACGCGGATGCCTTCGAACTGCGGCGGGAATGCCGCCTCCCAATCCTCGAGCAGCTCGTCGAGCACCGGATAGAGATTTTCTTCCGGTGGGTCCCAGGGCTTCAGCAAGTAATGATTGATGCCTGTTTCGTTAATCGCCGCGATGGCTGCCTCCGTGTCGGCGTAAGCTGTTAACAACACACGCTTGGCGTCGGGAAAGAGGGTGATTGCCTGTGCCAAAAATTCCACACCCGACATTCCAGGCATCCTTTGATCGATCAGAAAGAGCGCAACTGCATTGTTCCTGATTTTCAGCTCTCGTACGATTTCGAGCGCCTCTTGTCCTGATCCTGCGCGTAACACGCGATATTCGCTGCCATACTTACGTCGCAGATCGCGCTCGATCGCGCGCAACACCTCACGGTCGTCGTCCACCGTTAGCAATACCGGTTTCGCCATACGTATTAGTGCTCCACCATTGAATGAAAGCGTCATTCTGCCATGTAATGCGGATCGGCGCATTACGGCATCGTGGATCTGCGTTCTAACACGATCGAGGTATCAGTTAGTGCTTCTGCGGCACACCACTCACCACGTGCAAGACCGCGCCGGCAGCGATCGTGTACGTTCCCCAATGCGTTACAGGCGTGTGCAGGTCACTCAGGTTCGGTTCGTAGAAGAAAGCGATGAGGAATAAAAGTGATGCAGCGAAGATGAGTAGCGATCCGAGCAGTTGTAGTGTTCGCCGCCAGGTTTGAGTTCGATAAGTGAAATAGGCGCCGATTCCCAGATTGAGCAATCCTGCCAGCAGGATGAAGATGTGTCTTGTGCGGTACAGCAATCGTGGGCCGTCGGCCATATCGACGAGGTGGTTGTAGTACTTGTCCATGTACTGACCGGTCAACAGGAAACCAGCGACAATCAATGCTCCGAAGATCAGATGGGCTTTCTTCATGCGTTCAATAATTGTAGGGGCGGCCCTCCGTGGCTGCCCCTTGTTCGCCACATTGTGTTTCCGCGAAGGGGCGGCCACGGAGGGCCGCCCCTACAATATTGCCTCTCAGCCAATCTCGCCCATCTTCCCGAGACGATAATTTTCAATCGCCTGGTAAATTTCCTCGCGGGTGTTCATCACAAATGGACCATAACGCGCGACCGGTTCGCTCAACGGCAATCCCGCGATGAGTAACACTTCAAGCGTCGTGCTCGCATCCGTCGCATTCTCGATTAGCACTTCGTCGCCGTCCTGCGCGAACAGGACCATCTGCCCATCTTCCGCGTGCTCACGCTCGGCTCCGAACTTCCCTTTCCCCTCGACTACGTACGCAAAGCCGTTGAAAGCGCCTGGGAGGTGTTGAGTAACCGAGCCGCCAGCCTTGATCCGGTAATGGAGGTACATGATCGGCGTGCGAGTCTCGATTACGGCTTTTTGGCCCAACGCTTCACCCGCGATTACAGTCACCGTTACCAGTCCATCGCCGGAAGTCGCTTTGGGAATTTGCGAGCTCGGGATCTCCTGGTAGCGCGGTTTGATCATCTTGTCGCGCTTCGGAAGATTCACCCAGAGTTGAAACGCATGCATCCGTCCTCCTGCACGCTCGAATTCAGCGCTGGGCATCTCGGAGTGAACAACGCCGGCTCCGGCAGTCATCCACTGCACGTCGCCCGGTCGTAATCGTCCGGAGTGTCCGCGAGAGTCTTTGTGCTCCAGCTCACCTGACAACATATAGGTCACCGTCTCAAATCCACGATGCGGGTGATCCGGCGCGCCCTTCGCTTCGCCTGGTCCAAGCCCCATCGGTCCCATTTCATCCAGTAACAAGAATGGATCGAATTCTGAAAACGCGGGCGTAGGAAAAGGACGTCGCACCAGAAAGCCTCCGCCCTCCAAAGTCTCGATACTATTCACGACGCCGGCCACCGTGCGCCCTCTGCCGGGCGCCTGCTGTTGCAATGCTCTACTCACGATTGTTCCTTTCTGCTTACTTCGTACTGAGACGGCCTGCCGCCTCGAATCCAATCTGCTTACACAACTTAATCAGTGTTTCGCGCTCTTTCCGCGTCAGCGACCCAGCCGCGAGTCGCTCCATATCTCGAGCATGATCCGCGTAGACGCGTGTGATCAGCTTTTTCCCCTCTCTAGTCAAATGAACTATTTTTGCGCGCCGGTCAGTGTCATGAGCGCGGCGCTCGACCAGCGCCTTGTCTTCCAAACGGTCGACAGCGCTCGTAATGGAACCGCTCGTCAACAAAATCTTCTTTCCGATTTCGTTAACTGCGAGTGGGCCCTTGTGCAGGAGTGCTTCGAGAATGGCGAAGTCGCTGCCGCACATCTCCAACTGCGACACACTCTTTTCCGCATACGCCTCGACTGCCCGGGCCGCCTTCCACAACACGAGAAAAACGTGCACCCCACTCCCGCCCGTTAAAGATTCCAGCTTGTCTGCATTTATCGCTGTCATAGTTACCTTGATGTCAAGATACTTTACATCAAGTTGTTCTGTCAAGTGCTCGGACGACGACCCAGCGACACGAACACCCCCGCGAAACGTTTTAACGCAAAACTCCATAATATGCAGTTGCGGCTTCGCTCTTGTCCGGGTTATATGTCAAAGCGCACAAGCGGGCCGGTTGATCTACGCTCAAACTACTAATGTGTTCTTATGAATAACTACCAACGACGTACATTTTTGAAAACAACTCTCCTTGCTGCCGCCGCAACAGTGACGGCTCCAGCCCATGCCGCGCTACGCAGTTGGAGTCAGGCGCCTAACCCCGAACGCGGTCTCCGTCATCCGTTCTTCGCCCATGCTCAGAAACCCGATGTCATTGCACATCGCGGAGGTAATGGTCAGTGGCCTGGTGAAACGATGTTTGCGATGAGAAAAGCTCAGGCGCTTGGGTGTGATGTTTTAGAGATGGATGTTTACCTCACTAAAGATCGTGAACTGATCCTGATGCACGACAAAGAGGTGAGCACAACAACGGCGGGAACACGTCGCGTATACAATTACACGGTTGAGGAGATAACGGCCTTGCGCGCTGATCATCGCTGGTCGCCCGAATGCGGACCGCGTCTGCGACCCGAAGAGGTTTCTCAAAACGAGGCTGATTTGCATGTACCGACGTTGGAACAGGTGTTGAAAGCGTTCCCGGGAATGCGCATGGTGATCGAGATGAAACAGGCGCCAAAGCAATTTTCACCGGTAGCGAAGTTGTGCGAGTTACTGACTGAGCCAAACTTGACTGAGCAGGTTTTAGTCGGATCGTTTCACAGTCCTTTTATGGAGGACTTCAGAAAGTGTCTACCACACGTCGCGACGTCACTCACTCTCTCGCCCGGTGACGCTGCGACACTGACTTCATTGTCAGTCGAACGATTAATCAAAAAACTTTTGCCTAAGGCACAGGGTCCGGATGCACTTCAACTCCCGCATTGGCTCATCACGAAAGGTATCGTTAAAAGAGCGAAAGAGCGTGGATTGGCACTTCATGCATGGACGGTTGACTCTACTCAAACAATGGACCGCATGAATGCTCTGGGCGTTGACGGCATCATCACTGACTGTCCCGCGCGCTTGCTAGCTCGGCTTGGACGCTCTGCGTAAATTACTTAATACAGGTGTAAGCAGTGATGTGGCTTCCTGCTGAGTAAGTCGCTTGCTCTTCGCGAAGATGTCGGGCGGGACCCACTGTGGAAACTCGGTCACGCGTGTCTGATGTTTACCACCGGCCGAATGTTCTTCGCGAATCGCGCCGAGTGCCCTCGTATCGAGCTCACCAGATAACTTGACCAATGCGGGCCAAAGGCGCCGATGTACGTACGTGACTTTTCCGTCTATCAAACGACACGTCAAAACGTCAGATGAATCGCGTAGCGCGCGGGTGAGTGTGAAGATCAGTTGAGCTTGCGGATGACCCCACCAGCGAGTCACTCGTTCGCCCGCGACGAAATCCACAAACGTTGGCACACGTCCGTGAGCGCTTTCCAGGACGATCCCTTCTGTCTCTATAAAACTCAGCGCTTCCTTGAGCGATGGAGTGCGTGACGTCATATGTTTTCTCGCGTTGCTGAAGCTTACCTCCGCGACGAGTGGAATTCTATTTGACTTCTCTCGCGCTCGAAAATTATGCTGAGGCTCCTCCCATTGCCTTCTTCCCCCACAACGTGAACACCTTCACTCATCTAGCCCTGTGTTACTAAGGAGATAAAGATGAAACACGCACGTTTGCTATTAGGATGCCTCATTGTCATTACCTCGTCGGCGCTACAGGCAATGCCGCAGTCGCGAACCAGGAACACTGTCGTTCCACAACTCGTCACAGACCCCATCAGAGTCACAACGCCAGCTATCAATGCGCCAAAGAGTCGAAGTAACGGTTGGATAAGTCAAACGATCGTGCAGGTCGAGAATGTTTCAAACAAACCGATCGAATACCTGACGATCGAAGCCACGCTACCGGGTGTGACAGAGCCGTTCATGCTGGCTTACGGTCAACAACCAGGAAAACCAGCAGTTAACAATGTAACCCCACTTCAACCGGGTGCGAAGATCGATCTCCGTGTGGATTATCACACTTGCGAGTTGAGTCAAAGACGTCTACTGGCAATCGCTGCGCGCTCGCTGGCCGGTAACCATGCGACCGCGAGGATCAATGGGGTCATATTCAATGACCGGACCGCGTGGTTCGATGGTCTGCCGCATGTGATGGAGCCAAACAATCCGCTACGTTGGACCATCGTCCGCAGCACTAGTGCGGTGACCCCGAATGAACTACCGATGTTTGGGTTTCTAAAGGTCGGATTTCGGGAAAATAACAATCCCAAACCCAATTATGATTTGTGTTGGGAGAGGTGGGGAACGGAATGGGTTGACTGCTGCGGCCTGCAGCGATCCTCTGCGATACTGGTCCAGGCGTTCGGCGGAATCTGGGAACCACTCCAAATGGGCAACGAATGTTGTCAATGGATAAAACAAGTCGACTGCTCGAACCCGCCCTGGTAAAAGATGTGGACAGCAAGCGGCATTGTAGGGGTGGCCACCGAGGGTCGCCCCTACAATTGGCGTTGGAATGATAAGATAACCTCCGTACCTATGCCGCAAACTTTTGACTGCCCCAAGTGCGGAGCGCCGGTGAAATATGAGCGCTCCCCAACTCTCAACACCACCAAAACAACCGTACGTTGTGATTACTGTCACAGCCAATTGATCGCTCCCAATGAGCTCGCGGGACAACCGGCGCAGGTGGTCCGCATTCAATTCGGATTTTCTGAAGGTAGTAAAATTCCCAAATGGCTCTGGTTGACGCTGGCGATTCCCCTTTTTGGTCTAATCGTGGCTGCAGTTGGAGCACTCATGCCGGCATTTTATTCCCCAAGCCGTCCAATAAAAGAACCGGCGAAGCCGGTCGCTCCAACTCTTCCGAAGAGGGAAACCAAGAACAGCTTCGCGAATGTCCTACTCGAATTTGGAAGCGAAGGAATCGGTCCGGGAATGTTCAATGACGCGCGCAGTATTGCTGTCGACGGCGCGGGACGAATCTATGTCGGTGAATACACAGGCGGGCGGATTCAGGTGTTCGATCCTGCCGGCAAGTTTGTTACGCAATGGAGTATCGGCGATCGAAAGACTATCCTCCGCGGTCTTGCCGCCGACCGCAACGGCATTGTTTATGTTGCTGAAGGTGGACGTATCGATCGTTATCGAGGCGAAACCGGCGAGAAGCTTGGTCAATTGCAATACGAACGATCAGGCTTTGATGACGTCGCGCCGGCAGCAGATGGTGGATTAGTAACGGCCTGGCAGAGCAATCGCGACGACATCGTCGTATTTGATGCAAACGGCAAAGTTGTACGGAGCATTCCCGAAGCAATCAGCGGGGCCAGTGGCGACTCAGAGTTAGACATGCGAGTTGCGGTTGACGGCGCTGGTTACATTTACGCACTCGGTAGATTCAACGACGGCGTCTTCAAGTTCGCGCGCGACGGGAAGTTTATGAATCGTTTTGGCAGTGGCGGAGATCAGCCGGGCCAATTCCGCGCTGCTTATTCGATTGCTGTGGACGGATACGGCCGCGTCTATGTTGGCGACATAAAAGGCATTCAGGTGTTTGACGCGAATGGACGATACCTTGCGCTCATCGGTCTAAAAGGCATGGCATTCGGCATGGCCTTCAACGAGAAGAATGAGCTCTTTGTCGTAGCGCGCGACCACGTGCTCAAGTATGCGGTCCAAACGCAGTGACCGGAACTGCCGCCCAAGTGAAAGCTACTTCTTCTTCTTCGAAGTACGCTTCTTCGACGAGCGCTTCTTACCGGAGCTCTTCTTCGAACCCTTCTTGGAACCCTTCTTCGAGCTCTTCTTGGCCGGCGGTACTTTGGCACCTGCCTCTCGAGCCTCCGATAAGCCAATGGCTATCGCCTGTTTCTTACTTGTAACTTTCTTGCCCGAGCGGCCGCTCTTCAAAGTGCCGCGCTTTCGCTCGTGCATTGCCTTCTCAACTTTCTCGCTGGCCTTCTTACCGTATCTTGCCATTTCGCCACCTCCCTGGACCACAGATTAACACGGATTTTAAATCCCGGATCTATCTGTGTGATCCGCGGTTAAGATTTATTCCCGTCTTCGTAGTTCATGATCCTTTCTCAAAACGTAAAGATTGCTGCAAACTCCGATCTGATGTTGTGAGTAGTGAAACTCGGAACGCCACGAAACAGCGGCAACGCGCCCGCGCGAAGATTCGCGCGCGTCCGGTAATAACCTTCCTCGTAAGCAAACGTCACCCACTGGTTCCACTTGTATTGAATGTTGCCGGAGAAGAGATCACTGCGACTGCCGCGTGCGCCAAACCGTCGCGCGTCACGCGCCGCCACTTGATCGTCACCATAGTAGAGGTACGCGGTCCAACCGGCATTCCGTCCCTTTGGATCTGCATCGAAGATTCGCGACAACGGAAAGCCGAGTTGAATAAACCCACCTTGAGCACGCACTGGTCGCTGCGGTGAAACTACAGGAATACCATCGCGCAATCCGAACACAACTGTTGACGCGCCATCGATCGACGTCGCCGCTGCCGTGCTCGTCAGTCCTGCAACGTCGTTAAAGTTTGAGAGCAATTGTCCCGCGAGAAAGAAGCGCAGATCGGAACCGGCGTAATACTTCCCAACAAGGGTCACAAAGTGCGTCGGCAATTGAAACTCCGCTGAGTACCCATTGCTGTTGCTGCTAATCTCCGCGCCACTCGGAAACGCCGCTCGGAATCCAACAGGCACGTTCGCGGCGGTAACGATCGCGGTGCGCCGCGCATGCTCGAAGCTGAAGATCAATTGCGCCGGAGCGACACTCGGTGACGCATCGAGCTGCCACTGGAGCACGGCGCGACCCTGGACTCCCGGCCGCTGTGAATCCGCGCCTTGTCTTTCACCGAAACCCAACTGATTGCTAACGTCACTCGGCAGGTTCCCGAAAGCCGGCAACACGATCGCTATCTCCGGTTGGAATTGAAGATTGCGTGAGCCGCCGAACTTGTGATTGAAGCCAAACTTAGCCTGCGGAATCCGCGTGTATGCAGCGCCGTAGCCAATGCCGCCGAAGTTTGTGTTTTCGATCATGTTGGGCAAGGTCGATGAGACGAACGGCGACCAGTCCTGTCCAAACAGAACGAATGCGCTGTTGTCGTCACTGAAGCGCCGATCGATCCTGACCCACGCTAAACGTAAAGACGGCTGGCTCGATCGAATCGAGCTGATGTTGCGATTGTTGACGCGTGTAAAATCACCTTCGAAATCAAACTCGATTTTTCCGGTGATGGTTGTTTTCGGCGCGGGATCCAGCCATTCAAAATTTGCGCCCAGTCGCAGCCCGCGTGCGCGCACGTGAAACTCAGGTGAGTTGTTTGGGCCTGTGTCTGCGGCGAGGAGTGGCAACGGAAAATCGTTTCCCTGCGGCGACGATGAATCGTGAATGATGCTCGTTTTGAAGATGCCGTATAGCTTGAGGCGTGCGCCCGTGCCCAACTTGATATCCGGGATCAGTCCTTCACGTTTGGGTACGTCGATGCCTTGTAAACGAACTGGCGCGACTGCGGCAATGACGGTAGGTGTCGGTTGTGGTTTGGGTGCGACTGGCTGCGTCTTGTACTCGGCCGTAATCGTCTTCACTTCCGAGGAAGCGGCCGGCGTGCGTAACGCTTCGAATTCTGTTGCGGAGATCACGCCTTTATCGCGCAGCAGCGCAGCGAGGCGATCTCTTTGCTCCGCAGGTGAGGCGTTGGCTGTAATCGCGCGCGCTTCGGCGTCCGTGAGTATTCCTTTCGCTTGCAGCACTCGCACAAGAGGATCACTCGTGTCAGCGCTTTGTGAGAAAACAGTCAGCGCACTTCCCAGCGTTATAACCACAATCAAGATAAGACGTAGATACACACTCATGATCAGGTCCTTTCTGCCACAAAAAGGCACAAAGGCACAAAACCGATTAACAACTACTTTGTGCTTTTGTGCCTTTTGTGGCTTACCGCTCTTCTTGTCGTCGCTTCTCGCGTTCGTAGTCGTCGCGGGGGTTGCGGCCGGTCAGGGCGCGATACCAGCCGGGGTGATGCGTCCAGGCCCAACGCTCCGTCACTGTCCCATCCATCATCGAGCGAAAGGTGCCCGGTTGATGCGCCGTGCCTTCATAGACGTGAATGATGAAACCGGCAAGCATCAAGAGTGCAGCGAGATCGTGAATGACATAACTCACCGCCACACTCCACCGCGGCACGGCATCGTCAAACCAAAGCACGAATCCGGTGATCAGGAATAAAATGCCGCTCACAACGATCGACCAGAAATAAATTTTTTGACCGCCATTGAAGAACCCGACGTCCTCAGTTTCGATCCGATCTTCATTCGTGACGTACTGGCCCATCCTTCTCAACCAGCGTCTATCGGCTTCGCCCCAGGCCATCGGCGCCACCCAGTTGAGGAACTGAAATAAGAAGAAGACCTCGAACAGCAATGCAAACCACGGGTGAAGTGCACGCGTCCGAGGGCCACCACCGAAGAGCGGCGCAATCCAGTGAAAGAGCCACGGTGAGTAAATCGCAAACCCTGTAAGCAGCGAGAGAATAAAAAAGATTGCGACCGACCAGTGCAGGAACCGCGTGTAAACCGGATGACGCAACAGCTCGCCACGATGAACACGCGTAGTACCCATCCGAGCGAACTCGCCGCGAGCTTTTTCATCGAATTTCTTTGCTGTCGTGCTCACGGCGTTTCCTTTCGACCGGCGTCGATTTCTTCGCGTGGACCACTTCTAATTTCGGGCGGTTCGGGCTGCGGTAGCTTTGGCCCGTAGAAAACGCGATGGAAGAAAACAGCGGCAATGCCCAGCAGTCCCATCCCGAGACCAATCGGCTTCGCGAGCCATTTCCAGTAGGTATAACTCGGAGGAATGACCGGATTCGCAGGCAGGCCGTATCGCTCCGGGGCCTGGATGTCATGAAGCACGTAAATGACATGCGTCCCGCCGATTGATGACGGATTGTAAACGCCCGCATTCGCAAAACCCGAGACTTCACGCAATTGCTTTGCACGCAACCCGGCGATCTGGATCATGTCGGACTTGGTTCCAAACTTCAGGCAGCCGGTCGGGCAGGCTTTAATGCAAGCCGGCTCGAGTCCCTGCCCTACCCGATCCGAACACAGCGTGCACTTGTAAACTTTCTTCGTCTGTGGATTGAACTTGGGAATATCGAACGGACAACCCGAGATGCAGTAGCCACAACCGATACAGTTCTCCTGTTGAAAATCAACGATGCCGTTTTCAAACTTGATGATTGCGCCATCAGCCGGACACGCACGCAAACAGCCCGGGTCCGCGCAATGCATGCACTGATCCTTGCGCAACAGCCACATCAAATTATTGTCGCGATCGTCCTCGACGAACTTGATCAGGTTGTAGTAGTTCCACTCAGTAGAGGGCATCGTCTGGTACGTATCGTTGAACGTCGTCTCGCGAAACGGATGATCGTTCCATTCAACACACGCGACTTCGCACGCTTTGCAGCCGATGCACGTCGAGACATCGATGTACTTGCACACCTCTTCTTCACGACGGACTCCAAGCCCGGGCACAGGACCAGGATGGGCCGAGATTTCCTGAATCTGAAACGTGCGTGGGTTAGACATCGTCTTATGCCCTTTCAATCTTCACGAGGAACCCTTTGAACTCCGGCGTGTAAGCGTTCGGATCGATCGCGGCCGGTGAAAGCTGATTCGCAGGCATCAGCGCCGTCTTTTCGTTGTCTTCGGCAATGCCGCGATAACCCCAGTGAATCGGTATGCCGATCTGATAAGTCTTCTTGCCATCGATCATCATCGGCTTGATCCGCTTAGTGACCATGGCCTTGGCAATGTACTCCCCGCGAGCACTCGTAACTCTCACCTTTTCACCACCACTGATTCCCATCTCATCAGCCAGTTGCGCAGGAACTTCGACAAACGGCTCGGGCACGAGCTGCACGTTCATCGGATTGTTCTTGGTCCAGTAGTGATAGTGCTCGGTGAGTCGATACGTTGTGCAGACGACATTGAAGCCCTGTTCCGGCGTGCCGAGCTTGTCCAGATCAGAGGTGAACTTTTTCGCGACCGGATTACTCGACTGCTGCGGATGCAGCGGGTTTGCGATGGGACTTTCAACCGGTTCGTAGTGTTCCGGAAAGGGTCCATCGGCAAAAGCGGCGAGTGGCGCAAAGATACGACCGACGCCTTCGGGGTTCATGATGAACGGCCCCATGTGATCCGAAGGCTTCGAATCGACTTTGAAATCCGGAACATCGTTGCCCACCCATTTCTGTTGCGCCTCGTTCCACCAAACCTGTCGCCGCTCGCTGTCCCACGGTTTTCCTGACGGATCACACGAGGCGCGGTTGTACATAACGCGCCGGTTGGCGGGCCACGACCACGCCCAGTTCTGGTAAATTCCGAGCCCGGATGGATCGTCAGTGTTGCGGCGCTGTGATTGCGCCCCGGCTTCCGTCCACGAACCCGAGTAGAGCCAGTTGCCACAGGCAGTCGTGCCGTCGTCCCTCAGCCATGCAAATCCGGGAACCTGCTGTCCGGCTTTGATTGTTACGCCTGGCTGGAGCGGATCGGTCAGATCGGCGAGCGCCCTGCCGTTGATTTCTTTCGCGACTTCAGAGAGTGACGGATTCTCCGGAGTTGTATACGACCAACTGAGATTGACGATCGGATCGGGAAGCTTGCCGCCTTCTTTCTGATAAAGCTCACGAATTTTCAAGAAAATGCGGGCGAGTATTTCCTGATCGACTTTCGCATTACCCGGTGGCGGCACCGCTGCATACTTCCATTGCAGCCAACGCGCGGAGTTGACGAACGTGCCATCCTTCTCAGCAAAGCCTGCACCCGGCAACCGATAGACGGTCGTGTTGATGTTTTTCATCTGATCTGCTGTGGTGCCGGGGGCTCGCCAGAATTCGGCAGTCTCTTCCGAATAGAGATCGCAAACAACGAGGAAGTCAGCTTTCTTCAATGCTTCGATGTTCTTTCGCGAGTTGGGTCCGATAGCCACGCCGTTCATGCCAAAAGCAAACAGACCTTTGACTTTGCCGTGGTACATTTCGTCCCACATCTCAGTCCATGAGAACTTGCGATCGATCTTCGGCAGGTAGTGATAGCTAAAGTCGTTTTCCTTCTTCGCCGAATCGCCGTAGAGCGACTTTAGGAACGACACCATGAACTTGGGAGTGTTGGACCAGTAGTTATACGAGTCCCACTCGTTAGGCTTCGAAGGAGTCGGCGTCGTGCGTTTGATGAAAGTCGCGAGATCCGTGTCTGATGGCTGTGGAATCTTGAGATAGCCGGGGAAGATATCGAACACACCGCCCATGTCGGTTGCGCCCTGAATGTTCGAGTGTCCGCGCAAAGCATTCACGCCGCCGCCTGAGCGTCCGACGTTTCCGAGCATCAGTTGCAGAATCGCTGCTGTGCGAATGATCTGCGTGCCAAAGGTATGTTGCGTCCAACCCACAGCGTAGATGATCGTGCCGGCTTTCTTCATGTCGCCGTCTTTGCGGATAGACGTAAACAAGTCAGCGGCTTTGAGAAACTGATCTTTTGGGATACCAGTAATGCGCTCGATCATTTCCGGTGTGTAGCGCGAATACTGTTGTTTCAATAACTGAAAGACACAACGCGGATGTTGCAGCGAAAGATCGTAAGCGACGTTTGGTGGAAGCATGGGCGGTGGCTTCTGTCCACCTTGTCCCGAGGCGCCTGGTCCACCAGCAGCCTGATGTCCCTGGCCCATGGCGTCGCCGCCCTTCTGTGGCGTCGAAGGCTGCGAACTAACCGGTTCGGCTTTACGTTCAAAACTCTTTGCAGGCTCTTCGCGTGTGGTTTGACCGGATGCTGTTGATGACGATCCTGCGGTCGTCTGTTGTGTTATTGGTCCGACGTTACCGCCAGCTTCGTAATTCCAGGTGTCCTTGCTGTACGTGTGGCCATCGAAACCTGAGAACAATCCATCCTCGGGAAGTTTGAATCCTTCCTTAACGATGAAAGCCGCATTGGTGTAGTTGATGAGGTAATCTTTCGCGAGTCGATTGTTTTGGATCGCGTAATTGACTAGCCCGCCGAGAAAGGCAATATCAGTACCGGCGCGAATCTGTAAAAAAAGATCAGCCTGAGTGGCGGTGCGAGTGAAGCGCGGATCCACCACGATCATTTTCGCGTTGCGATGCAGCTTCGCTTCAACCGGCCACTTAAAGCCACACGGATGGTTCTCAGCCGGATTGCCACCCATGATCAACATCATGTCGGTGTTCTTGATGTCGATCCAGCCGTTGGTCATTGCGCCGCGTCCGAAGGTGGGCCCCAAACTGGAGACCGTCGGACCGTGTCAAACCCGGGCCTGCGTTTCGAAATAGCAGAGCCCCATGCTGCGCATCGTCTTTACGGCGAGAAAATTGAGCTCATTTGTATCAGTGCAGCCGCCGATCCAACCGATTGTTTCCAAACGATTGACCGTGTAGCCGTCCTTGTCTTTCTCGATGAACGTGGCGTCGCGCGTCTTCTTGGTCCAGCGAGCGATCTCATCGACCGCCTGATCCCATGAGATGTCTTCCCAACGATCAGAGCCGGGGCGTCGCACCTGTGGTTTCACCAGGCGACGCTCGTTGGCGATCTCCTGCTCCAGCGAAGCGCCTTTGGGACACAGTGTGCCGCGATTGATCGGATGATCGGGATCGCCTTCGACGTGGACCACCTGCGGTACCGCGTTTTTGGATTTATCGCCGAGCGTGTGAATGATGACGCCGCAGCTTACTGAACAGTATGGACACGTGCTGCGCGTCTCAGTTGTCCGCTCAATCTTGAGGCCTTGTGTCTGTGCGTAGACCGGTGCAAGGTTGAATCCGAAGACACTAACGCCGGCGCCTCCGATCAAAGTTGTCTTGATGAAGGATCTTCTGGAGATGTCCATAGAACATACCTCCGCTCGAGTAACGAGGTTCAGTTGTTCGGGGTTTAGGGGGTTCGCTAAAAGACTAGGCCCATCGACGAGGAAAGTCAAACCGATCGTTATAAGCCGACCAAATTCAGTTCGATTTTTGTGTAGCCATGTTCGCGAGCCCAGAGATCAAGAGGGGCAGCGTAGAGCTCATCTACTAACGGTGCGGCGTATCCGAAACGAGTCAGGTCTATTCCCTTGATGTAGTGTTTGCAGGAATCGCACGCTTCAATACGGATGTGATCGAACTCAGGCGAATGGAAATAACCGAGCTTCGCCGGCCGCTCTTCACCACAGCTCGCACAAACCACGCGTCGGAACTCCCAGGACGAAAGACAAGTCGCACATAACAAATCACGATTGCCGCTTTCCGCGTTACCCTCACGCGACTGTAGAAAACTGACCTGCGGCTTGCCACCACAAAACGGACACGTCCGTTCACCGCCTACGAGCTCTCTTCCAGTCGGAGTGATTCTCGTTTCCGCCAGCCAGCGCGCGTAAGGTTGAATGACCGACTTTGCAAAGAACTGTGTGTCAGAGGGGCTGCGCCAATAGTTCGACAGCTCCCCGGCCATAACGTCCGACTCAGTAGTAAGGAGTGCTTGCGCTTCTTCAGCAAGCGATTCCGGACCATTCCGCGCGACACGTTCCAACAAACCAATCATAGACGATTGGACTACACCCATATCACTTTCCAAATCTCCCGCTACCCAGTCTCGACGACTACGAAAGGATTCGTAAATCTCTTTCTGGGCCCGAAGGAGTTGAGCGTAAAACTGCAACAGCTCTTTCGATCCACTCGCCTCTCCGGCCAGCAAGTCTGCTCTGTCGATTTGTTTGTCCCAAAAGTCAGACATGTTTACGTCTCACCAGGATGATACGATACCGTAAGTTCTCAACCACTTGTTATACGTTCGCACAGGTTAAGCCTATGACAAAGATGCTAACGCACATCCAAGCTATGGTTAACGGCGAAGCACCGCCAGCGCCGGTTGCACGGCTGGTCGGTTTTGATGTGATTTTGGTAAAGCCCGGAGAAGCGATTGTTGAGCTTCAAACATCGGAGAAGCACTTTAATCCAATGGGCACCGTCCATGGTGGGATTATTTGTGACATCGCAGATGCGGCGATGGGCATTGCGTATGCGGCCAATCTTAATGAAGGCGAGTCGTTCACCACACTCGAGCTCAAGATCAATTTTCTGAAACCCGTCTGGAACTCACGCTTACGCGCGACAGCACGCGTCGTCAAACAGGGTCAAACGGTGGGGCTAGTTGAATGCGCTGTTATGGACGAGAAAGAACAGCTCGTCGCACACGCCACCAGCACCTGCCTCACTTTAAGAGGCGAGCAAGCTCAGGGACGATAGGCTTTTGTGTTTTTCGTGAAGTTTTGTGGCAAAGTGATGGCCAGTCATCCAGCGGGCACGCATCTCGCTTAAGCTAACGCGGGAGGTGTGCAATGGAAGCAACGAGAATCACTATTGACGAACTGAGTGAGCGGCTGAATCGCGGCGAACAGTTCACATTCGTCGACACACGTAATCCGACGGCGTGGGGAGAGTCAGTTCAAAAACTGCCGAACGCTATACGCGTCCCTGCCGGTGAGCTCGCGCAACACATCAACGAGATACCAAAGGATCGCGCGGTCATCACCTACTGCACTTGACCGAACGAAGCATCCAGCGCCCGTGTGGCGCAGGAACTCACTGACCAGGGTTGGAAAAACGCGCATCCGCTGTACGGCGGATTCGATGCGTGGGTTAAAGCGGGGTTACCCGTCGATCCCAAGCTAATTATTTGAGCCGCGGATCACGTAGGTGAACGCAGATTAAATCGCGTTTATCCACGTAAATCCGCGGCTTACTTTTCAGTTTCCCCAGACCCTCACCCAATCAACCTGCATCTGTTGCGGAAAGACAGTGCTGCCGTCAGGACTGCCGACGAAGTTTCCGCCAACAGCGACGTTGAGGATGATAAAGAATGGTCCCTGAAACTCGGACGTGCTGTTGATTCCGCCTGAGATGTTTGCTTCCGCATACTGGACCCGATCAACGTACCACTTGATTGAAGTTCCGGTCCGCGAAATCGCAAACGAATGGAAGCCGGCCGAGAGCGAAGTGGACGAATTGAAAATGCCTCCAAACGAGACGTGTTGCCCGTTCGCATCGGCCCAGTGAATCGTGCCGAAGTTTCTGAACGGGTTTTGGCCCTGGATCTCCATGATGTCGATCTCGCCGCAGGAAGGCCAGCCAACCGTACTGATGCTGTTGCCGAGCATCCAGAAAGCGGGCCAGATGCCCTGCCCCTCGGGCGCATCGATGCGGGCTTCGACCCACGTATTTATGCCGAACGATTGTTTGCCCTGCGTCTTCAGACGAGCCGAGGTGTAAGCGCTTCCGCCTAAGCTCTCTCGTCGCGCCTCGATCACGAGCATTCCATTTGATATGCGCGCGTTCTCTGGTCTGCTGGTGTAGTTCTGAAGCTCGTTGTTACCAAAGCCGCTGTTGCCCAGATCGTAGCCCCAGTTTGCTGTGCTGATTGAGGATCCGTTGAACTCATCGGACCAAACGAGACGAGAGAATCCTGGAGGCGCTCCCGCGGGAGGCTGTGAGCCTACGGCGCCCCACGTAAACTGCTCCCATGTTCCGGCAGCCTGGCGGTCAGATACGAGAAATGCGCTGCGGTTGAGATCAGCCGAAACGAAACGCGTGGTGGCTCTTCCTTTGAGAGTGAAAGCGCCGCCCGAGATGTCAGACCAGGTAAACTGCTCCCACGTTCCCATCGTCGCGCGATCTGCGACGAGAGGAGCGTACGCTGCACGAGCCTGGTCCGCCGATACGAACAGACCCGTTCCAACGGATCTGAAAGCAATAAAACCGCTGCCTGCGTCAATCACTTGAAACTGCTCCCACGCATCGACAGATGAGCGATCTGCAACGAGCGGCGCCCAGGTGCCCCGGTTCTGATCGGCCGATACGAAAAGACCGTTTGCAGACGCGCGTATCCAGATGGTCTGGCCCACCGGCGCCGCGGCCTGCGCGGTGAGTGCGAGTAAAAATGTAGTCAATACCAGAAACAAGATCTTAGTGGCGTGTGACGAGAATTTGCTGTTAGAGATGTTTGGCTTCGCCATTATACTTCCTCCTCATTGGGTGCTGCGCCCTTTTGAATGGAACGTCGAAGTTGTAGGGGAATGCGGTCCAGTCGACGTGCTGAGCGTCACGTGAGAACCAATTGGGAGGCCCTGAATCTAGGTGGGAATAATACCATCCATTACGAGGAAGCGATAAGCCAATTGCAACCTCAACTCAACGCGGCCACAGTCGCCGTAAGTAAAAGGCACACACACATTTTTAACCACTGTGTCTATCGAAGAATGCTTTAACCACAACGTAGGATACTAGCTTTACGCAACTCATATTTCTTACAGTTTGTTGTCGCTTTTATCAGCTATTTGCTTTAGTGCGCTGATCGGATTGACCCAGTGTTGTCAATTATGACAACATGCCAATCCGAGCATGACTAGGGTTGAAAAGGCTGAGGGAGATGTTGTTATGACGGGCAAAAAGCTGGAGGTAGTAAAGGGAAGCGGGAATGTTTTTCGCGACCTGGGACGAGAACACCCGGATCTCGATCAGTTTAAGGCAATTCTTGCGACCGAAATTATCAAAGCACTTGATCGGGAGAAACTTAGTGTTCGGGGGGCGCAGGGCCGCACTGGCATTGCCGCCGCAGATTTCTCCCGAATACGTAACGCAGACCTCAGGAGGTTTACTGTCGATCGTTTGGTGTTGATTATCAACCGGCTCGGATCGCGGGTGGAAGTAAGGATTAAAGTGCGACCCGCTGAAAGAGTTGAACATAACCTATCTGTGTAGCAGATTTCCAGACATGCGACTCGACCGCGTTGACATCAGGAATGGCATCGCCCTCTTGCTGCTGGGGTGTGTTTTGGTTGTGCTCTACCGCGCCGGGCTGAACGCAAGCGGAGTTGGTGGGATACGTTTTTTTATGACGGTCGCGTTCGTCCAATCGGCGATCTATTTGCTCGCTGCGTGGATCGTCATTCGCACTCGTCCTTCAAACTCAACCCTTCTGATCGCCGTCGTATTCGCAGTCATATTTCGACTGAGCATACTCTTTGCTCCGCCCTATCTGTCCGACGATATTTATCGTTACGTTTGGGATGGTCGCGTGCAGGCTGCCGGCATCAATCCATACCGCTACATACCAGCGGCGCCGGAATTGGCCCAGCTACGCGACGAAACGATCTATCCGAAGATAAATCGACGCGATTGGGCCCACACGATCTATCCGCCAGTGGCTCAAGTCGTTTTCTTCCTTACCACCAGAATCAGCGAGAGTGTCGTCTGGATGAAAGCCACGATGGTCGGTTTCGAGCTGGTGACGATCTGGGCCGTGGCGCAGTTACTCGCTTTACTCGGACGGCCGCGTCAACTTCTCTTGATGTATGCATGGCACCCGCTCGTCGTTTGGGAGTTTGCCGGCAGCGGACACGTAGACGCAATTGCGATCTGTTTTATTGCTTTGGCCTTTCTCGCATGGCAAAGGAGATCCGATCTCGGCTCAGGCTTCATGCTCGCTTGCGCGACACTCGTGAAACTCTTTCCCGTTGTGCTTGTTCCTGCGATGCTCAAGCGAGACCGTTGGAAGATCGCACCAGTTGTTGTGACGACAATCATGGTTGGCTATCTCGCCTATCTCAGCGTTGGACCAGCGGCGGTCTTAGGATCTTTGCCCGGATACACACAGGAAATGGGATTGCTTACCGGTCAACCGTACTATGCGTTGAGCCTTGTGCGTAAGCTTTTCGGATTAGAGCTGTCCGGCATCGTCTACATGATCGCAGCGATGGTTGTGATGGGAGCGCTCGGACTCTGGGTGCTTTTTAAAGGACGCAGTGAGGATGGTCTGAAACATGCGATGCTGTTAGCTACAGCAACGACTGTGCTCTTCGCGCCGCACTTCTCGTGGTATTTCTG
>Ga0126311_10000213_pt1 | contig 29271 bp, 19 predicted proteins | sample Plot61_FD_92539 | JGI IMG/M metagenome (GOLD analysis project Ga0126311, IMG submission 92539) | Serpentine soil microbial communities from UC McLaughlin Reserve, CA, USA - Plot61 | ecosystem: Environmental > Terrestrial > Soil > Grasslands | place: USA: UC McLaughlin Reserve, Lake County... | reverse complement strand
CGAAAGGAGATGCGTGTAGTTTGCGAGCAGCGAGTTTGACTTGTTCTCACTCGACTGGCGTTGCGAAGCAGAGCCGATCGAACGTACGAGAGTGCTGGCAGTTGTTCCGTTCTCGCGTTGAAAGGAATAACGGAAGTTGAAGCGATCTTTTTGGTTCGGACTCCAGTCGATCCGGTCGGTGGTCATGAAATCGTCGAGCGGCGAATCAGCAAACTCGCGCCGGATGGAGCGCGTCGCGAGGTCTCGCGTTCCGACCAGCACGACTCCATCCTGGTTGCGGTTTTCAAACGAGCCAAAAAACCAGGCGCGGTTTTTCTTGATTGGACCACCAATCGCAAACGCATACTGCTGGCGATCGAATGGCGGTGATTGATCGAGACCGCGATCGAGCGTCGCTGGCAAGCCTTGCAGACTGCTGTCGCGGAAGTAGACCGAACCGGAGCCGTGGAGATCGTTTGTTCCTGATTTGGTGATGACATTTATGACCGACGATCCCGAGCGACCGAGCTGTGATGAAAACCGATTCGTGGCGATCTGAAACTCCTGGATCGCTTCCTGCGAGATGTTTTGGATCGAGCCGCCGACCACATCGTCGTTTGTGTCAGCGCCGTCGATGGTTACGTTGCCGCCACGCCCGAGTTGACCCGCGGAAGAGATGACGACTGTGTTTGTTTTAGTGGGATCGAAATTCGGTGCGGGGCTATTACCGGGAACGAGCAAGGCGAGCTCGAGAAAATTGCGACCATTGAGCGGCAGGCTCTCGACTTCGCGCGACACGATGACGCCGTCAATGACGGAGTTGCTGTTATCGATTAGCGGTGGGATAAATGTGAGCGTGTGAACAACCTCTGCTCTCACGTCAACGTCGAGCTGCACGTTCAAAGTAACGGTTTGGCCTACTTTGAGCGGCACGGACTTCGTAACTTTCGTTGCAAACCCTTTGGCTTCGAGCATCAGCTCGTAATCGCCGGGCGTCATGTTTGAAAAGATGTAGAGACCGTCATCGTTGCTGACGGCGTCACGTTTCACGCCAGTCGCTGTTTGAGTGACGGTAATCTTTGTGCCGGCAATCACGGCGCCCATTTGATCGGTGATAGTGCCGGTGAGAGTGGCGTTGGCCGCCTGCTGGCTAAAAGATACGATTGGCAGGTATAGAATTACGAAACTCAATGCAGCTAGACGCTTCATTAACAATCCTTTCACTTAGACAGGATTTCAGGATGAACAGGATTGATCTTGTGAATCTTGCAAATCCTGTAATCTTGTCAACGGCTTACCCTAGACATCACGTCGTTAACCATCTCTCTGGCACGCTCATCACTCTTCGCTTCAGCAACGACACGAATGATCGGCTCAGTGTTCGAGCCTCTCACCAAAAGCCAACCATCGGGCATCATCACTTTCACACCGTCGCGCGTGTCCATCTGATACTGCGCAAATTCCTGGCGCACCGTCCTGAGCACTCCCGCGATCCGATCCGAAGGACATGCCATCTTTTCCTTCACTATCGCGTATCGCGGAATGTCCGAGAGTAGCTCCGTCACGGACTTTCCCGACTCAGCAAGCAAGTGAAGCACGAGTGCCATGCCCACCAGACTATCGCGCGCGAAGTTGATACGCGGATAAATCACGCCGCCGTTTCCCTCACCGCCAATCACCGCACGCTGCTGTTGCATCGCGTCAGTCACATTCACCTCGCCAATCTTCGTCAGAAACACCGGACAGTCGAACTTCCTGGCAACATCAGCGACTGCTGAGGTCGTCGAGAGGTTCGCGACGACTGGTCCTTTCTGGCGTCGCAACACGTAAAGAGTCGCGAGCACGAGCGTGTAGTCTTCACCGATCGCTTCGCCCTGCTCGGACACGATCGCGAGTCGGTCCGCGTCCATGTCCTGCGCGAAGCCGATATCAGCCTGATGCTCTCTAACTGTGCGACAGAGATCGCCGAGATTCTCAGGCAGCGGCTCAGCCGGTCGCGGGAACGAGCCATTGGGTGTGGTGTTTAGTCGAATCACTTCAGCGCCCAGCGCTTCGATCAACTTTGGACCAATAAGCGAGCCCGCGCCGTTGCACGAATCAAGCACGACGCGCAGTTTCTTTTCTGAGTTTGGGAGTGGACCAAGAGCATCGAGAATCGATTTGATGTGAAGATCGGTCGCGCCTTGAACTTCTTCAACTGTTCGTAACTCTGCACCGCCGACTTTCGTGTATTCGCCCTGGTGATAGATGTCGAGTAGCTCGCGCGCCTGACCGGCGTCGAGAAAGAGTCCACTCGAGCCAATGAACTTCAGTGCGTTCCATTCAGCGGGATTGTGACTAGCGGTTATCGCGATGCCGCCCTGTGCGCGACGATGGCGCACTTGAAGTTGAACTGTCGGAACGGGACACACGCCGATATCGACGACACGGCTTCCGGTGGAGAGAAGTCCGGAGACAACTGCGTGCTTCACCATCTCGCCCGAGGTTCGCGGATCGCGGCCGATGACGATCGTGCCTGAGCCTGTGTGCGTGCCGAATGCCTGTGCGAAGCGCGTCAGTAGTTGGGGCGTGAGCGACTGGCCCACGACGCCACGCACGCCGGAGATGCTGATCTTAAGAGTGGGTATGGCTCGCATTAGACGAGTGTTAGTTAGACAAAACTTACCTCTTGATTCGATCGCGCGCCCAGTCTAATAGTTCACGTGCAGCAGCATCCTCGTGCGCTTCGACAATGATCCGGATCATCGACTGGGTATTTGATCCGCGCACGTGAACCCAACCATCAGGCAACGTCACCTTGATTCCGTCCGTCGCATCGATCTCGATCCCCTCCTGCTCTATCGTCGCTCGAAACTCCTGCAACACCGAATACAAGCGATGTGGCTCGACATTTACGTTGTGCTTCAGCGTCGTCAGTTGCGGCAGCCCGGCAACGAGATCTGAAATGCGCTCGCCGGTTTGCGCCATGTGCTCGAGTATCAATCCGATCGCAGCAGCGCTGTCGTGCGTCAAATGAACTTCCGGAACAGTGATCCCGCCACTGCCTTCACCACCCAGCACGCCGCTGTTCTCGATCAACCCCTCGGAGATGTACGCCTGGCCCACCGGAGTACGCACCACACTTCCGCCGTGTCGCGCCGCAATGATGTCGACTGCACTGGACGTCGAAACGTTTGTGACGACGATCCCCGCTTTCTTTCGCAGACGAATATCAGCAGCGATTGCGAGAGTCATCTCTTCGGAGAGTGGCTCGCCGAGGTCACTGACGATTCCCAGGCGCTCGCCATCGGCGTCATGGGCGAAGCCGATGTCGGCGCGGCCAGCCTTCACAATCGCGCGCAGCTGGGCCATCGTCTCGGGCTTCGGCTCGGGAGCATGCGGGAAGGGGGCGTTGGGGTTATCGTTAACTGCAAGCACTTCGCATCCCAGGTTCGTCAACCACTTCGGACTGAGAAACGAGCAGGCGCCGTTGCAGCAATCAACCGCCACAGTCAAATTTTTGGATCGGATAGCGTCGGTCGCGAAGTTCTCGTGCAGCACTTTGACGTGCTCTTCAATCGCATCGGCAGTTTGGACCACCTGTTTGATCGTGTCCCAACCAGCCTTTGCGTATTCGCCCTGGTGAAAGATGTCGAGCAACTCTTCTCCCTGAGTGGAATTGAGATATAGACCATCACTACGCACAAACTTCAGCGCGTTCCACTGCCATGGATTATGACCTGCGGTGATCGCGATGCCGCCGTCAGCCTTCAGCCACTTCACTGCGAGTTGCATGCTCGGGGTTGGGCAAACGCCTAGATCGACAACTTCACAACCCGCCGCGAGTAATCCAGCCAGCACGGCAGAGCGAATCATCTGGCCCGACGGCCGCGTATCGCGACAAACAAGGATCCGTCCGCGGTCCAAGTACGTTCCAAAGCTTTCGGCAAAGTCGACCGCGAGTTCCGGGGTCAAGGTTTCACCGACGATTCCACGCACGCCGGTGATGCCGATTTTCAGCGGTTTCATCGAAAACTATCTGATCTGAATATTCAGGAAGCTGGGCTGTCGGACTTAATTGTACCCCACGACAGAAGCAATCGTCTCCACCAAAAGGTGGACACGCTCAGAATGTTTGTTGGACACAGTCAGTACCACCTGCGGTAGCGGGTGGGTCACCCATCCGCTACCGCGGACGGTACTGACTGTGTCCAAGTATGACATGCTATTCTGTATCGCCATGAGACGAACCGTGATGCTCGCAGCGACCGTGCTAGTGTTATTAACTGTTGTTGAAGTCCGTGGTCAGACACCAACAAAGACTATTGCCGAACGACTCGGCTACCCACGCGAGGCGAAACTCCTGATCGTGCATGCTGACGATCTCGGTATGGCCCACTCCGTTAACGCTGCAACGATCAAAGCCTTCGAAACCGGTCTCGTTAACTCGGGCAGCATCATGATTCCGTGTCCGTGGCTTTCAGAGATCGCAGCCTACGCGCGCGCGAATCAACAAGCCGATCTGGGTTTGCACTTAACACTAACGAGTGAATGGACATCGTTTCGGTGGGGACCAGTGTCACCGCGTGATCGCGTGTCGTCGCTGCTCGATAAAGAGGGTTATTTCCGGCTGACGGAAAGTGAAGCGGCGGCGCAAGCCGATCCGAAACAAGTCGAGATGGAGATCAATGCACAAATCGATCGTGCACGTGCGCTTGGCATTCAACCGACGCATCTCGACTCACACATGGGAACGCTCTATCAAAACCAGGCGTTGTTTGAAGTGTTCCTGCGTGTTGCGCGTAGTCAGAAGCTGCCGGTGAGAGTTGCGAAGACGTGGTTTGCTCGCGCAGATTTCCTGCCGTCAGTGTTGAGCCAGGATGATGTTTATATCGATCGCCTTCTCGATATTGATACGGCTGTCGCACCACAGGACTGGGGCAAGTTTTACAGCGATGCGCTCAAGAAGCTGGAACCTGGTGTGACGGAAGTCGTGATTCATCTCGCATACGACGACGCTGAGATGCGTGCGGCAACGGTCAATCATCCTGACTGGGGCGCAGCCTGGCGGCAACGCGACTTCGAATTCTTCACGAGTGATGCTTTCCGTAAGATCCTTCAGGAAAACCAGATCAAACTCATCACCTGGCGCGAGCTCGGCAAACTTATCAAATAGGTCCACAGAAGAAGATCTGTGTAATCTGTGGATAAAAATCTTCCCGTAGTGGCCCTTCTCCGCTCTCTTTCTCGCGTTATTCGATTGACGGCAGCAATCGGGCTTGCCGACTTTTTTTCAAGTGCCTGAAGGAGAGCACCATGAATTACATTCAAAGGACGATCGCATTCTCTGGTCTTCTAGTTCTCTTGACGTTCTCATCTGTGTTCGGACAGTCTGACCGGCAGACCATCATACATATACCTTTTAATTTTAGTGTCGGTGAGAAGATATTTCCGGCGGGCAAGTACGTCATCGAGCGGAACAGGAAAGACTCAGACACGGTGTGGGTGATCAGGCATAAGGACAATGTCGGCAAGGCGTTGCTGTTGACCAGACCGGTCCGCGCGAACGACACGGTGGAAGAAACGCGACTGGTCTTCAACCGTTATGATGATCTTTATTTTCTGGCGGAGTTCTGGACTCCCGGCAGCCAAACCGGACGCGAGATTCAGCTCTCCAATCGTGAGAAAGCATTGGAAAAAGCTTTAGCTGAGAAGCGTAGCGAACACATCCTGATCGATCGTGGCAAGTAATCAAACGGGGGCGCACACACTGAAGGCAAGGTCCTGACGCGAAGTCAGGGCCTTGCTTTTTGTCGCGAAGTCGACTAGGAAGAATCGCGCTGTTTTTCAATTCAGACGATTCAAGGAGTCGCCGGTGACATTTGAAAAGTTTTCACGCCGCCAGTTTATGAAAGCTGGCGGCATTGGTGTGTTTGGTGTCCTTGCTTTTCGCGCAGACGCATGGTCCAATCAAAATCACCACTTCAACATGTATGTTGGCACCTACACCTCCGGGAAGAGTGAAGGTATTTACGGCTATCACACGGCTCCTTACGTCGGTGCGGTGGATCGTTTCACATCGTCGAAATCAGTGAACCCTTCTTACCTTGCGATTGATAAAAGCAAAAAATATTTGTATGCGGTTAACGAAGTGGGCGAGTACGCAGGCAAGCCAGGCGGCGGCGTTAGCGCGTTTACGATCAGTGTTGATGGCAGCCTCAGGTTGTTGAACGAACAAGCGACGCTGGGTGCGGATCCCTGCTATGTGACAATCGATACCAAGAGAAAAAATTTACTTGTCGCTAATTACACCGGCGGTAGCGTTACCGTGTTGCCAATACGTTCCGATGGCACCTTGAGTATGGCAACAGACGTGAAGCAGCATGAAGGATCAGGCCCCAAAGAACAACAAAAAGGACCACACGCGCACTGCATCATCCTCGATCGGTTCGAGCGACATGCTCTCGTCGCGGATCTCGGCATTGATAAAGTAATGATCTATCGCTTTAACCGCGCGGCGGGCAAACTTATTCCTGCTAAACAACCGTTTGCAGAGCTCCAGGCTGGCGCCGGTCCGCGCCATCTGACATTTCACCCAGGGGGCAAATATCTTTACGTTATTAACGAGCTCGATTCGAGCATGACGACTTTCAAGTACAACGAGCTAAACGGAACGCTTACTCATATCGACACGGTTTCAACGTTGCCGAGCGACTTCTCCGGCGTCAGTTACTGTGCTGACGTTCACGTGTCTCAGTCAGGCAAATTTCTTTACGGGTCGAATCGCGGACACAACAGCATTGTCGTCTTCGAGATCAATCAACGCACAGGGAAACTCAAACTGGTCGAGCACGTGTCGACTGAAGGCGCCTGGCCGCGCAACTTCGCGATCGATCCCTCAGCCAAGTTCCTGCTGGTTGCGAATCAACGAAGCGATAACGTCGTCACTTTCAATATCGACCAGCACACGGGCCGCCTGACGCCAACGGGTCACAACCACCAGATCCCCTCACCCGTCTGCCTCAAATTCCTTTAAATCCAGTTCACAAAGGCACAAAAATCACAAAATTACTTTTGTGACTCTTGTGCTTTTTTGTGGCAAAATACTTTCGTTCCTGAAATCTCCTGCCTGAGGACAGCTTATAGATGCGGAAACACTTACTCGCCCTGTGGGCAGTCAGTCTGTCACTGTGCTTCGCTATCCAACCACTGATCACAATCAGAGCCCAGACGCCAAACGTCATGGTCGATAGCGACGAATTCTTCCAACGCGCCAGCCGCAACGGTCCCGAACACGACCACTCGCGAAAGATCGAAGACTTGCTCAAGCGCATGACGCTCGAGGAGAAAGTCGGGCAGATGACCCAACTCGCCATCAGCATGGTCGCTTCCGGGCAGGATCAGCAGATTCAAGTCGATCCAGCAAAGCTCGACAAGGCGATCGTCAAATATGGCGTCGGGTCGATTCTCAACGTCGCCGACCAGGCGCTCACGGTGGATCGCTGGCACGAGATCATCGGGCAGATCCAGGAAGCTGCGACTAAGAAGACGCGTCTCGGCATTCCGATGATCTACGGCATCGATTCGATTCACGGCGCCAACTACGTCCAGGGCGCGACGCTCTTCCCGCAAGAGATCGGAATGGCCGCGACGTTCAACCCCGAGTTGATGAAACGCGCCGCGGAGATCGCTGCGATCGAAACACGTGCCGCGGGGATACCGTGGAGTTTTTCTCCCGTTCTCGATCTCGGTCGCAATCCGCTGTGGCCGCGTTTTTGGGAGACGTTTGGCGAGGATCCATACCTCGCGAAAGTGATGGGCGTCGCGTTTGTGCGTGGCCTGGAAGGTAATGACGTCTCATCATCGAGCGCGGTTGCGTCGAGCCTGAAGCATTACATGGGCTATAGCTTTCCGCTGACAGGAAGAGATCGAACGCCTGCCTGGATTCCCGAGAATTACCTGCGCGAATACTTTCTGCCGACGTTCGAGACCGCTGTGAAAGCGGGCGCGCGCACGATCATGATCAACTCGGGTGAGATCAACGGCGTTCCCGGGCACATCAATCGTCACATTCTGACCGACATCCTGCGAACAGAGCTCGGTTTCAAAGGCTTCGTCGTCTCGGATTGGGAAGACATCAAAAAACTCGTCAGCGTTTGGCGTATCGCGGCGGATGAAAAAGAAGCGACGCGCCTCGCGGTGATGGCGGGCATCGATATGAGCATGGTGCCCAACGATCTGAGTTTCGCCGATCACCTGATCGCGCTCGTGAAAGAAGGTGCGGTTCCGCAATCGCGCATAGATGAAGCAGTGCGTCGCATACTGTGGGTGAAGTTTGAGCTCGGGTTGTTCGATAAGCCGATGCCGGATACATCGCTGAAGGCGAAGTTTGGTTTGCCGGAATACCGTCAGGTCAGCCTGGAAGCTGCGCGCGAGTCGATCACGCTCTTGAAGAACAGTAACAACACTTTGCCCCTCGCAAAGACAACCAAGGTTCTCGTGACTGGCCCAACATCGGATTCTTTAATCTCCATGAACAACGGTTGGACTTACGTGTGGCAGGGATCAGAAGAAGGTCTGTATCCGAAGGATCGTCACACGATACGCCGAGCGATCGAAGCAAAGCTCGGCGCTGGTAATGTCACGTTCATTCAGGGTACGAAGATCACACGGCCTCCCAACACCACTTCGAACAACACACCCACGGATCAGGAAGAGGAGGTCGACATTGCCGCAGCTGTTCAAGCTGCTCGTAATGTCGATGTGATCGTGCTTGCGCTCGGCGAGGGTTCGTATTGTGAGACACCAGGCAACATTACTGACCTGACCATTGGCGCGCCGCAGATCAAACTCGCCGAAGCGCTCAAGGCTACGGGCAAACCAATCGTGCTCGTGCTGGTCGAAGGACGTCCGCGCATCATCAATCGTATCGCCGATGATATGAGTGCGATCGTGATGGCTTACAACCCGAGTCACGAAGGTGGAACAGCGATCGCTGACGTGTTGTTCGGCGACGTTAATCCGAGCGGCAAGCTTCCTTTCACTTACCCGCGCACGTCGAACGGACTCATCAATTACGATCACAAACCATTCGAGACTGAGAACACTGCGTTTGGGAACATGGCTTTTAACCCGCAGTTCAATTTTGGTGATGGATTGAGTTATACGACTTTCACTTACAGCGACCTACGACTAGCGAAGCAGACGATTTCTGCGAGCGAGGAGTTGCCGGTGAGTGTCGTCGTGAAGAACACGGGCAGTCGCGCGGGCAAGGAATCGGTTCTCGTGTATGTCAGCGATCTCGTTGCGTCGCTATCACCGCCGGGAAAGAGACTGCGACGGTTTGCGAAGGTGAGTCTCGCGCCGGGTGAGAGTCGCACCGTGATGTTCCGATTGCGGCGTGAAGATCTGTCGTTCATTGGTGCTGATAACAAACCTGTGGTCGAGCCTGGAGAGTTTGAAGTTCGGATTGCTGGCTTGACGCAAAAGTTCACAGTCAAATAGATCTTCATCCACAGATTACACAGATGTCATAAACAATCTGCGTAATCTGTGGATAAACTAACATCACCTACACGAACCCAAATGAAAACTCTGTTACTAATCATCACGTGCGCCATCATCACATCAGCGCAGGAGCCATCAACACCAAAGCTCAACCTGATGCCCGTGCCCGCATCAATAACATTTCATCGCGAGCGACTGGCGGTTGATACGAATTTCCGCGTCGCTACACGCGGCCACTCAGACGCACGTCTGCAAGCAGCAATCTGGCGCTTCATGAAGCGTCTCGAAGGACGCACTGTCCTTACACTTGCTTCCTCACTCGCGCCGGACGATCAAGTGACCCCCTTGATCGTCCAGACCAACGGCCCCGGCAAAAATATTCCCGGCCTCGGCGAAGACGAAAGTTATCGCATCGATATTACGAACCGTCAGGCCATCCTCAGCGCCCCAACAGTCGTCGGGGCCATCCGCGGCCTCGAAACCGTGCTGCAACTCCTCGACGCGGATCGCAATGGCTATTTCTTACCCGGCGTCCAGATCGATGATCGACCACGCTTTCCCTGGCGCGGCCTGCTTATCGACGTCGCGCGTCACTTCCAAACGATTGAAACCCTAAAGCGCAATCTCGACGCGATGGCGGCAGTGAAACTAAACGTCTTGCACTGGCACTTAACCGAAGACCAGGGCTTCCGCGTCGAGAGTAAGAAGTTTCCGAAGCTGCACCAGCTCGGATCTGACGGCAACTACTACACGCAGGAACAGGTGAAAGACATCATCGCGTACGCGCGCGATCGTGGCATTCGCGTCGTGCCGGAGTTTGACATACCGGGTCACAGCACGAGCTGGCTCGTCGGTTATCCGGAGCTCGGCAGTGCTCCTGGGCCATATACGATTGAGCGACGTCCGGGAATCTTCGAACCCGCACTCGACCCAACGCGCGAAGAAGTCTACAAATTTCTCGATACGTTTCTTGGTGAGATGGCCGGGCTCTTTCCTGACGACTACCTGCACATCGGCGGCGACGAGAACGAAGGCAAGCAATGGAACCGAAATCCCAGGATTCAAGCTTACATGAAGGAGAAAGGAATTAAGGACAATCATGCCTTGCAGGCTTATTTCAACACACGCCTGCTGAAAATTCTTCAGAAGCACAGGAAGAAGATGATCGGCTGGGATGAGATCCTGCAACCCGAGCTGCCGAAAGACGTCGTGATCCACTCGTGGCGTGGCACCGCAGCACTCGCCGAAGCCGCGCGCAAAGGCTACGACGGCATACTCTCGAACGGCTACTACATCGATCTCATTCAACCCGCGTCACAGCACTACGTCTCCGATCCACTTCCCGCAGATAGCACTCTGACACCTGAAGAAGCAAAGCACGTTCTCGGCGGTGAAGCGACGATGTGGGCGGAGTGGGTGACACCCGACACGATCGATTCACGCATCTGGCCGCGCACCGCGGTGATCGCTGAAAGGCTTTGGTCGCCGCGAACAGTGACTGACATCCCGGACATGTATCGCCGTCTCGCAGTAATGAGTCTCCAGTTGGAAGAGCTTGGTCTCACGCACAGGAGAAACCAGGACATGATGTTGCGACGGCTCGTGCGCAACGATGACGTTGGTCCGCTACGCACACTTGTCTCGGTTATTGAACCGGTGAAGGAATACCGGCGTTACCAGCAGCGTCCGCAGACAATGCTCAGTCCACTGACGGGTGTGGTTGATGCGGCGCTTCCGGATAGTGAGGCTGGACGAAAGTTTCAGTGGATGGTGTCGGAGTTTCTTAATGATGGTCCACGTTTTCAACTCTATCGCCCGGAGCTGAGCCAGATGCTTGCGGACTGGCAGACGGCTGGGGCGTCACTCAGTCCCGTGATCGATCGTTCGCCGGCGCTGAAAGAGATCAAGCCGCTCGCGCACAATCTCTCGCAACTCGGTGCGACCGGGTTGGAGGCGCTCTCTTACTTGAAGCTTGGGATGCCACCGCCACGGGATTGGCGCGAGCAGAGTTTGGCGAAGGTGGAGGAAGCCGCGAAGCCGTATGGCGCGCTCGAGTTTGTGGTGATTTCAGGGGTCAAACAATTGGTGAACGCCGCTGCCGAGATCAAGCGTTGACAGGATTTACAAGATTTATCCTGTCAATCTTGTAAATCCTGTAATCCTGTCTAAGAATGACGCTGAACTTAGTACTCTCATTGCTGTTGATCTCCATCGCCACTTTCATCGGCGACGATCAATGCCTCTCGTGTCATGAGAAACAGAGAACCTACTTATCAACAGCACATCACTTAACCTCACGCGAAGCAAACAAAACCTCAATCCTCGGCAGTTTCGCGCCCGGCAAAAACATCCTCGCCACGCAACGCGAGCTACAGTATCGAATGGAAGCCCGCAACGACGGCTACTTCCAGGTCGGCATCCTGGGCACACCACCCGACACAATCTCGCTATCCGAACGCTTCGACCTCGTCATCGGCTCGGGACGCAAAGGCCAAACGTATCTCTACTGGGACAAAAACGATCAACTCTTTCAATTGCCCGTTTCTTACTGGACTGAAGTCGCGAGCTGGGTCAACAGTCCGGGCTATGGCGACAGGTCTATCGATTTCAGTAGACCGGTTGTCCCGCGTTGTCTCGAATGCCACGCATCGTCCTTCGACGCCGTAACAAACTCCGGTGTCGCTAACCGCTATCGCAGAGCAGATTACGTGCTTGGCATTTCGTGCGAGCGTTGTCATGGTCCAGGCAAACAACACGCTGCGCTGAATGCACCGGGAGCTCCGAAGCCTGTCGATCAGGCGATTGTGAATCCCGCGAAATTGCCACGCGCGCGACAACTCGCGTTGTGCTCTCTATGTCATGGCGGAATCGGCGCGGCGAAGGCGCCCGCATTCTCCTTCAAAGCTGGTGACGCCCTTGAAGATTTTCTGAAACTGGAAATTCCGAAAGAGGACGAAGCCCTCGATGTGCACGGCAATCAAGTGGCGTTGCTCGAACGAAGCAAGTGCTTCAAGTCGTCATCGATGACCTGTTCGACGTGCCACGACGTTCATCAGCAGCAACGTGACGCCGCAGGTTTCTCGGATCGCTGTCTTGCGTGTCACAAGGTTGAGAGTTGTGGATTGTTTCCGAAGCGCGGGCGCGCGATCGCCGGGAAGTGTGTCGACTGTCACCTGCCAAATCAAACGTCAAACGTGATCTTCTCGACTCACGATGGCGTCCGTATCAGGCCAAAGGTGCGCAACCACTGGATCAAAATCTATCCGTAAAAAATCCGTGTAATCTGTGGTTAGCTTTTTTCGCTTATCTGGGAACGGGTTCGTTGGGTCTGGCGATGCGAATCCAGTGGTCGGTGAATGACGCATGCATGCCCGGCAGTTCGACTTTCGGCATGTGACATGTCGCGCACTTCTTCGTGCTAACCGGACATGCCGCCGCACTGCGTCGTTCAGTCTTCACATCTTTGGCTGTCGTTAAGTGACACGCCAAACATTTTGCGTCGTAATACGCCGTATCTTTCTTCAAGTGTTCATGCGGATTGTGACACGCCAAACATCCCACGCGCGGATCGTTCGTGTTGTGCCCACGACTATTGAACATCCGGTACGGTTGAAACCTGATGTTGTTGATTCCTGACTGGCCCGGCAAGAGCATCGCCTGCTCAAAGCTCGTATGACATGTGCCGCAAAACGACTGCGAAAGCTCGTGCGCGCCGAGGCTCCCAGGATTGAAGATCTGCGGCTCTTCGCGCTGCTTTTCTTTCATCGCCACGAGATGTTTCTCACCCGGACCATGACACGCTTCGCATTCCACACCCGGTCGCAATCGATCGAGCTTCAACTCCAGCCCATTAACGGCGCCCGTCGTGTGACAACCAAAACACTGCTGCGGCTCCTCACCGACGATCGCGCGTCCCAACGCATCTTCGAGGGACGCCGGCGCTGTTGTCCGGTGACCGATTGTGAAATCGAGCTCGCGAAGTTTTTGAAAGTAACTAACGCGCGTTTCGTAAAGAGTGTCGTTGTGACGAAACACATAAGTCTGACCGATGTGGCCCTGACCGAAGCAATACAAAATCGGTTTCGAGATGCTGTTTGTGCCGTCAGACACTTTGTAGGTGACGCTCTTGCCGTCGCGCGCGAGCTCGTAAGTGTAGTTGCCGTTCTTGAATGTCAGCCGGCCGCGCGCGGTGAGGATCTTGCAATCCGGCGCAACCTCCAGCGCCTGGGCCATCGGCGTCGTTAACTGCGACGCTTGGCGCGGGTGGCAATCGACGCATGCTTTGTTGCCGACAAACTTGATGCCGCGCGTGTCAGCATTCGGCCGCCACTCCGCGAAGAAGGTATCTGCCTGGGCGCGGCAGAGAAAGACAAAACCACAGACTACACAGATCAAAGCACCGATTTTTATCTTGAAAGTCACTTCTTAATGCCTGCGCCTTCGACGACTTTCAGGTAGCTGTTCAAGGGAAGGTTTGTCAATTTGTCGATCTTGCCGCTGGGCCAGCGTATCTCAACGAAATCGATCTTCGTGGCACCGCCGAGGCCAAGGATTTCACGCGGATCGTGCGACGAAAGATAACTGCCGCCACCTGTTTTCAGACGTGTGCGTTTCAGCGTCCCTGCTTGCCACGTGATCATCGCACCAACAGCCGCTGGATTACTCTTCGTCGCGATCAACTGGAGCCCGATCCAGTTGTTGCGATTTCCACCCTGATTGCGCAGCAACAACGGCGGCTCGCCGTTGTTTGAAGTGAGCACGTCTGCGTCACCATCGTTGTCGAAATCGCCGACCGCCATGCCGCGACCTGAAAACATTTTACTGAAAATCGGACCCGCGCTTGCACTCACGTCTTTGAACGCGCGACCCGTGTTCTCAAACAGCAACAGCGGTTCTTTGTGCCTGACGCGTGGAACGCGCGTTTCGATCATATCGTCAGGATGGCCGTTGACGAGAAAGAGATCGGGATCGCCGTCGTTGTCGTAATCGAAAAACTTCAGGCCCCAGCCGCTCAACAATTGAGTCGCGGGTGCAATCTCGCCGGGCTGATCGGTGAAGATCAACTCCTTATCGTTGCGATAGAGACTGAAAAACTCCTGATCGATGTTGGCCACAAAAAGATCCTGCCAGCCATCGCCGTCGTAGTCAGCCGCGTCAACGCCCATGCCCGAGCGTGGTCGACCAGCTTCTCCATACGCGACTCCGGATGCGAGACCAATTTCCTCAAACTTTCCGCCACCTTTGTTGAGGAAGAGAAAGTTAGGCATCGTGTCGTTAGCGACGAAGAGATCCATCAGTCCGTCGTTGTTCACATCAGTCGCGACGGCGCCGAATGATTTACCGGGCGAGCCGGCGATACCCGACTCGCGACTCACGTCGTGAAAAGTGCCGTCGCCGTTGTTGTGAAAGAGACGCGATGGTTGCGGCTTGAAGAGTCGTGGAACACAGTAGTAACGACGTTGCAGAGTTGGATCGGTGCAAAGCGGATTTTGTGACTTGTCGTAGAAGACGAAACTCGAAACGAAGAGATCGAGCTTTGCATCATTGTCGTAATCGAACCAGGTTGCACAAGTGGACCAACCGGGAGCAGTCACGCCTGCTTTGGCCGTTACGTCAGTGAAGGTACCGTTCCCGTTGTTGTGATAGAGAATGTTTGAGCCGTAGTTTGTGATATAGAGATCGATGTTTCCGTCGGCGTCGTAGTCGGCAGCAGCCACGCCCATTCCGAATTTTCCGCCAGCAACGCCGGCCTTGTCAGTGATGTCAGTAAACGTGCCGTCACGATTGTTCCGATAGAGCGCGTTCTTCAGAGGCGCTGAAGGAGTGAAGAAATCGGATAGTCCGCTGTTGACGAAATAGATGTCCATCCAACCGTCATTGTCGTAGTCGAGGAATGCGCAGCCGGCGCCGACTGTTTCGGGGAGCTGGCGATCCGGTGATTGAGCGTTGTCGTGTGTCCAGGTGATCTTGCTCGTTGCGGGAGAGACTTCTTCGAAAGTTGGTTTCTGAGGCGCAAACACCATCGTGAAGACCAGAAACAATAGATTTGTAACGCGGATGAACACGGATAGGTTACGGATTGGATTTAGGGGGTAATACTACGACGCCGCCAGTGCTGGCGCCTTTGGCTTTGAGCTGTTCGATGAGCTTCATCTCTTCCTGCGCGCGCGCCGGCTCTTTCATTCGCGCATACAACAGCGCGAGATTGTAATGCGCTGTCGGCTCATCGGGATCGAGTTTTACGGCCGTCTCCAACTCCTGCCGCGCGCGCACATAATTCTTGAGTCGCATGTAACTCGAGCCGAGAGCGATGCGCGCGTGTGCGTACGAAGGAAGTTGTCGCACTGCTTTTTCAAACAACACGATCGCGCGCGCGTCGTCGTTCTGCTCCTGCGCCACGAGCCCGAGATAGTAAAAGACTTCGGGAATCGCCGCGCCCGGCCGCGCGCTCTTCTCCAACCACGAACGCGCTTCGACGTATTTCTTTTGATTGAGCAGAACGTAGCCGAGATGCAGTTGGGCCTGTGCGTTATTTGGTTGCAGCTCGAGCAAACGCCGGAAGAGTTTTTCTGCTTCGAAAAGATCGCCCTTACGTAACCATGCAATGCCAAGCGCGAGCAGATACGATGGCTCCTTGGGTCGTAACTCAACTGATCGTTCCAGCGCCGACTTCGCTTGGTCGAACATTCCCACGCGCATCGCTTCGAGTGCAAATTTGTAAAGAAACTCAGTGGATGTCGAATCAGCCGCGAGCGTGCCGACGCGGTTCAAGTAGATCGAAGCTTCCCTCCTCTCTCCTTTCAATCGCGAGATCTGCGCGAGACCAAACAATGCACCGGCGTTGTCGAGTTTGCCATCGAGCGCTGCGAGGTAATTCTCTTCAGCGTTTTGCAGATCGTTCTTTGCGAGATAAGCGTCGCCCAAGATCACTTTAGCCTCGACATTGTCGGGCTCAAGCGTGAGAACTTCCTTGAGCTGCAGGATCGCTTTGTCAGGCGCGCGCTTGAGCTGGTAGAGGTAGACAAGATTCATTCGCGCGCCGGTGTAGTTCTTGTCGTTTCGAACGGCGCGCAGAAACAACGTCTCAGCTTCGACTAAACGGCCCTGCTTCGCGCGCACGCTTCCCATGAGGTTGAGCGCTACCGGCAAGTCGGGCGACACACGCAACACCGCCGCGAGCTCTTTTTCCGCTTCAGCAAGTCGATCGTCACGGATCAGCGTCGCGACTTGTTCAAACACCTGGACTACGTCCGTGTTTTGCGCGTGACCCGGAACCGCAAACAGGCACGCCATGCACAATAGAAAAATCGCTTGTGCTTTAGGTGCCTTTCTGCGGCTGTTTGATGAACTCTTTTTCATCGACCTTGCCCTGGCCCTCTTTGATCGTGATGATTCTGTTCACACCCACATTCGAGATCTTGTCGATGGTGCCGCTGGGCCAACGCACCTGAATCGAATCAACCTTTGCGCGTTTCTCGAGACCAAACAACAGCCGCAGATCACTCTGCGAGATGTAGCTGTCGCCACTTCGCACTTGATCCGTTTGCGTTAGATCACCTGAGACGACTGTCACGCGCGCACCAATGCCGCTGCGATTACTCTTCACACCGACGGTCTTGATCAGAATCGAATTGTTCGCGTTTGCACCGTCGTTGCGCAACAGTTGCGGCGATCCATCGAGATCCGCAATCAGCAGGTCCACGTCGCCATCGTTATCGATGTCACCGAACGCTGCGCCGCGGCTCACGCGATTCTCCGTCAGGATAGTGCCAAACTCAGCCGACACTTCGGTGAACGTCGAGTCGCGGTTGTTCCGGTGCAGCAACCGCGGCTGGCGATAGCCGGGCAGTTGCGGGTACACGTGACCGTTCACGACAAACAGATCAACCCAGCCGTCATTATCGTAATCGAAAAACTTCGCGCCCCAGCCAACGAGCGGCAAACTAACCGGTGCGACCTTCGCTGCGTACGAAAGATCTGTGAACGAATGCTTGCCGTCGTTATGGTAAAGCGTGTTGTATTCGTCGGCGAAGTTTGTGATGAAAATGTCGAGCTTGCCGTCGTGATCGTAGTCGCCCGCAGTCGCGCCCATGCTTCCCTGCTCGCTCCCGTTCTCGTTAACCGCCGTGCCCGCGCTAAATCCGATCTCCTCGAAGGTGCCGTCGCCCTTGTTCCGGTAATGGAAATTCGGTGTCGAGTCGTTGGCAACAAAGATATCAATCAAGCCGTCGTCATCGAAATCTCCGGTGAGGACGCCGAGGCCGTAATAACCGTTCTCATCCAACACGCCCGCTTGTTTTGAAACGTCGGTGAAAGTGCCGTTGCCGTTGTTGCGAAAGAGTGAGTCGCCCGCGCCTTTCAAACCTCTTGGACCACACTGCACCGGAATTGATTTGTACTGGCACGTTTTGCCCTGGCCAAATTCCGGCAGGTTGTTAATGTCGAAGTCGACGTAGTTTGTGACGAAGAGATCGAGATCGCCGTCGTTATCGTAATCGACAAAGGCGGCGCCGGTAGTCCAACGCGGATCATTAACGCCGGCTTTCGCGGTCACGTCCGAGAAGGTGCCGTTGCCATTGTTTTTCAAAAGGTGATCAGGCCCGAGGCAGGTGACGTAGAGATCCTCGAAACCGTCGTTGTTGTAATCGCCGACGGCGACGCCCATACCCCAACCAATATCGCTCACGCCCGCTTTCTCACCGACTTCCGTGAACTTGCCGTTGCCGTCGTTGCGATATAAATCGCTCTTCGTTTTGCCTTTCGACTTGACGAGATCAACGGTGAGGGAGTTGACGAGATAGATATCAAGATCACCATCGTTGTCGTAATCGAACAGCGCGACACCGCCGCTCATTGATTCGACGATGTACTTTTTATCGGGTGAGGCGACGTGTTTGAAGGTGATGCCTGCCTGCGTGGTGATGTCAGTGAAGGCGATCTTTAAAGGTTGCGGCCCTGGTTGGGCGAGCAGGAAAGGATAAACCAATAATGTTGCCAGCAGTATGATTGGCTTCATAAGCAAGGGACAGGATTACGATTTAATTCGTCTTCGAGCGCGCCTTCTCTTTCAAATCTTTCGACATCTCGAGTTGTTTCTCGCCCTCGGCTTTGCGCCCGGCGGCAATGTACGCGCGACCGAGTTGGTAATGAACATGCGCCTGATCGGGTTGCAGGCGTGCGGCAACTTCGAGGTTCTCAACACTGCCTTTGACGTCGCCCTTCTGTAGCAACGCCTTGCCCAGCTCGTAACGCGCATCGGCAAAGTCAGGCCGCTCGCGAACAATCTCCTGCATCAACTTGATCCCGCGTTCTGTTTCCTGTTGGGCCAAAACGACGAAGGCAAGATGATACCGGGCCTGGAAGTCGCTCGGATTTAACGATAGCTCCTGCTGGAACTCGCGCGCGGCATCCGGAAACTTGCCAGCCTTCAGGTGAATGAGTCCCATGTAAAAGTGGGCCATCCGGACTTTATTGTCGAGAGCGAGCGCTGCGCGCAACTCGTCTAAAGCCTTCTCGACTTCACCACGCTCGTAGTGCGCCTGGCTAAACAGAATGTGAAGTTGCGGGCTGTTTCCGCCCACAGCAACCATCTGCTCGATCACACGATTCGCAGCTTCGAGTTTCCCATCTTTGATCAACGAGAGTGCGAGCGGGTAATGCAACGCCGCATCCTCAGATTTCACGGCCACAACATCAGTCAACAAAGCCGATGCTTTGGCGTAATCGTTCGTCATGAAATAACTGAGCCCGAGGAGCTGTTTGATCGCGGTGTTCGTGGGATTGATCTTCAACTCGGTCTCGAGAGCCGGTATAGCTTCCTTGTAAGACTCAGCTTTGTAATAAGCGAGTCCGAGATTGTAGTTGAGTCCTTCCTGGTTCGGATTCCACTTTGCTGCGATGGCAAACTGCGCCGCCGCTTCGCCGAAATCCTTTTGCTCCGCACGAAGAAGGCCGATGCTGTTGTGACCTGCCGCGACTACTTTCGAGTAGTAAGTCTCTTCCGCTTTCAGCTTTTCTGCTTTGGCTGGATCGATATCGGTCGACTCTGCAACCACGCCTTCAGCTTTCACTAACTCCGACTTGCCTGACTGGTCCGGCAAGTTGTTACCACTGAGAAAAGCGCCGACCTTTTTCTCGTCGAGTTTGAAGCCTTTGGACTTTAGATCAGCAGAGATCTGCAACTCCTTCTGACCTTCCTCAACGCGACCGGCTTTGATCAACGACTGTCCCAGCCGGTAGTGCGCCGTCGTCACCTGATAATCGTTGTGTGCGAGGGAAGGAGTGAGCGTGATCGATTTCTGTAATACCTCGACGGCTTCCTTGTGCATGCCGGCGCCCTGGTAAGCCTGGCCGAGATGAAAATACGGATCGGGATTGTTTGGCTGGCTGCGGGTCGCCTTGTCGAGCAGCGCGATCGCGGGCTCCCACTTCCTTTCCATGATGTAAAGAATCCCAAGATAAAAGTTGGCGAAGTACTCTTGCGGATTCGCCGTGAGCTCGATCTTGAACTCTTCCATCGCGTCGGGAATTCGTGCCGCACCGTCCTTATATAGATACGTCAGGCCAAGGTAGTAATGAACGCGCGGAAAACTCGCATCCAGCGCAATCGCTTTCTTGAACTCTTCGATCGATTCGGCAAGAAAACCGGTTTCGCGATAAGCACGCCCGATAAGCACGCGTAACGCGGGACGATTGCCTAAACGCTCGGCCATTCGTTCGTAGAGTTGCCGTGCCTTAGGGACATCCTTTTGTTTCAGAAAGCAAAGACCGAGAGTGTACTCAGCGTCGTAATCGCCGGGCGATATCTTCAGCGTCTGCTGAAGCTCGCGCGCGGCTTTGTCAAACTCGCCCAACATGAAATAGCTCTTTCCGAGCATGTGAAGTGCGGTTGGGTTTTGTGAGTCAGTTGCAAGTACACGCTGGAGCGGCTCAATACCTTTCGCGAATTGCCCGAGATGAAAATGAGCGATCGAGAGGTCGATCAATCCAGCGTTCGAGGTGGGGCGGATGGCGTTACCGGATTCGAATGCGGCAACAGAAGCTTCGTATTTACCTTGAGCGGAGTAGATCTTGCCGAGTGTTTCGTAAGCCTGGCCGAGTATGACCTTGAACTCCGCTTCCGCAGCAGCGTAATTTCCCGCGCGATGTGCAGCATTGGCTGCCTCGTAGTGCTTACGAAAGAGGTCGCCCTGGGCCTGAATCAGGACACACGAAGACACAAAAAGCACAAGACATAAATTCACACTCCAAAGCCTGCTCACGTTTTCGTGTTTTTGATCTTCAAAGGCAAAACAGACGAAGGCTGAGTGAAATCACTCAGCACTTCGTCCTGGTTTCGAGCTGTGGGGAGTATATCAGAAGGTAAATTTCAGACCGAGTTGAATCTCCCTGGACGCTTGAGTCTGAAACAGCGTGCCGAACGAACCGTTTCGTATATCGACGTCATAGCCAACGAAGTTGGCATGGTTTAAGACGTTGAAGAATTCCGCACGGAACTGGAATCCATAACGCTCGCGCAACCTCCAATTCTTCGCCATCGAGAAGTCGACGTTCGTGATCGGTGTGCCTCGTACCGCACCTTTGCCTAACGTGCCAATCCGGCCCGGCGGAGGCGTGGCAAATGCGGCCGGGTTCAGGTGCAGCGTTTTATCACTCGACTCGATATACACTGGCGCTCCGGTGTAATCCGGACGCTGTCCGACTGCACTGGCTACACCGAGATTATTCGCACCACTAATCAATTCGATCGGAGTCGCGCCAAAGTAAGAGGCAATCGCGTTCAACTGCCAATCGCCGAGAGCAAACTCGGCCGCCTTGCCCCAATTGCGGAACGACGGCAGGGCATATACCACGTTGCCCACGAACGTGTGGCGTCGATCAAGATCCGCGTCGCCTCTATCACTGCGGAAGTTGAACGGATCGCTGGTGGTGTTGGTAAAGGAAGTCAACGCGACGTCTGAAATCGAGTGGCTCCAGGTGTATTGGGCCTGGAACGCCAGCCGTTTGCTGAAGCGGCGATTGAGCCACAACTGCATGGCATGGTAGCTGGAGTTACCATTCGACTCGTCAGTAGTGACGTTGCCGATACCGCGGAAGAGACGATTGTCAGCAATCAACTGTCCATTATCCTGCACCGTGCCTGTAATCGGACTCGCTATTCCCAGCGCAGAGCGAGCAATCTGAAATCGCGCATCAGCACTGCTACCGTCGCAGGCGCTGCCGCGGCAAACCTGGTTCGGAGCGATGTCGTTCCGGTTCACATTACGCCGCCAGATATGGAGGCCATGGTTACCGATGTACGACGCTTCGAACGTCGTGTCTTGCATGAGCTGATGCGAAACGGTCAGGTTCCACTGGTAACTCTCAGGTGGCCTGAAGTTCGGATCGACGGAATTGAAGCCGGCATTCGGATTCACACCGGCAACGTTGTTGGCCAATCCCGGATTGATCGTGTCGAGACTGCGGCACGTCGGGCAATTCGCCAGGGTAGTGCCGGCGCCGTTCCAACCCGAACCCGCGCTCACGGTTGTGGTCCAGGGTGGATTACTCGTCAGACGAAGTAGATCTTCGATAACCTGCGAACGGCTCATGTAACGTCCGAAACCTGCTCTGAGTGCCGTCTTGCCAGTTCCCCAGACGTCCCATGCGATACCGACACGAGGCTGCCACCCCTGCTTGTACGTATTAATCGTTGACTTGGGCAGTCCCATCTGAACCGCCTCGTCAGACGTTACCAGACCGGTGTTGAAATCGACTCCGTTGTAGAGACTCGGGAAGAAGTTCGAGATGCGATTGTCTTTTTCCCAGGCTGGCGGGAACGCCGAGTAGCGCAGTCCTAAAGTAAGAGACACGCGCGGGTGCATCTTCCAGGTGTCGTTTGCATAAAACTCGTAATCGCGCCAGCGGCCTTCCGCGATTTCCGTCGTCTGGATCTCAGTGTAGTTCAGGAGCACAGTGTCGCGGAGCAGCAGGTCGGCAATACAGTGACCTGTCTGCTCGCCGCAGCCCTGAATGGTAGTCTGCTGGTTACCGCCACCGGCGCCGACGCCCGGCTCGTCTTTAAAGTTGTGACTAAAGAGGCCGCCAAACTTCCACTCGTGCGATCCCTTAACGAGGGAGAAATCGTCTTTCCAGATATAGAGGTCTTCACGATTGGCCCAGGGCGCCTGGTGCCAGATGTTCGCGTAACCGCCTGCACCCCAGAACAGCGACGGCACTGTGCCGCCGATGGTGCCATCCTCGTGTGGGAAGACCGTCGGAATCTTTGAAGCGATCTCATCCTGTAGCGCCTGAGATGAAGGAGAGGTAGTGATGATGATGTCGTTGCCGGCGATCGAAAACTGGAATTCGTTGACGGCCTTCGAAGTAATGGTGTTCGTCAACTTAACTGCGAAAGCGTGGCTGGGCTGGCTCCAGTCAGACGCGAGCGTCGGGTATGGAGAGTCGCCCCAGAAGTTGCCGGATGCTCCGAGGTGCGTCCATTTCTCATTGATATAACGCACCATCATGTTCGTCTTGTCATTCAGCGTGATGTCACCGCGAATGAGATCTTGGCGAGTATTGATCGGCTGCACCGCTGATGTTGCCCAGTCGCCGACTCCTGGTCCCGTCGGATTCGGAAAGAGCTTCACAAAAGCAAGTCCGGCAGGGCTAAGCAAGTTCGTCGGAATGCGATTCCCAGGGAAGCATCCTGAGGTATCAGATGCCGTGCAGACGCCGCCGGGAAAGTGCGGAAGCGGTCCCGTCAATGCGCCGCTGAAATCACCTGTCTTCTCAGCAGCGGTCGGCACGTGTGCTGAAAGCACCTGGCCGCGGCGTTCACGTCGCCACTCTTCTGACCAGAAGAAGAAAACCCTGTTCTTGACGATCGGACCATTGAAGTTGCCGCCGAAATTGTTGTACTTCAACTTCGGTTTCGGCTGGTCGGCCCGGTTCAGGAAGAAGTTATTCGCGTTCAGCGAATCGTGTCTATAAAACTCGAACCCGGTACCGTGAAACTCATTGGTGCCGCCCTTCGTGATCAAGTTGACCACGGCGCCCTGTGCCTGACCAAACTCTGCGCTGAAGCTGTTGCGCTCGACGCGAAACTCCTGAATCGAATCGATCGACGGGAACACCAGCAACGTGCGGTTCGAGCCGACGTCCATGTTGTTGACGCCGTCAATAGTCCACAAATTCGAGTTCGACTGGTTGCCGTTGACCGACATGTCAACGCCGGAGTTCAATCCTGTTCCGCGAGCGGCAAACGCGCCACCCGCGCCTGCTTGCGTGACTGGAGAAACACCGGGCACCATCAAAGCGAGCTGAGCGTAGTTGCGGCCGTTTAGAGGCAACTCTGTTACCTGCTTCTCGGAGATCAAACTGCTGACCTCGCCGCTGCGCAACTCGACTGGAGCCGCTTCGCTCGTGACCGTAACGGTTTCCGTTACCTGGCCCACTTGCACATCAAGGTTCACGGTCTTGTTTTCGCTAACGTGAAGCTCGACGCCTGTCGTGATGGTTTTCTTGAATCCGGTCGGCGCTGTGCTGACGGTGTAGTTACTGGCAGGTAAGCTGGTAGCAGTGTAGAACCCGTCCTCCGTTGCACGGACTGTGCGGGAGACTCCGTTCCTCTCGTCAGTGATTGTGACCTCCGCCTTTGGCACCGCGGCGCCTTGCGGGTCTCTCACTGTACCAGTGATGTTTCCGGTTGTGCTCGACTGGGCGTGCACGCCGACAAGCAGACCAATACTCAGCAGGAGTAATGACGCCTGCACCCAAGACCTGATCGACATACAGCACCTCCTCAGTACTTCCTGAAGTGAAATCAAGAATGCCTAAAACCGCCCGCGGACCCCTCGAGAGTAAATCCTTTAGCTAAGTTGTTCTGTCTGAGTGTTACTTTGTTGCAGAGGCTATCAAAAGTTTTTAATACTAATCGGAATGCTTGTCAAGAAATTTTTGTCTTTGCTATCAGTAATTTTTAACCGTCGACTTTGTTTGCAGAGCCAACTATCTTTCTCTTGAAAATAATGGACTAAGGAGGAACTTGAGTGGTCCGGCACAAACTGTAGGGGCGGCCCTCCGTGGCCGCCCCTGCGTGGAAACACAATGTGGCAACAAAGGGCTACGTCACTGAGACTGACGCAAATTTACTTGCGAGGACGAGGCTGAGGGCGCCCATTAACGTAGGCTCAGGACCGAGTGTAGATGCGATGATATGAGTCGACGGCAAGCCGCGGCAGATCGTCGCCTCGACAGTGTTCTTGATATCAGACGAGATCACCGGCCACGCTCGCACGATCGGCCCGCCAACAATTACCGCCTCAGGCGCAAGCCCACGAATCAAGTTCGCGATGCCGATTCCGAGATAATAAGCCGTCTCTTTTAAAGCGGTGCGAGCAGCGCCTTCACTACTCAGCGCCATATCGATCAGCTCACCAAAGTTTGTACTCCCACCGCCGTTACGCCCGCCCGATAGATTCTTGAAGCGCGCGAGCGCTGAGCGCTCGGAAGCAAACGCCTCCCAACATTCACGACTACCCGAAGCGCAAGCGACTGGCGCGCCCTGCCCGATAGTCATATGTCCAAACTCACCAGCCGCACCGTTTTCACCACGATAGACCTGTCCATCGAAAACTATTCCGGTGCCGACGCCGCCTTCAACGAGCACGAGTATGAAATCTCGCACCGCGCGAATCTCCGGTCGTCCAAACCACAGCTCAGCCTGCGCCGCAGCGTTGGCGTCGTTGTCCATGGTCACACGCAACCCCGTCGCTTCACTTATTTGTCTCGCTAGCGGCAAGTCGCGCCATCCGAAAGTGGGGATGAACAATTCCTTGCCTTCGGGATCGACCAGTCCGGGGAGACTAACGCCGACGCCTTCGATCGTGCCGTTATTTCGACTGATAAACTTTTTCGCGCGATCGATGATCTCTGTGGTTGTCTTCTCGGCGTCGGGATTGGTTTCAAACTGTTCCTGGTCCAAAACACGACCGGCCAGATCGCTTGTAGCGACGACGGTGCGCGTCGTCCCCACGTCTACGCCGATGGCAACTGCGTCCGCCGTACGAAGCGACAGCAGGATGGGCGGGCGGCCACCCGTCGATTCGCCACTCACCTCTTCTATCAGGCCTTCAACGCGTAATTCTTCGACGATCAAGGAAACTGTCGAACGTTGCAGCGCTGTTTCGTGAGCGATCTCAGCGCGTGAAATTGGTCCTCGCTCGCGAACGTAGTTGAGGACGATCTGACGATTGATATCGCGGATCGTGTTGGAACGGGCCACGTTTGCTTTGTTTAGGTCTATTCGTCGCATACCGCAAAACCGCCGGCGCCGTGCGCCCAAGGAAGGATGTTAGAAGGAACGGGGCAGAATCCAAATAGGGTAATCGATAAGAATAATTAGTACATAGCTAACAATCCGTCAACTGCTTTTGTGGTTCGGCCGAAAATTGTAAGCTCGCTTCTGTTTGTTCTAGCCCTTTCGACTCTACCGGCGTTATACTGCCCACCACTCAAACAGCAGGAGGTCTGCTATGAATAGCCTATTGACCGCGCTTATCCTCCTATTACTTTTTGCAGCCCCCGTTTTCTGTCAAACCGCTCCCGGCAGCCCGCCGCCGATCGATCGCCGGAACAACGCCGATCGCATTCGCCAGCAAGACATGAGTCGTCGTGAGTGGGAACTCAGGAATTTCGGATCGGAGCCCGGCAGTCCCAAAGATGAACGACAACTAAAAGCGTTGATGGAGCAGACTCAGGAAGACTTCACACGTATCCTGACCCTGCACAACGAAATCGCGCGCGCAATCTCTTCGAAGCAAGATTTCAATTACGAGTTTGTTTCCGAAGCAACGGCGGAAATCAAGAAGCGTGCGACTCGAGTTCAGTCTTCCTTAGCGCTCGGTCTCTCTGCGGACGAGGAGCCAATCAAAGAGAAGTCAGATCCCGAGCTCAAAGACTCGCTGATAAAACTCTGCAAAGAGATCCGCAGCTTCGTCACGAATCCGACTATAGAGAACCCAAACACTGTCGACGCCACGCAACTAACCCGTGCGCGCCGGGACCTCGAGAGCCTGATTCAACTCAGCGGGCTGATCAAGAAAGACGCCGACAAACTGAATAAGAAGAACTAGCGCGTGAATCGCATGTTCCGTCTTCCTGCGTGTCTTCGCAGTGGCGGACTATGCAAAGCCTCCAATCGCCGCCACGTCTTGATCGTTGTCAACGAATGAGACGGCGCATAACCGAGTCGCTCCGCCTTGATTGCGAGACCCGCATAACTGAGAGTCGTTCCTGTTTTTCGTTTTAATTGAATAAGTGTCTTCGGGAGACACTGATCTCGCCTGACGCCCATCGCGCTCATGTGAGATATGAAATCGCGATCGGGAAAGAGGAGTTCTGCCGCGAAAATCTCCGCGCCCACCTCAAGACTCTTATTCAAATTGGACTGATCGCAATACGAGATGCCGAGATCGCGATCGCGGAAATAGTGTTTCAGCTCGTGCGCCATGGTGAAAACCATCGGATCCTGCGGCAGTCCTTTCGCGAGCATCACCGTCGGTCCAAGATAATCGTTGATAAACGCCCCGCGAAGATTTCTGAACCTGTAAGGCCATTCGTCCACTTCGATTCCGTAGTGCGCGTAAATTCTCCTGAGATCGAGCGGGAGCACGCGTGGTGAAGACAAGCCGTGCTCGGCACGAACCTGCCGCGCAAGTAGTTTGAGATCTTCGTAATAAGTTTGAGTGTTCACTTATGTTTTCCCCCTTTTCGACCAGGCTTTGGTCGAGTCTTACCCTGGTAGATACCGCGAGCCTTGCGAAACTCTGCATACTTTTGCAGCTCTTCCAGATCGGCCGGATGCAACTCTCGCGCGGTACGCAAAAGGGCTTTTAGTTTTTCATCTTCATTTTCGTCGATCAGCTCTGATGGAAAGAACGAATTCATCGGGGCTCCGAAGAAGCGTGAGATTCGTTCGAGGTCTATAACGCTCGGACGATACGTTCCTGTTTCCCACCTGGAGATGGTATTGGGGGCAACTTTCAAGTGAGTAGCGAGTGACTCCTGTGAGAGTCCTTCACCGCTGTTATAATTGACGCGCAGTTCTTTAATTCTCGCTGCGAGGTAGTCGAGCACTTCCATTCACCTATTCCTCTTTTCTCATCCTTTATGAGGACGACATTTAACCAATATCGTTGACAAGGAGGCGGAGGGCTCGTATTATACGCGCACGGCCTAAATTTTCAACTGAATAGGGCATGAGCCTCACGATGAAATATCAATTCTTTCGCAAACGTGTATTTCTCGCATCAATTTCAACTGGTCACACTTCTTACATTCTCGCGGAAGTCGAATCGAGTCGCGGTGGTGAGAACAAGTGGGGCCACTGCATGTTGACGATTGCTGATTGTCGTCGACGGATTCAACTCGAGTTCTTTCTCGGCACTGTGCGTGCGCGGCGTGAGAGCTTGAGAAAGATCAATTTGCTGATGAAGATTCTCGGATCGTTTCGCAACGCGCTCCTCGCGGAGGCACAGACGATCACTGAATTCGAGCGCGCCGGAAAGCGGAAAATCCTTAAACCGCAAAAAAGCACAAAAGACACATAAAACCTTATGTGTCTTTGTGGCTACTTTATGAAGCGTTCTTATGAAGCGACGACTGGTTCGCGCGCGTGGCTTCGGGTGCGTGTTCTACCTGGTCCGGTCGAGTCATGAACACAATAAACACAGACGTAATCATCATCGGCGCTGGACCGACGGGGCTTTCCCTCGCCTGCCAGCTCATCAGGTATGGGATCGATTTTGTGCTCGTGGAGAAGAACGAGACGGTCACGCCCTTTTCGAAAGCGATCGGTGTTCAGGCGCGCACGCTCGAGGTTTACGAGCAGATCGGACTCGCGCAGCCGGCCATTGAGCGAGGCACGATTGCGAATCGCGTCCGGTTGGTCGAGGGCGGCGAGGTCCGCGGTGAGATGCATCTCGCAAACTTTGGTAAAGACCTCAGCCAGTATCCGTTCATGCTGATGCTGGAACAGAGCAGGAACGAGGAGTTGCTCTACGAGTTTATTCGCAGTCATGGCCACGAGGTGCGTTGGAACACCGAGCTCGAGCATTTTTCTCAGGACGCGACCGGTGTGACGGCGCAAGTCAAATTACCTTCAGGAGAGTCTGAAACGATAAAGGGAAAGTTTCTTGCCGGCTGCGACGGAGCGAGTAGTTCTGTCAGACACGACTTAGGACTCACGTTTGGCGGTAGCACTTTTGAGCGTCTCTTCTACGTCGCCGATGCGCGCGTCGACTGGGACTTACCGCACGACGCGCTACATGTTTGCCTCGCAAAAGAAGTGTTCGTCGCGTTCTTTCCAATGCCGGGCGAGCATCGTTATCGAGTTATCGGCACTTTTCCCGAAAGCAAGAATGAGGAAGAGGGCGAAGTCGTATACGAGGAGATCGAGCGCGAGATCAAGGAGCAGGCGAAACTGAAACTCGAGATGTCTGACGTGCGCTGGTTCTCGCTTTACAAAGTTCACTCGCGCCGCGTGAACAAGTTTTCCGAAGGCCGGTGTTTTCTTGCAGGCGATTCGGCGCACATTCACAGTCCCGCGGGCGCGCAGGGCATGAACACGGGAATCCAGGATGCTTACAACCTTGCGTGGAAACTCGCGCTCGTCGTGAAAGGCATTGCAAGGCAGGAGTTGTTAGACACTTACAACGAAGAGCGACTCGCAAACGCGCAGCGACTGCTCGAATCGACCGATCGCATGTTTGAGCTCGCCGCCGGATCACACTGGCTGATGAGTTTTATTCGCACGACGATCTT
>Ga0126311_10000212_pt1 | contig 29290 bp, 41 predicted proteins | sample Plot61_FD_92539 | JGI IMG/M metagenome (GOLD analysis project Ga0126311, IMG submission 92539) | Serpentine soil microbial communities from UC McLaughlin Reserve, CA, USA - Plot61 | ecosystem: Environmental > Terrestrial > Soil > Grasslands | place: USA: UC McLaughlin Reserve, Lake County... | reverse complement strand
TGGGACGAGGATGCGAAGCGGGACTACGACTTCGCCGCCGGTCACCAGTGGTCGCCGACCGACCGCTCGGCGATTGAGGACAACGGCCGGATTCCGGTGGTGTTCAACATCACCGGCCCGACCCTCGACGCGGTCGCCGGGGCCGAAATCCAGAACCGCCAGCAGGTCAACTACTACCCCCGCGAGGTCGGCGATCAGGGCGTCGCCGACGTGCTTACCCAAGCGGCGCAGTACATCAACGACGAGTCGAACGGCGATCAGGAGGACAGCGAGGCCTTCTACGACACGCTGATCTGCGGCGTCGGCTGGACCTGTTCCTCCCCCGAGCTTGAGGGGCAGGATATCAGCCTGAAGAAGGAGCGGACCGATCCGCTCGAAATGCGCGCCGACGCGAGCGCGAAGAAGCCGAATTTCGAGGACGCCCGCTACCTGAAGCGGACGTGGGGGATGAGCCGCGACGAATTCGAGGAGTACGCCCGTGAAATCGGGCGGCCGGACGCCGAGCCCGAGGGCTACCACGGCACGGACGCCGGGAAGCGGGTGACCATCGTCAACCCGAAGACCCGCTACACGTCCGGCATGCTCGGGACCGGGACCGGGGCCGATGAGGTCATGGTCTGCGAATGGCAGTGGTGGGAGAAGGAACAGGCGTTCCTGGCGCCGCTGCCGTCGCCGGAAGACCCGAACGTCGTGAAGGTCGGAATCCTGCGGCCCGAGGCCTTCGAACAGGCCCTTATGACCGATCCGAACCTCCCCAGCACACGGACGTGGGAGAAGGTCTACTACCGGGCCATCGTCGCCAACGACGTGATCCTGTTCGAAGAGGAGTTGAAGGAGAAGAGCTTCCGCTACAAGGCGATCACCGGGAAGCGTGACCGCAACAAAGGAACGTGGTTCGGACTCTGCCGCGCGATGCGCGACCCGCAGATGTTCACGAACAAGCTCTACTCTGAAATTCTTCACATCGTGCGGACCAACGCCAACGGCGGCCTGTTGATGGAAGAGGACGCGGTCGCCGACATCCGCAAATTCGAGGCGACCTGGGCGGCGGCCGACAAGATCACGTGGCTGAAACCTGGCAGTCTGTCGAACGCGCAGGGCGCGAAGGTGCAGCCGAAGAGCCCGACGCCGATCAATCCGGCGCTCTTCAGCCTCATGGAATTCGCGAAGGACATGGTGAAGGCCTGTACCGGCGTGAACGAGGAAATCCTCGGGCTGGTCGGCCGCGAACAGGCGGGTGTGCTTGAGCAGCAGCGCAAGCAGGCCGCCTACGGCATCCTCTCGGCGTTCTTCGACGCGAAGCGCCGCTACCAGCGCGATCAAGGCCGCCTGCTGCTGGCGCAGATCAGGGAATTCCTGCCCGACGACAAGCTGGTGCGGATCGTGGACAAGGGCACGTCGCAGTACGTCCCGGTCGCGAAGACGGTCGAGGCGCAGGAGTACGACATCGTCGTCGATGAGGCGCCCGCCGGGCCGAACCAGAAGGCGAAGGTCATGGCGACGCTCGGGCCGCTGCTGCCCGAACTCTATGCCCAAGGCGTGATCGGGGCCGAGGAAATCGCCGACATGCTGCCGTTCCTCGACCTGCCCGCGACGGTCGCGAACAAGCTCGCGGACGGCATCCGCAAGCGCCTTCAGAAGACCGAGCAGCCGGACCCCGTCGAGGCGCAGGCCAAGCAGATCGAACTGGCGAACAACGCCGCCATCGTGGACAACACCAAGGCGGACACCGACGCGAAGAAGGCGAAGGCGCTGAAGGATCGGGCGGCGGCCGGGGCCGAGGGGATCAAGGCCAACGCCGACGCCGCCGCGACCGAAGAGAAGGGCAAGGCGGACGTCATCGCCAAGCTGATCCGCGCCACCGAGCCCCGGCCGCAGCGCGGCGCCGTTCAGCAGCAGGCGGCCCCGCGTGCGCCGATCCCCGAGGACGACGGCTACGATGTCTGAGGCCCTGTTCATCCTGCAAAGGGCGCACGCCGCCTACGGCTCACAGCTTCGCATGTACGAGCGCAAGCTTGAGAAGGCCGAGGCGGGCTCCGATGAGGAACGCGCGGCCCAGCACAATATCGAGACGGTCAAGGTGCGGATGCGCGACCTCGCGGGCGCGGTCAGCGCCTTTCAGGAGATGGGATTCCTGTCCCAGCCGCCGTCCGATGCGCTGTAGCCCCGACCCCGCGACCGGCGACTGTCGCACCTGCGGGGCGGCGGTGTTCAACGGCGAAGCCTGTAGGCGTCCGCTCACGGTGGGAGGCGCGCAACGCAAGAACCGGCAGTACGAGAAGGCCCGCGCCGCATGGCGACGCGATCACCCGCTCGGGCCGGTTGAAGTGACGGAAGCCCACCATGAGCGAACGACCCGATCCTGAAACCCCCGAGACCGAAGACGTCGAAACCGACGAAGGCGCAGAGCATGAGGAAGCTGAAGAAGGCCTGGAGCCGGAAGAGGACGCCGACGACGAGTCCGACAGCGAAGAAGAGCCGCTTTCTGCACGGCTCAAGCGCGCCGAAAAAACCGCCCACGACAAAACAGGCTTGGCCGCCTCTGAGCGGTCCCGGCGGCGGGCGGCAGAACGGCAGGTCACGGAACTAAACGCCCGCATCGAGCGCATCGAGGCGAAGACCACCGAAAAGCAGAAAGACGACGTCACCGAGCTTATCGCGGCGCTCCGCGACGAAGACGACGAGCCGATCACCGATATCGCGACGATCAAGAAGGTGCTGAAGGCTTTCATGGTGCGCCAGCAGGCGGACGAGCAGGCGGACGGCCAGCGCGACGCGCAGGTGCGGACGATCCGCGCGGTCGGGACCCAGATGGAGACCTTCGAACGCGACTTCGCCGAGGATCACCCCGACTACTTCAAGGCCGCCACCTTCTATCGCACCGCCCGCGCGGGCGAGTTGGAAGACCTCGGCTACACCGGCAACCGGCTCATGAAGAAGCTGGCGACCGAACTGTTCAGCTTCACGCAGGAGGCGATTGAGGGCGGGCGCGATCCGGCCGAGGTCGTCTACAACCTCGCGAAGAAGCGCGGGTTCGCCTCGGGCAAGGATGCCGCCACCGCCAAGCTTCAAAAGCTTCAGAAGGCCAGCGGAACGGCGGCCTCGCCGCGCTCCAAGGGAGCCGACAACGGCCTGTCCTGGGGCGATGTCGCCAAGCTGAAGGGCGACGCCCGCGACAAGGCGTTCGCCAAGCTGCGTGCGCGGGAGCTTGGAAAGACCTGAGTCCCGATTTATGGTCGGCCCTGGCAGGGTTTCGGACTTGAGCATCCTTTCCCCTGCCGGGCCGCTGGCCGGTGTTCTGTGCGACGGATTAAGCCTCCATGGCGCGGACCCGGTCGGCGGCTGTCCCTCCGCTCAAAGGGGCCGTCCATGGCGATCCTCAAAGCTCCCACCTACGAACAGGTCTCGCCTTGGGCGAACGGCTTCGGCCGGGTCGCCGTGTGGTGCTGCGCTCTGGGCGTCGCGAACAGCCTCGCCCTGGTGGTGGTCAATCCCGACCTGTCGCCCGGCCTGCGGGTGGTGCTGATCCTCTGGTGGGGGCCGGTCGTGGTGACGAACCTGATCGTGCAGCACGTCATGCTTCAGTGGGCGAAGGCGCGGCTCCGGTTCTTCGAACGCGAACACGCCGAGATTCTGCGCCGCCTGCGCGAGTGGGACGGCGGCAAATGAGTCAGCCGCGCCGCACCCTCGACGAAGCCGTCATGATGGGCAATTTCGCGACCTACCTCCACGCCTGGGGCTATCGGTCGATCCGCGACATGGGCGAGGGCCGCTACGCCTGCCTTCAACCGCTGCTGTTCACGACCGCGATCATCACCGGCCGCTGGGGCGACTATCATTCGTTCGATGACCGGTGGTGCTTCCGCGACGGCGAAGGCGCCCTGGCCGCCCTCGACCGGTGGGAGCGGGTCATGTTCGCGGGTGAGCCGGTCGGCTGGCATCGCCACCCTGACACCGGCCGCCGCGTGGACGCCGAGGGGCGGGAGTACGTCGAGCGATGACGCGTTACCTGATCTGCGGCGGTCGCGACTTCAACGATGCCGCCCTGGTCGAGAAGGCCCTGAACGCGCTGATCCTGCACCCCGAGGATTCGGTCGTCATCCATGGCGCGGCGCGGGGCGCGGATCGACTGGCGGGGGACTGGGCGCGTCGGCACGACGCGGCGGTCATCGCGATCCCGGCCGACTGGGACCGCTTCGGCAAGGCGGCCGGGCCGATCCGCAACAGCCTCATGCTGACCGACCAGAAGCCCGACGTCGTGATCGCCTTCCCGGGTGGCGACGGGACCGCCGACATGGTCGCGAAAGCGCGCCGGGCGCGGCTGGTCGTGATCTGCGTCACGGGGACCGACGACCCGCCCGGCTGGGCGGCGGTGGCGAGCGGTGACAAACAAGCTCCCCTGCTGTGACTGCGTCCGGCTCGGGCCGGTCGCCTCGACCCAGCAGCGCGACGGGCGGCCTATAGGCTACTGCCGAGCTTATATGACGTGGCGCTTCCTCTCCGAGGTCGTGCCCGGCTGCATGTGGGCTGAGGCCAAGGCCCTTGACGACCTCGCGCAACGCCCTCCTACCGGCTGACCAAGGCCCGCGCGAGCCCATCGCGCCCCGCCTGACCCCCGGTACGGGTCAGGGCCTCGCGGCCCCCCGGCGGCTCCACGGCACGGAGCGGAACCCCGCACCCGTGGAACCGCAATGGCCGAAACTGCCTATGGCGTGAACGCTCCCGAAGCGAAGAAGCTCTGGTCGTCACAACTCGCCCGCGAAGCCCTGAAGGCGACGTGGATTCAGAAGTTCCTCGGCGACTCGTCCGACGACATCGTTCAGACGAAGACCGAAGCCAAGAAGGACGCGGGCGACCGCATCCGCGTCACGCTGCGCATGCAGTTGAACGGCGATGGCGTGTCGGGCGACGGGACCCTTGAGGGGAACGAAGAAGCCCTGACCACCTACACCGACGACATTTTCATCGACCAGCTTCGCCACGCGGTGAAGTCGGCCGGGAAGATGACCGAGCAGCGCATCCCCTGGTCGATCCGCGAAGAGGCCATGATGGGCCTGAAGGACTGGTGGGCGGCGCGCTTCGACACGGCGTTCTTCAACCAGATGTGCGGCTACACCGTGCAGAACGACCCCCGGTATACCGGCATGAACGCCGTCCTGGGGCCGGACGCCGGGCACGTCTTCCGCCCGAACGCCAAGGCCAACGATCAGACCTTGGCCGCTGGCGACGAAATGAAGCTCGACTGGATCGACCAGATCGTCGCCATCGCTAAGCTCGCGACGCCGGTCCTGCGGCCGGTGAAGATCGACGGCGAGGACCGCTACGTTCTGGTGCTGCACACCAATCAGGTCACGCAGCTTCGGACCAACACGGCGACCGGCCAATGGCTGGATATCCAGAAGGCCGCGATGACCGGCGACGGGTCCAAGGGCAACCCGATCATGACCGGCGCGCTGGGCATGTACAACGGCGTCGTCCTCCACGAGTCCACCCGGGTCACCAACGGCGTCAGTTCGGCGACCGGGCTGATCGTGCCCACCGCCCGCCGCGCAGTCCTCATGGGCGCGCAGGCCGGGTTCATCGCCTTCGGCAAGGGGCAGTCCTTCGACAGCTTCGACTGGAACGAAGAACTCTTCGACTACGGAAACAAGCTTGGCGTGGAAGCCGGGACGATTCACGGCCTGAAGAAGACGCGTTTCAACAACGCCGACTTCGGGACCATCGTCCTCTCCACCTTCACGAATTAGGGGAGGGCGACATGGCTACTGGCGGTCGCAAGACTCACCTTCAGGTCATCCACGAAATCTCGGCGCAGTTCGGCTTCGGACAGGCGTCGGGTGTCATCGGCGTCCTGCCTGCGGGCGCGATCATGGGCATGGTACACCTGCTGGTGTCGCAGGCCTTCAACTCGACGACGAATACGCTGGCCATCGGGACCACGCCCGGCGGCGCCCAAGTCCTGGCCGCGACCGACCTGAAGACGCTGGCGCGCACGGACAATCAGGTGGCGTTCGCGACGGCGGGTCCGCTCGCCGTCGATACCCCGATCTACGGGACCGTCGCCTCGACCGGCGCGGCGCCTACGGTGGGCGTCGCCACGGCATGGCTCGACTACCTCCCCGGCCCGGGGTGACCCGATGGCGGGCGGTCGCGATACCGGGTTTCAGGTCGTTCACTACGTGAGCGGTCTGGTGACCCGCAACACGCTCGGCATTCAAACCGGCGTGAAGCTCGGCGACCTCCCGCTCGGGGCTGTCCTCATGGGCGCCCGCTGCATCTGCACCGAAGGGTGGGGCGGCGGGCGCGACCTCATCCTTTCCCTGGTGGGTGGCCCGAGTCCGGTCGATATCGCGACGCTCTCAGTGAACGTCCCGAAGGTGGTTGAGAGCGCGGTCACGGACTTCCTGCAAGCCGTGGGCGCGGGGCGCGACGTCTTCGTTCGGCTGGACTCGGCGCCCATGGCGGGCGGCGCGGCCATCGTGGTCCTGTTCTACATCCCGCGCCTCGGATGAGGGGGCGCGTCGATGCCCACCCTTGGGGACCTTAAGCAACGCATCATCGCCGAGACGACCCGGGACGACCTCGCGGACGACCTGAAGGCGCAGTTCGAAACGGTCATCATCCCGCGCGCCATCGACCACTACGCGGCCGAGCGCTGGTGGTTCAATGAGCGCCGCTTCGTGCAAGACACCGTTCCCGGGCAGGACTACCTGCCCTGGCCGCTGGCCCCGAACGCGGCCCGCTGGATCGACGGGGTCTACCTTGAGCAGAACAGCGGCAACACCCGCTGGCCGATCACCATCCGCTCGATTGACGAGTTCGAAGAGCTTCGCCAACCGAACACCACCGGCCAGCCGACCGACGCCCTGGTGGCGGACGACATCGTCCGGCTCTTCCCGATCCCGAACGCGATCTATCAGGTGGCCTGGGACCTGATCGTCGATGTGACCCCCGTGCTGGTGGGCGACACGGCGGCCAACGCCTGGACGAACCAAGGCCAAGACCTCATCACGGCGCAAGCCAAGATCAGGCTCTACCGCGACTACCTGTCGGCCACGGTCGCCGACACGCGGCTGGTCAGCGCCATCGCCCAAGAGCGCGACGCCTACTCCCGCCTGCGCGCCGAAAGCACGCGCCGCACCGCGACGGGGAGGATGCAGCCGTCATGGTGACGCAGCGCACCCCCTCGACGCAGGGCATGCTTGAGCCCAACGCCCCGCCCTGGGCCGGGCGCTTCCTGCTGAAGCTGGTCGGGTTCTTCGTCGCCCAGTGGCCGACGTCGCCCCTGCGGCTTTGGCAGGTGCGGAAGGCTGACCTGCCGCCGCCTGCCGACTGGCCTTGGGCGGTGGTCGCCGTCACCGACCAGAACTGCATCGCCGTCTCGACCGGGGTGTCCTGGCAGAAGATCGCGTTCGGAGGGCCGGTCTAATGCCGTCGTCCTACTCCGCATCCGCCCGCTACACCCTTCAGGCGACGGGCGAGAACAACAACACCTGGGGCGTGATCCTCAACACGGGCGTCTTCCAACTGGTGGACGACAACGTGAACGGCCGCCTGCCGTTCGCCCTGTCGGGCGTGAAGGCCCTGACGACCGTTCTCGGCGGCCCCGACGAAGCCCGCATGGCGTTCCTCGACGTGATCGGCGGCACGGGCGGCGTCGTCTCGATCCCGCCGGTCCCGAAGGGGTACTTCGTCCGCAACGGCGCGGCGGGGAACGTGATCGTCACGCAGGCCGGGCCGCTCGACGCGAGCTATGGGCCGGGCGACGCCGGTCCCCTGTTTTCGGACGGCGCGGGCAACGTCTACCCGATCATGCTCGGGGGCCTGACCCTCGCCGCCTTCATCGCCACGCAGGTCACGGGCGGCTCCGATCTGCCGAGCCCCATCGGCAATCTCGGCAAGGTCATGATCGTCCGAAACCCGGGGCCGGTGTGGCTCCCCGACTTCATCCAGATCGGCGACGTCCAAGGCCTTTCGGTGTTCACCGAAGACCTCGCTGTCGCCTTTGCCCTCACGCTGTAGGAGGCGACCATGGCGGTGTCTCAGAACAAGGTCGTCACCCCTCAGGGGCTCGCCAGCGGGCAGGCCGTCTGCGTCGCGGCGAAGATCACCTACAACGATGCGGTCAACGCCGTGCGCTGCTTCGCCGCCGGGCCGAACGGCGCCCTGGTGTTCTCGCTGAAGGCCCTGCCTCGGATGACGGTCACGGCGGTGCAGCTTCAGGCCTATCGGTCGAAGGACGCGGGCGTCACGCTCAGCCTCATCAAGCTGATCGTCATGGGCGCGTACACCATGGCCGCGACCACGGCGCCCGGTGACAGTGATTTCAACTTCACGGAAACCGCGCCGCTGCGGCTCGCGGCGAATGAGGAAATCTGGGTCGCGACCGGCGTGGCCTTCGCAACCGGCGTCCAGTTCGATTTGGCCGCTGAGAACCTGTGAGCCGATGCCCCGGATCATCGCCCAGAACCGGCTGTCGCGGGTGACCATCGGCAACCGGCCGATCACGTTCAATCCGGCGGTCCAAGCCGGGCCGCCACCGCTGATTACGGGCACGTCCTTCGATCCGGCCACGGCCAACGGCCTGATCGTGCTGAGCAACAACAACCTGACCGTCACGCTGTCTGCGGCGGGCGCCGGGACGTGGCGGGCGGTGCGGTCACAGGCCGGAAAAACCTCCGGCAAGTATCACTGGGAAATGCGGTTCAACTCGATCACGGCGGGCGGCGGGTCGTGGAATTGCGGGATCGTGCGGACGGCGGCGTTCAACAACGCGCTGTTCTGCGGTCAGGACGCCAACGGGATCGGCGCCAACTGGGGCGGGGGGATCGTCGTCAACGGCGCCGGGATTGCTCCCTGCGATCAACTGTCGGTGGGCGACACCCTGGAGCTTGAGATTGACCTGAACGCCAAGCTGATGTGGGGGCGTCGCGTCGGCCGAACGGAATGGAACCAGAACCCGCTGGCGAACCCGGTGACGGGCGTGGGTGGCGCCAGCTTCGCCGCTATGGTGGGGCCGTTCGCGCCTGTCGGGTCGCATCTGGAACAGAGCGTCACGACGTTCAACTTCGGCGCTCAGCCGATGATCGGGAACGTGTCGCCCGGTTACATGCGAGGATGGCCGCTATGATCCTGTACCAGCAAGTTCAGCTTGTTCCGCCGCTCGACATTGGGGAGCCCGGCCCGCTGCCGTACGACCTTGAGGGGCTCGACGACGCGTCGCTGGCCGACGTCACGGCGGCGGTCGGTGTGCCCGCTGCAACGCAGCTTGGCTATCTGAACACCGGCTTCCTGCCTGTCACGACCGCCGACCCGCCGTCCACGTTGGCGGTGACGCAGGTGCAGTATCGCCTGGGCGCCGAAAGCCTGGGCTTCCTGGCGACCCTCGAAACCTCGGCTGCGGCGGCGCCCCGCAACGTTCAAATCCACTGGGAATCGCAAGTCGTGATCGAGCCGGGCGAGCCGTGGCTTGACCAGCTTGTGCTGGTCGAGGCGGGCCTTACGCAGCTTGAGTATGACGCGATTTTCGAGGCGGCGCGCGGGGAGCCCGACCCGCTGCGGGCGGCGCTGAACCTCGTATGACCAACACGCCCTTCTCGCCCCCGCCCGGCCTGACCAGCGACGACACGGTGTTCGCCGCCCCGGGCCGGTGGGGCAACGGGTCGCTGGCGCGGTTCTATCAGGGCGGGTGGCAGATCAAGGGCGGCTGGGAACGGTTGACCCTCGACAACCTGGGCGGGGTCTGCCGGTCGGTCCATACGTGGACGGACACGGTGAGCGTCCTCGATATCGCGTTCGGGCTGCACAACGGCTTGAAGGTCTGGCAGGGGAGCCTGCTGTCCGACATCGCGCCCGTGGGCTTCGTGCCCGGCCAGATCGACGGGACCGGGGGCGCGGGCGTCGGAACCGGCGCCTACGGCGTCGGCACGTACGGCACACCCTCGACGGTCGAATTTTTCCCGCTGACGTGGAGCCTGGACAACTGGGGCGGCGACCTGTTGGCGAACCCGCGCGGCCGGGGCATCTACCAGTGGGAACAGGACCCGCTGGTGCGCGCGATCCCGCTCCCCGGCGCGCCCGCGAAGGTGACCTACATGCAGGTCGCGCCACAGCGGCAGGTGTTCGCCTTCGGCTGCAACGAGCAGGTCTCAGGCGTCTTCAACGACCTCTGCATCCGGTGGAGCGATATCGAGGACAACACCGACTGGGTCCCAACGTCCGCCAACAACGCGGGCGAATGGATTCTCGAAAGCGGCGGCCGGATCGTCTGCGCCCGCTTCGTCGGCGACTACGCCTACGTGTGGACGTCGGACGGGCTATTCATGGGGACCTTCGTCGGCGCGCCCGGCCAGACGTGGAAGTTCGAACGGGTCGGCATGAACTGCGGCGCGATCAGCCCCGGCGCGCCGGTCGTGCGGTCGCAGGCCGTCATGTGGATCAGTCCCGACCGGGTATTCTGGACCTGCGCGCTGGGCGGCGCGCCCCAGATCGTGGATTGCCCGATCCGACAGATGTTCGTCGATCACATCGTCGCCGGGCAGGACGACAAGATCGTCGGGACCTCGACCTCCACTTTCCGCGAACTGACATGGTTCTGGCCGGACGACCGCGACGGCGGGTTCGAACCCAGCCGGGCGGTCTCGTTCAATCCCGATGGCTGGTCGCGGGACGTCCTGGCGCGCTCGGCCTACACCGACGCCGGGCCGCAGCCGTTCCCCGTGGGGGTGCATCCGAACGGCCGGGTCTACTGGCAGGAGAAGGGGCACAGCGACGACGGCGCGCCGCTGACCGGCTACCTCGAAAGCACGGATTTCTATCTGGGCGAGGCCGAGGGCGGGGTGCTGGTCAACGGCATCTGGCCGGACTTCAGGAACCAGCAGGGGCCGATGCTGCTGACCATCCGCACGCGGGAGTTTCCCCAATCGCCGCAACGCCCTCATGGTCCCTGGTCACTGTCGCCGGGTCAGGCGAAGCGGGACTTCCGGCTCTCGGGCCGGATCGCCTGCATCCGCTACGACTGGTCGTCGGCGCCCGCCTTCGCACGGGGCGGAAAGTCTGAGCTGGACGTGCAGCGGATCGGAGGCCGGTAGTGAGCGAAGACCGCCTGGATCAGGCCGAACCCCCGCGCATCGGGCCGACGCTCGACGATCCGACGCTTGTCCACTGGGCGCGCTTCCGCGAGCGGTTCGCCGAGGCCCTGAAGGATGACGACCTCTGGACCCTGGAAGAGCTTGAGCAGCGGATCGCGCTGCGCCGGGCGTTCTTCTTCCCCGGCAAGGATGCCGCCATCGTCGGCCAGATCGAGGTCTACCCGACCGGCGCGCGGATCATGCAGTTTCTCTGGGCGGTGGGCGACCGGGCCGAAATCGTCGCCATGGAACCCGGCCTTGTGGTCATCTCCCGCATGATGGGGTGCAGCCGCATCCTGATCGAGGACACCCCCGAGACCGCGCACATGATGACGCCGCTCGGCTACGGCATCGCTTCGGTCACGGTGTCCAAGGAGGTCTGACGTGGCGAAGAAGACGACCACCACCTACACCGGGACCTCGACCGACAACACGGCGAACACGTCGGGCAGTTCGCGGACGGGGACCACGGGGGTCAACGCTCCCGACTGGTTGCTCGACCCGGCCAAGGGGATCGCGGGCGGCATCAACGATCTGGTCAGCCAAGGTCCGGAAGGCTTCGGCCCGCAGGTCAGTGACGCTCAGCGCGCCGCGTGGCAGAGCGCGCAGACCATGCCGGGGGTGGACTTCAGCAAGAGCAGCGACGCGTTCGGCGGTATTCAGGACATCACCGCCGGGGGTGTCAGCGGCGGGAACATCAACGGCGAAAGCCTGCTGAGCGGCCTGGAAAACTACTACAACCCGTTCAAGGATCAGATCACCAACCCGGTCCTGTCCGACTACGATTTCCAAGCGGACCAGACCCGCGCCGGTCAGGCGGCCGACGCGGCGCGGAACAAGGCCTTTCAGGGCTCGCGATACGGCATTCAGGAAGCGGAGACCGAAGGTCAGTTGGCGCGTGGCCGCGCGGCGACGGAAGGCGGACTGCTGAAGGACATGTTCACCGAGTCCACCCGGCTCTCCGGCGAGGACGCCGGGCGGCGGCAGGACGCTTCGACGACGAACGCGAACCTCGCGCTTCAGGCGTCGATGGCGAACCAGTCGGCGAATCTGCGTGCGGCCGAGGCAAACCAGCGGCTCGGCGTGGACCGGGCCAAGGGCTATGGCGACATCACCGCCGCCGAGCAGGCCGACCGGTTCAACCGCCTCGACGCGCAAGGGGAGTACGGCGCGCAGGAGTCGGGGTTCCTCACCGACGCGGCGAACTATCCGGCTGAGTACCTGAAGCAGATGGGCGACCTGTACGCGGGCCTCGACCCGTCGTCCTACTTCGGCAAGACGGCGACCGACGACTCCTCCGGCTGGGACACGTCGGCGACCACCAGCACGAAGACGGGGACCGAGAAGACGAAGAAGACCCAAGGCCTGATCGACTGGGCAGGCGACTTCCTCACGGCGGCGGCGGGATAGGAGGCCTTCATGGGCAAGCTCAAGCAAATGGCAATGATGATGGCGGGCATGCCGCCCATGCCCGACGACGCCGGAACCGGTCTGCCGCCCGAGAACGCCGCGCCGGAACCTACGGTCGATTGGCAGACGATGCTGGCAGGCAAGCCGTCGATGCAGCCCGGTCGGCCGGTCGGCATGGCGCCGGACGGTCAGCAGATGATGGGCGCGCCGCAGATGAATGGCCCCCGGGAAGGTGGGCTGCTGCAAGGCCTCGGCGATCAGATGATGGGAAACCTGCCGCAGAAGGTGCAGCGGGCTCGCCAGTTCGGCCAGTCGGCGCGGCGCGCGTTCGGCGCGGGCGGCCCCAGTGGCGGTGGGGGTGGCGGAGGGTACTAGATGGGCTTCCTGTCGAACCTGCTGGGCCGCTTCGACGACGAAGAAGACGCCAACCTCCCGACCTTCCGGGACGAGGAGTTCGCGCCGGGCTACATGCCTGAGGAACGCGCGGCCCCGGCCGCCGTCATACCGAAGAAGCGCGGCCTCGGCGACGTCGCGGGCGGCCTGCTGAAGGACGCGGGCAAGTGGGCGATCAGCCCTGAAGGCCGTCTCGCCATCGGGACGACCCTGCGGGCCGGGGGCGGCGAGGATGAGGCCTTCGGCGATCAGCAGCGCATCCTGGCGCGCATGGACAAGCGCAAGGCCGACGACCGCGCCACGGCCGCGCAGAAGACGAAGAACCAAGGGTTCCTCGCCTCCTACGACGTGGACGAGAAGACCGGAAAGCGGAAGTACAGCCCCGACAAGTTCCGCGACTACATGGCCGCCAATGCGCCCGACTACGAAGGCGACCTCATGGGGGACATGAAGGCCGCCAAAGACCTGCGCGATCAGTACAGCATCGTCAGTACGGGCCGGGGTGGCGCGATGGGCGTCAACCCGCAGGACTTGGACGACCGCCAGACGATCCGCGAGAGCGACCCGGAACATACCGAGTTCGAACCCAACAAGGTCTACCTGCGCCCGAAGGTCGCCCCTGGACCTGGGGCCGTGCCTGCGCCTGTCGCCGACCCAGCGCCCGTCGCCGACCCAGCGCCCGTCGCCAACCCAGCGCCCGTCGCCGCCGTGTCGGCGGCCAACCCTGCCGCACCGACCGATCAGCTTTTGAACCGCACCGCGATTTCGGCGGGCGAGAGCCGTGGTCGCGGCGGTTATTCCGCCATGGGGCCGGTGACGCGGTCGGGCGACCGGGCCTATGGCAAGTATCAGGTCATGGGCGCGAACATCCCGCAGTGGACCGAAGAAGTCCTCGGACGGCGGATGACCCCGCAGCAATTCCTGCTGGATCAGAAGGCGCAGGACATGGTGTTCGACACCAAGTTCGGGGAATTCGCCGCGAAGCACGGCTCGCCCGAAGAGGCGGCGAGCGTTTGGTTCACGGGTCGGCCGCTGGCGCAGGGTGCGAAGCGCCGCGACGTCCTCGGCACGACGGGCGCTCAGTACGTCGATAAGTTCAAGCGTGAGCGTGCGGCGGCGGGCGGCGCGCCTGCCCCGGTCGGTGACGCTCGCCCGGCCGCTGCGCAGGCGTCCGCGCCTGCGGCCGATCCCTTCGCAGGTCTGCCCCCGCCGCCCGATGGCTACGAATATTTCAGCATCGGCGCGAAGCCGGGCGAGCGGTGGGAGAACGCCGGTAACGGCATTCAGCGGAACGTCGCGACCGGCGAGACGAAATCGGACGGAACCCCGAGGGACGGTGCGGGAGGCGGCGCGCTGAGCAGCGCCCCGGCGGCGGTGCGGACGGTCTACAGCAGCAACAGCGCCGCGCTTGAGGCGATCCGGGGCGCGCGCAATCTGGTGAAGCAGAGCCCGAAGGCCTTCGGCTGGGGCAACGTCGCGGAAAAGGCCGTGGTGGGGGGAATCCCTATCGGTGAAATCGGCATGAACGAGCGGCGCTCGGATACCGACAAGCAGGCCTTGGCGGCGGTGGGACGGCTGGCGGCGATCACTCGCCACGATCTGTCCGGCGCGGCGGTGACGCTGAGCGAACAGCCGTACCTCAAGCCCTTCCTGCCGAACCCCTACGACAGTCCGCAGACTGTCCTGTCGAAGCTCGACCAGTTGGAAGCGCACATCGGCCGAGAGAATGCGGTCTACGAGAAGCAGTACGGCGGCGCTATGGGCGCTCCCCAAGGCGGCGCGCCCGTGCAGGTGCGCTCGCCTGACGAAGCTCGGAACCTGCCCTCGGGGACGGTGTTCATCACGCCGGACGGCCGCCAGAAGGTGGCGCGCTAGATGGCCGCTCGCGATCCATGGGACGAGTTCGAAGACGCGCCGGGGAGCGCGGCTCCCGCCATGCGGGCTGCGCCTGCGGCCGATCCATGGGACGAGTTCGAAGATGCGCCCGCGCCCCGCGCCACCGCCGCGCCACCGCCTGCGGCCGTCCCGCCTCAGGTCGCGCAGGTGCAGGCCGCAGCCGCCGCCCGTCCGAAGGACCCTCGCGAGACGAGTCAGATGCTCGGCTTCGCCAAGGGGGTCACCGGCTTGCCGGACAGGCTGTTGCGGCGGGTGGAATCAATCCCCGGCGTGGACCTGAACGACCCCACCTACGCCGCCCGGTCGGGGATGGGCGGCGCGGCGCTTCAGGCGCTCTCCATGCTGAACAAGGGTCTCAACCGGGGCATGGCGCAGCCCGCCATCGCCGAGGCCGAGAAGACCAAGCGGCCGGGGGGTATCGGGGAATTCATCGGCGAAACGGTCGCATCCCTGCCGCTCGGCGGCCCGATCACGCAGGGCGCCGTCTCAGGCTTCGCCAACTCGGAAGCGCCGATGGATTGGAAGCCCGAGAGCATGAAGCGCCTCGCGGCGGATACCGGGATCGGGGCCGCCACTGGCAAGATCGGCGACGTCGTCGGCGGCAAGATCGCCAAGGCGGCGGGCGATCAGGTCGTCAAGGCGGCCACGAAGTTCAAGCCGGACAAGGCCATCCCGGCGCTGCGGAAGGCGAAGGACGACGCCTATCAGGCGGTCCGCGACCTGGGCGTGGTCTACACGCCCGAGGCTACGAAGCGGCTTGAGCAGGCGACGCTGAAGACGATCAACGATTTCGGCGCATCGAAGGTCATGGACAGCACGGCGTTTGCCCGCGCCCGACAGTTGACCGACAAGGTGAAGCAAGGCCTGCCGCTGACGCTCGATGAGGTCGAGACGATGAAGCAGGAGGTCTACAAGACCGTCACGAACCCCGAGCTTCGCGGGCGCATGGCGAAGCAGTTCAACGACTTCATCAACGTCGCCGGGCCGAATGACATCGCGGTCCCGGGCGGCGGTGCGCTGGCGCAGCAGGGGAAGCTCGCCATCGACGCGGCGCGGAACGCGAACAAGAAGTTCGCCAACGTCGATCTTCTCGACACGAAGTTGCGGGGCGCGGAGTCGAAGGCGAAGCGGGTCTACAGCGGCGGGAGCCTCGACAACAAAATCCGGCAGGTGTTCGGCCCGCTGGGCGACCCTGACAGCAAGAAGAACATCGAGCGGTTCCTTCACCCCGAATCCTTCAGCAAGCTTCAGGAAGTCGTCGAGGGGACGCCGTTCCGCAACGCGATGCGGCTGGCCGGATCATTCCAGCCCTTCAGCCTCAAGGGCGCCGTGACGTCGGCGATGACCGGCCATGTGTCCGCCGTCCCGGCGCTGGTGGCGAAGCACGTCGCCAACACGCAGACCCGCAAGGCCGTGTCGGACCTCATGGAAATGATCGCGGCGGGCGGCACGAAGGACGCCATGCTCGCCGAACAGCAGCTTCGCGCCATGGCCGCGCGCAACTCAGGCGTCGGGAAGTTCCTGACCGCCGTCGAGAAGGATATCGGCGAGTGGACGGGGCAGGCGGCAAACCAAGGCCAGCAGGCCGTGCGCAAGGATCGAGAGAAGGCCGACCGGGGCCGCTGAGTGGCCTTTGCAGGGTCGGCGGCTAGTACGGTAGCCGGAAGGGCCTCTGGGCCGCCTACGGCCCGGATTTTCGAAGGGAGCCTCAGATGAGCATTTTGGTCTTCGCCATCGTCGTCCTGATCTTGGTCGGGCTGGTCTGCGCCGTCGCGACCTACATCCCGTTTCCGCCGCCCGTCGCGTGGCTGCGCTGGGTCATCTGCGTCCTGGCCGTGGTGGTCGCGATCCTCCTGATCGCCCAGAAGGCGGGGATGCTCTAGCCACGCGTTCTGCGTTATCTTGGGGGCATGGGACACCCCCTTGAAAACAACCTCTACGTCCTCGACGCCGCCCGCGACGTCGTGCCCGCGACGTTCATCGAATGGGCGACGTTCTTCGAAGACGGGAAGGTGCGGCAGGTAGACCTGACCCGGCTCCCGCTCGCCAACGTCTCGACCGTCTTCCTCGGGTTCGACTACGGCCACGGCCTGACGTCGCGGCCGGTCGTATTCGAGACGGCGATCTTCATGGCGTCGAATAATCCCGACGACGGCGGCCTGCGGTGGATGAAGCGGTCCTGTACCTGGGCCGAGGCGCAGGCGGTCCACGATGAGGCCGTGCGCGAGGCCTTGAAGATGCACGAAGGCGCGGAGGGCGCAGGCTGATGGACCCCGAACCCGATGACCCCCGCGCGACCCTGGTCGCGGAATTCCTGATGATCGTGCGGATCGCCTACGCCGAGGGCTTCCGCGACGGCGTTCAGTGGTGGCCGGACAGCTACGTCGGCACGTCGCACGCGAAGGCCTTCGACTACGCCCGCGACGCCCACGGCCCGATTGAGGACATGGTGCGGAAGGCGCTCGCGCCGACGACGGGAGACGACGATGGACAAGCTTAAGGCGCCGTGGACCCCGTCTGAGGTCGCCGCCCTGAACCGCTGGCAGACCTTCGGCCGGGTCCACCCCTTCACCTGCGGCAACAACCGCATGGACCCGGCGCACGTGGCCTATCAGGCGGACCACCCGGATCAGGATTTCGGCCAGCTTGTCGCCAGCGTGAACGGGTGGTTCTGCCCGGTCTGTAGCTACCGCCAGACGTGGGCGTTCCACTTCATGGCCTACCCGCCGCCCGGCATGTTCGACGCGTGGCCGGACGTCCCAGTGAATCGCTCGGGTGGGGCTGTGGGTGGGACCAGCGAAAAACGAGAAAACCCAAGCAATTGACAAACCGCAGGAAATTATGGCCTAGACGTATCGTCGGGGAGTAGGTAAAAGCGGGTGTCAGACAGACGCTCCAAGTCTCCCACGGTTCCAAATTCCTCAACGGGATTGACCACTTAGCGGGTCAGAGCGTCTTCTTGCGGGTCACACCGTTCCACCACAGTTCACGGGCTGGGTGGGGCTGCTGGTGGGGCTGGATTTTGCGCACAGAAGGGATGCTCCGATGCCTCTTACCGACCTCGCGATCAAGAACGCCAAGCCGAAGACCGGCGCGGACGGCAAGGCCGCGAAAAACCGATTGAGCGACGGCGACGGCCTCTATCTGGTCGTCTCGCCGACCGGCGCGAAGAAGTGGGTCTTCATGTTCGACTGGGGCGATAAGCGCCCCGAAATGGGTCTCGGGTCGTACCCTGAGGTCAGCGGTCCGGCGGCCCGCGACGAACGGGATAGGTGGGCCGACGTGCTGCGGGCTGGCCGCAATCCCATCGGCGAGCGGGACGCCATGAAGGCCATGCGCTCAGCGCCCGACAAGAACGTCACCTTCGCCCAGTTCGCCGAACAGCACATCGCGACGCTGACCGGCCCGGCCGAGAAGACCCGCGAACAGTTCCTTGCGATGGTGAAGGGATACACGGGGTCAATGGCCGGGCTGACGCCCGCGACGATAACGAAGTACCACGTCGCCGAAGTTCTGGACCCCTACTGGCATTCGCGCCCCTACACCGGCCGCAAGCTGCGCCAGAATATTCACAAGGTGCTGACCCGGGCCTTCGCCTTCGACCTGATCGCGGCGCCCTGGCATAACCCGGCCGACGTCGAGCTTGTAAACGCGATGCTGGGCAGGCAGGGCGCGCGCAGGCACAACCGCCGCCCGTCACTACCCTACGCCGAGGCCGCCGAGTTCATGAAGACCCTGCGGCAGGTTGGCACGGTGTGGGCGTTCGCAGCCGAGTTCACGATCCTCACGCTCTCGCGGTCCAAAGAGTCACGCGGCCTGATCGCAGGCGAGGTCGATTTCGCGGCCAAGGTTTGGACGGTTCCGGCAGAGCGGATGAAGATGAAGGAGAAGCATCGGGTCCCGCTGAACGACGCGGCGGTGACGCTGCTGTTGCGGCTTGGCGTGGACAAGATGCGGCCGGATCGGGCGGTGTTCCTGAACCCCTGGACCCGAGAGCTTATCGGGGGCGATGCCATTACGAACGTGGTGACCGACATCGTCGGGCGCGATGAGGACGGGGTCGCGAAGGCCTCACTGCACGGCTGGCGGCGGACCTTCCGCAATTGGGTCAAGCACTCGCCGAACTATCGGCGCGAGTTCGCCGAGCTTTGCCTTGCGCACCGGATCGGGTCGGATGTCGAGCATCACTACTGGGATGACGACGCGCTTGAAGAGCGCCGCCTGATTATGTGCGACTGGGGTTCGTTCCTCGCGGGGAACGTCATCGAGTTCAAGCGGCAGGCAGCGGCGTAGGCAGGGTGAGGAGGCGGTCAATTTCCGTGATCGGGACCAGCGTCCGCTTGCGGAACTTGACCGTCCTGATCTGCCCGGCGCGCTTCGCTCGGTAGAAGGTGGACTTGCTCACCTTCAGGCGGCGGATGGCTTCGGGGACCGTGTAGACGGTGTCAGCGGTGAGGTCGTCGTCCATGGGGAAGGCCTTTCAGATGGTCTACGGCAGATCGTCACCCCTTCCTCATCTTCGCCAGCATGGCCTGCCCCTCGGGGCTCTGCGCCCACAGCGCGCCCTCTTCCGCCGTGGCGTCGAACTCGCCCGCCATCGCCTGCCTGCGGATCAACAGGGCCTCGGGCGTGCCGATCCGCTGAAGCTCATGGGCGAGGATCGTGATCGGCAGGTCGTAGGGCGACAGGTAGTCGTCATAGAGGCCGAGGACGGCGCGCTCGGCCATGTCGTACAGCCCGGCCGCGATAAGGGCGCTGGCGAGCTTCCAGCGGGTCGGTAGGCGCTGGGTCATAGCCATGTCTCCAAGATGATCGGGTCGTCGCCTTCGTTGGGCGAGAGCTTCACCAGCCCGGCCGACTCCATGAGGTCGCGCAGCGTGTCGATTTCCGTCGAGCGGATCGTGAAGGCCGTCCCGACGCACTCGGGCAGGCCCCACCACAGCCGGGCCACGAAATGGTCGGGGAAGTCCTTCGGGTGGTCGTAGATGACGAACGACGGCATACGGGCGCGGTTGTCCCAGACAAGCCCCCGGATCGTCGCCAGCCGGTCTTTCTCAGGGGTCATGCGACCTCCGCGCGGTAGTCGGCGTGCTTGTTGCTCATGTGGCGCTGAAGGTCGCTGAAGGTGCGGTTGCAGCAGGGGCAGACGCCGTTCCCGACCCGCTTCCTGATCTTCGTCAACTGGCCCTTCAGCGCGGCGCCCTGCTTGGTGAGGTCGCGCTTCGCTCGCCGGTCATGTTCTTGCTGTTCGATGTAGTAGGCTTCGTTCTGCTTGAGCCTGTCGCGCTCGCGGCGCAGGGCGGCGGCTTCGTCCTTCGCCTGCTGAAGCTTCGATACCTTGTAGATGATGTGGTGGCCGTTCGGGCAGTACCACGCCTCGCCCGTCTCGTTCTTCCTGTCGAACAAGGCCTTGGGCGCCGCGTAGTGGATGAAGCAGGTCGGGCAGTGGCGTTCAAGTAGATCGTCCTCGGCGGTCATGTGACCTCCCGAACGAAGCGGTCGGGGTGGAACAGCAGCCCCGGGAATTCCTTGACCTCGACCAGCGCCGAGGGCGGCCCGAGGTCGGCGTTGTCGATCACGGTGTAGGGCTGGCCTTTGACGAGCAGCGTCGTCCCCGGGCGGATGCAGACGAGCTTGGTCCCGACCCTGAAGGCCGTGCGGATCATCGTGTTCACAGATTGTCTCCCATGAGGTTCGCCATGCCCGCGCAGGCGGCGGCCTTGCTGGGCTCGCGGGCGCGGTCGAAGCCTTCGGCCATGGATCGGAAATGATTGGCGGCGATCCTGACGCGCTCGGCGAGCGCCGAGAGTCGCGCTTCAAGACGTTCCTTGTAGGCCTCTTCGGTCGTCTCGGGCGGGTAGCTGGTCGCGTAGTACAGGTCGTCCATGCAGGCGCAGCCGGGATAGCCCAGCATGCAGCCGCCGTTGCTGGCGCGGTGTCCGTAAGGGCAGGCGACCTTCTGCGCCACGGTGCGCAGGTGGGCGTTCTCGCGGTCGAAGACGGCGAGCCGTTCGACGAAGGTCTGAGCGATCAGGCCAGCGACGAACAGGCTCGACTCCAGTTCGCGGACACGAGAGTCGTCACGCATGGTCATGGCGGTCCTCCTAAGCTTCTACGACAGGGTTTTCCCTCCTTCCTGGGGACCGCTCGACAAGGTTACGCTTGGGGCTCTGTCTTCGCCCGAATGCTGGGATATTGCTCGCGCCGCTCCCGGGTCGCGAAGGTGCCCCAGTTGGACACCTTCTGCCTTTCGAGGCCTAAGCGTTGGGCGACCTCGCTCGCGCCGAGGCCCGAGTCCAGCAGCGCCAAGGCCTCATCGCGAAGCTTCAGGTAGACCTCGGGCTCGACGCCCATGTTGCGCGCGCCGATCAGGGTCGCCGGGTCGTGCTTCGCCATCGCCAGCACGCCGGTCACCTGCGCCGCCGTGCGCCATGCGGCAAGCTGGGTTTCCGGGACCTTCAGGGCCGTCGCGACCTCTGGCGTGGACACGCCCTGGTCGAGCATGGCGATGGCCTCGCGGCGCAGGCGCAGCATCACGTCCATGGGCACGCCCATGTGCTTCGCCGCCTTGTCGAGCCCCGCCCGCTGAAGCCCGCCGACGATGGCGTACTGATCCATGGTGAGGATGAAGGGCGGGTGAGGGTGCTTCTTCTTCCCCTTGCCCTTCTTCGCCTTCGTCGCCTTGGGCTTCGGCGGCCGGATCGGGACGACGTTCTCCGCGACCTCCTCGACCGGGACCGTGGTCGCGTCGATCATGTAGGGCACGTCGTACCCGGCCTGCCGCGCCGACGCGAACCACGACGTGAGGACGGACTTGGCCTCTTTCGTGGCCTCCATGATCGCGCGGACGTGGCGGCCCTCCATCGCCATGCTGAGCGCCGTCGCGCGGCGGTGCAGGTAGTCTTCCAAGGTCAGCCCGCGCTCGGCCGCCGTGCGCGACATGATCGCCATGCTCTGGCTGTTCAGCTCCTCGACCTTCGTGATGAAGGTGACCGTGCCCTTCGGCTTCTGAGAGGCCTTCAGGTTCGGGAAGACAACCCCGCCCATCCTGGCCGCCTTGTGCGCGGCGCGGACGCTGTTCAGGTCGAGGCCGGTTTCCTGCGCCGCCTGGACCGGCGTCCGGCCCTCGATCATGAGTTGGACGGCGCGAACCTCGGGATCGTCGGTGCGGGCCTGTCCCCGGCGCGGGCCGCTCAAGGCCTTCACCGGATCAGCCGCGCCGATCAGACCCAAGGGGTCGGGCTGCTTCATGCCCCCGAGAAACTGGTCCCGGGTGACCTGGGCGATGTTTATCAGGCTGTCCCGCATGGCTCCCTCGGGGATGCCCATGAAGGCTTCGATAAGCTCTGCTGCGCCCTCCATGACGAGAAAGCGCGCGAGGTCGGCAGGGTCGAGGGTCTTCGGCATTCGGCGAGGCTCCTTTCGCTCATGATCGGCGGACCCAAGGCCGGTCCCAGCCGATGGCGGCCATGACGCTGTTCAGCGTGGCGTTCTGGGGCCGCTTTGTGCTGCCCTGGTCCCACGCGATGAGGGTGTACTTGCTGACCTTGTGACCGTTCTTTTCGGTTTCGCGCTCGATGGCCTCAAGTGTCCATCCCGACTCGGCGATGGCGAACAGCACGAATTCGAGGTCGGGGTCTTTGTCGATCCAGTTATAGGCCAGCCAACTCTGCGCCGGGATCACGTTGACCCGGGGCCTCGGGAGCGGCTTCGCCCATTTGGCCTGCGAGACGTAGCCGCCCGTTTTCTCCGAGGCGGCGGGTTTGACGTTCTTCCCGAAGGATCGGGGCTCAGCCATCATCGCAACTACTCCCACGTTTCACCCTTGGACTGCGGCATCTGTCGTCTCCTCTTCAGCCGGGAGAAATTTCACGGCGCGTTCGATGAGTTTCTTAAGCTCGCGCACGGCCGCAGGGCCTTCGGCGCGGGCGATTTCGACGAGCTTCGGTAGCCCCGTCTCGACGCTTTCGACGACCTCGGCGCGGGTGGCGCGGCGGCCGTGCGCGTACCACTCTAGGCGGCTTGGCGCCCCGATGAAGAACAGGCCCACCGGCCGGTCTTTCGGCCCCGGCTCGCGCAGGTAGCGGTAGCTCCCCGTCTGCCAGATCAGGGACACGCCCGGATTCCGTTCGATCATGATCCCGGCGACGGGCTTCTCGGCGCCCTGCGGCACGTTCGGACTGTCGCCGCGCTTGGCGAGCGGCTTCGTCAGGAACGGGCAGGCCGTGACGGCGAAGCGGGCGCAGGCAAGGTGGCTGGGGGGCTCGGCGGTGACGCGGTTGACCGCGCACATCGGCCCGATCACGAAGGCGAAGACACCACCTAGAGGTTGACCACAGGTCCAACAGAGGCGGCGGGTGCGGGCTTCGGTAATTCTCTCAGGTCTAACCCCGACAAAATCAGGCTCCCCGTCGATCCACGGCACGAACCATGGCGTCGGAAAACCCCGTCGATCCAGCGGCAAGGCTGCAATCTGAGGCGGTGCGTCAGGGAACCGTGTTTTTACCATCTCAACCCCGAGTGGAACCCAATTAGCGCCTATTCACAGTGAGTTGTCTATCCATCACGGAATGCGATCCGAAACATATGCACCTTGAGGTAGCGTGGCGGTTTCGGGCCAGTACAATGTGAAGCTGTTAACATTTGTTATTAACAAATGTGAAAGGTCCGGCAGGTCGAACCCGAATAACGCGTTCGCCGACTGTACGTCCTTTTCCTGGGCTGACCACACCGACATCTCTCGATCCCTTGATATGACGCTTGCTGTATTACGGATCACTTGGCGTGGCATATCCATGTTACGTGCTCACATTGCGCAAAATTCAGGTCAATCCCTTGGTAAAGTGGTCGTTACGTCTAACGCAATGTGAGTTGTCAGCGGGACAATAGGGAGGCGAATAGTGCAGAGCGCACTCACAGAACACAAAACTCGTCCCACGCGATTCGATTAGCACTCAAACTGCGCTTGCCAAGTCTTTTTTTCGAGCGCACGAATCGGCCATCATGCGCAGTCATCGAGATGTCATACGTGATGGCGGAGGCGTGGCGGTCGTCGCCCGCAAGCTCAACCTGTCGAAGAAACCGACCACGGTTCAGTCGTGGTGGCAGCGCGAGCGCATCCCCTCGGAATATTGGCTTCTGATCGTCGAGCTTGGCCTAGCAACGTGGATCGAACTGGGCGTCGCGGACGCGGTTCGCAGAGAGCGGCGTCGCGAGCAGGCGGCCTAATGGCCGGGGGCGTCATCCTGGGTATCGACCCCGGCGTGAACGGGGCGCTCGCGTTCATGGTGCGGGGCAGGGTGCAGACCTTCGACATGCCGGTCTTCAAGGGCAAGAAGGGCCAGGACTACGATGAAGGCTCGCTCGCCCGGCTGCTGGACGCCCGGTCCCCCGACATCGAGTTCGCGGTCCTAGAGCGCCAATGGGCGCGACCCACGGACGGCGGACCGCAGGCCTTCAAGGTCGGCGTGGGCTTCGGCACGCTGCGCATGCTGCTGGCGTCGAACTTCATCCCCTACCTGCTGGTCACCCCGCAGTCGTGGAAGCGGTTCATGGGGATCACGGCGGGGAAGGACGAAGCCCGTGCACTGGCCTCGCAGCGCTTCCCGCAGGACGCCGACCAATGGCGCCTGAAGAAGCACGACGGGCGCGCTGAGGCCGCCCTGCTGGCCGACTACGGCCGGACCCACCCGATCAGAGCGGAGGCCGCGTAAATGCGCCCGCGTGACGATGACGGAAACCTGCTGCGCCCGCCGCACCTGCGCCTGGACATGCAGCCCTTCCATGAGGCGGCGCTGTTCGCCATGGACGCCGACCCCCGGTCGCCCGCCCTGCCGATCAAGCGCAAGCTGGCGATGATCGACAAGGCCGTTGACCACGTCGTTGACGGCGACGCCGCGCCGAAGTGGGTCTGGGCGAAGGACAAGGACCGGCCCGAGAACCGCTTCCTCTCCGAATTGTGGGGGATCGCGGTCAAGGCCTGCCGCAGGGTGAAGGTGGTGGCGCCATGAAGCGTCCGAACGCCTTCGCCGCGTCCCTCCTGCCGCCCAGCGCCTACAGCGTGAAGCGCGACAAGCCGGACCTCTGGCCGACCTTGGTCGATGAGGTCATGGGCGCGCTCTACCCCGCCCAACTGGACGAGATTCAAGCCCGCCTGGACTTCCGCCCGCTCGACCTGCCGGGCGGCTGGTATGACGAGCTTCAAGAGATCATCCAACAGAAACGCGAAGAACTGGGGTCGGAAGACCTAATGCAGATTATGAGGGATCGGTGCGACTTCTGACGCGCCGATGTGTAGCGGCGCATTCGCCGCTTTGTGACGGAGTGGATTATGCCACTTAACTTGCCAGCGTCTGACCAAGGCAACCGAATTCCGATCATCAAGTACGATGCTCGGGCCGGGCGCATCTTCCGTGTGGATCGAACCGACGTCTCCGGTCGGTGGGACTCCGCGACCGTCGAGATACCTCAGAACGTGTTCCAAGCTGTGTTCGACCTTGAGGCTATCGAAACGGGGTGGCTCCACTTTCCGACCGGCTCGGCGCCGGACATCCGCACGGCGATCCTCGGCAAAGGCCTTCCCGACAAGCCGTCCGACAAGCATCGACCGGGCTACCGGCTGAACCTGCTTCTCGGAAAGCAGTCGGGGGGCGACCTTCGGGAAATGGCCGCCAACGCGAAGGTGTCGGTCGATGCGATGAAGGCCCTCTACGACCTGTACGAAGCCGGGCTCCCCGCGAACCCGGGCCTTCTGCCGGTCGTCAAGCTGGCCTCCACCATCGCCCGCGTCTCGCAAGGCAAGGGTGCAGGCGGCGAACCGGTGTCCTCCACGAACTACGAGCCCGTTTGGCAGATCGTGAAATGGGTTCCCCGGCCCGCCGAGCTTCAGCCCGGCTACGTGCAGCAGCAGGCCCACCAGCAGACAGCTACGCCACCGCCGCCGCAGCAGGCCGCCCCCGCGCCGCCTGCGCCACCGGCCCCGGCGCCGCCGCCCGCTCCACCGCCCCCGCCGCCCGCCGCCGCGCCAGCCCCCGTGCTTGCTTCGGTTGATGACGACTTCTGACCCATGGGGCCCGGTGGCGATCCGGTCGCCGGGCCCGATCAGGTGAAGGTCTGTGAGCGTGGCGATGCCGCTTCAAGCCGATTTCGACACGGAATTCGCCGGGCCGGTGGCCTGGGCGAAGATGTACCGTGCCTGCGGCTGGCAGGTGGTCCCTGCGCTTCTCCCCCGCGAGCATGTGAACTGGAAACGGCCGGTCGTGGACTGGCGACAGTTCGAAGACGCGCTGGCCGACGACGCCACGTTCCGCGACTGGTACGGCGCGGCCGGACGCTTCGTTCAACGCCAGAACATGGGCGTCATCGCGGGCCAGTGTTCAGGTCGGCTGGTGGTGATCGACCTCGACCAGCGCGAGGGCAAGGATGGCCTGGGCTGGTGGGCTGGCCTGCTGGCCGTCCATGCGAACAACATCGAGCCCGAGACGCCGTCCCAGCGGACAGGCGGCGGCGGGCGGCAGATCGTCTTCCGCGCCCCCGAGGGCTGGACCCCGCCCACCTTCAAGACGCGGATCGGCGTGGACATCCGGGGGCAGGGCGGCTTCTTCGTCTGTCCGCCGTCGATGCACGACAGCGGCCATGAGTACGCGTGGGAGCCCGGCCGGGCCCCGTGGGAGGTCGAAGTCCTCGACCTGCCGGACTGGGTGCGCGAGGCCGTGGACACCCTGCGCGAGGAGTTCGCGCGCAACGCCGGGCAGGGTGTCGAGCGGGTCCACACCCCCGAGCAGGTCAACGACTTCGGGCAGGTGGTGGACGGCCGCGAAGAGCGCATGGCGAACATCATCTGGGGCGTGGCCTGCGACCTGAAGCGGGAGCTTAAGGACGTCGAACCGGCCGGGCATCCGCGCGTCGAGGCCGAGCGCGAGCGGGCGTGGGGCCTCTACCTCTACGGGATCGCGACCCGCATCGACGGCCTGCCGCTTGAGGAAGGCCTTGAGCGGGAGGGGCGCGGCCGGACGGCGTTCATGGAGCGCTGGGGTCGCGCGCTGGCGCAGTGGAACGGCAAGCTGGCATGGGAGGCTTCCGTCGCGAAGCCGAACGCTGCGCCCCCAAAGCCTAGTACGCCCGAGGGGTTCAACCCTTGGGTGAAGTCACCCCCGCCGCCGTTCCCCATGGACACCCTGCCGCGCGGCCAACAGGCCTATGTGACCTACGAGGCCGCGAACCTGGGCGCCGACGCGGCGGGCGTGGCGATGGCGGCGCTGACCGCAATGTCGGGTGCGCTTGACCAGCGGTTCCGGGTGAAGATGCGCAAGTTCGGCGACTGGTACGCGCCGCCCCGGCTGTGGACGATGCTGGTCGGCGAGAGCGCCACGAAGAAGTCGCCGATCATGCAGGGCGCCCTGCGGCCCCTGTTCCGCATTCAGCACGGCTACGCCGAGCAGCGCGCCCGCGACATGGCCCGCTGGGAAGCGACGCCGAAGGAGGATCGCGGCGAGAAGCCGCCGCCGCTGACCCGCTACATCGTCAACGACGTCACGGTCGAGGCGGTGGCGAAGATGCTGGCGCAGCAGGATCGCGGAACCCTGGTGGTGCATGACGAGCTTTCCGGCTTCGTCGGGAGCCTGGACCGCTACAACAACAACCGGGGCGCCAGCGACCGGGCCTTCTGGCTCACGGCGCACAACGGCGGGTCCTACTACGTGGACCGCGTCGAGCGCTCCATCTACGTGCGCAACCTCTGCGTCGCCTTCCTGGGCGGTATCCAACCCGACCGGATGCGCGAGCTTTCGGACCTCATGTCGGACGGCCTGACGCAGCGCTTCCTGCCGATCCTGATCGAGCCCGGCCCGCCCGCCGCCGACGCCGAGAGCGACGCCGCCTACAAGCACTACAGCGACCGCATCGACTACCTGTCGTCCATGAAGCCGCAGACCTTCATGATGGACGCCGATGGCCTCGCGGCGGCCAACGCCTTCCGCCAGGACGTGTTCGATCTGGAGGTTGACGCGGAAATCCTCGGGCGGGCGTTCACGTCCTGGGTCGGCAAGCTTCCGGGGGTGCATGGAAGCTTGAGCTTGATCCTCCATGTGCTGGAAAACCATACCGAAGCTGACGTTCTGCCGGTTAGCGCCGGGACCGTCGAGCGGGCCGGGCGGATCGTGCAGGAATTCCTGATCCCGCATGCCCGCAGCTTCTATGTGGACATGTTCGACCTCGACCAGCGCGAGCGCCTTCAGGCGGTCGGGAGCTACATCCTCACCAGCGCGCAGGACCGCTTCACCCTGTCGGACCTGCGGTGGAACATAGCGCCGCTACGCAGGATCGAATCCTACTGGGAAATGAGCGCGTTGCTCGCGCCCTTTGTCAGCGGCGGATGGCTTGCCGAGGACGGCAAGGCCTGGACCCTGAACGCCAGCATCCGCGACCACTTCGCCGAGCGCCGCAGCCTAGAAATCGTCCGCAAGGAACGGATTGCGAAGCGGTTTTTCCCGAAGCGAGAGGAGCCCGTTCATGGCGATCAGCCCTGAAGACGCCGCCATGCTGTCGGGCTTCTTCGACGGCGCGGACGTGTGCCGCATCGAAGCCGAGCGGAAGTGGGGGACCGGGCGCCTGGAAAGCATGGCCGCGCGCCTCGACCCGGCGCTGTTCGCCCGGTTCCGGGGCCAGCAGGCCCGCTGGCGCAAGGCCCTGGAAAGCGCCTGGAAGGCCGAGTTCCTGACCCGCGACATGCTGGCCGAGGTCGAGCAGAAGACCGGCTCCATGCAGCGCGGCTGGGCGGCCCTGGACACGCTGGCGGAAGAGGCCGGGATGCGGCCGATCCAGCCTTGGGTGTGGGAGGTCCGGCTTGAGGACGGGTCGGTGGCCGCCTTCGTCGAGACGGACGCCGAGGCCGGGAAGGTCATAGCCGAGGGCCGGCACTTACACGTGTACACGGCGCGCGAGGTCGCGGCGCTGATCGACATGATCCCCGGGGCCCTGAAGCTGGCGAAGGTCGAGTTCCCCGGCGCCAAGCTACAGGCCCCCGACCCCTATCGCCGGAGCGGTGCGGCGATCCCCTTTGACGACCCGATCCCCTTCGGGGACGAGCCGACGCCATGGGAGGAGGACGCCGCATGATCTGGACCGACCCGATGGACACCACGCTCACGGCCGCTTGGCATGCGAGCATCCCGACGCCGCAGATCGCGGCGATGATCGGGCTCGGCGTGACCGCGTCGTCGGTACGCGGCCGGGCCCGGGACCTGAACCTCCCGCAGCGCGGCCAGTTCGAAGCCGTCTGGTCCGGCAAGTACGGCAACAAGGCCCCGCCCGTGGTCCGCACGCGGCCGTTGCCCGACATGGCGATCCTCGGCCCCGACTCGAAGACCAAGGCCTTCAGCGCGCGGGCCTGGGGCGACTGCGCCTTCCCGGTAGGGGAGGACGCGGACGGCGTCGTGATCTGCGGCGGCAAGGTCGCGCGCGGC
>Ga0126311_10000211_pt1 | contig 29365 bp, 33 predicted proteins | sample Plot61_FD_92539 | JGI IMG/M metagenome (GOLD analysis project Ga0126311, IMG submission 92539) | Serpentine soil microbial communities from UC McLaughlin Reserve, CA, USA - Plot61 | ecosystem: Environmental > Terrestrial > Soil > Grasslands | place: USA: UC McLaughlin Reserve, Lake County... | reverse complement strand
GTAGGTCGAGAACTTGTAGCCCTTGCGGTAGTCGAACTTCTCGACCGCGCGGATCAGGCCGAGCGAGCCCTCCTGGATCAGGTCGAGAAAGCTGAGCCCGCGGCCGAGGTACGACTTCGCGATCGAGACGACGAGGCGCAGGTTGGCCTCGATCATCTGCGTCTTGGCGCCCATGTCGCCCCGCTCGATCCGTTTCGCCAGGTAGACCTCCTGGTCGGCCGTGAGCAGCGGCACCTTGCCGATCTCGCGCAGGTAGAGCCGCAGCGAATCGAGCGAGGGCTCGACCGCCAGGTCGAGCTTCGGGCCCTTCTCCTCCGGCGCCAGCGCGGGCTGCTCGTGCGGCGGGTGCTTGTGGTTCTCGCCCTCCATCAGCTCGATGGAGTGGTCGATCAGGTACGTGTAGAAGTCCTCGATCTGTTCCTTCGTGAGCTCGACCTCTTCCAGGCCGGACACGATCTCGTCGTAGGTGAGAAACCCCTTCTCGAGACCGTCTTGAACGAGCTTGTGAAGCTCTTCGACGTCCGGAAGAGAGATGTCGACGGTGAGCAACTTGACCTCCCCGGCTTTGCCTGCGGCTTGCTTGCGGACCTAACCCAGAACCACAAGAGCCGGACTCCTACCCCCGGCTCACCCTCTCGTGCGGTCGGATGTTACACGCGAAGACACGAAACCGAAACAATTTCCTTACAAGAGCGAAACGACCGCCGCGGGGTCGCCCCGACGGTTTCCGACCGGCACCTCGACGAACTGCGGCAGCGGTATTCCGAGCCTGCCGGCGAACGCTGCGAGCGCCGGACGCAGCGCGCGCGGATTGCCGTCGAGGGACTTCAGCGCCAGGCCGGTTCCGTCCGCCGTCCGCACGCACATCAGGCCTTCGGCGCCGGCTTTCGCGAGCGCTCCTGCGTGCGCCTGCATCAGGATCGTGTCCGTCGCGCCGTCGCCGCCGACGAGCTCGGGGTGCGCGCGCATCGCGCCGGCGATGCGGGGACCTCCGTCGAGCTCCTCGAGACGGGAGAAAGCGCGTGCCGCGCGCTCGAGCGGGAGCGCGAAGGCGACGACGCCGCAGCCGTCGCGCCCGGTCTCGACCTCCTCCGGCTCCACCTCCGCCGCGGCGGCCACCTCGTCCTGCAGCAGGCGCTGGAGCGGGTGCTCGGCTCGGCGATACGTCTCGACGGGCCATCCGTGAGCGCGGCAGACCGCGAGCATGGCCGCGTGCTTGCCGGAGCAGTTGTCGTAGACCGGATCCGGCGGGCGCCCTTCCTGAGGGCCGCACTGCAGCTCCTCTTCGCTGCCGCCGGTGGCCGCGAGCAGCCGCCGCACCGCCTCGACGTGCCGCGGCGTACCGAAGTGCGACGCCGCCGCGATCGCGACGAGGTCGGTGTCGAGGCCGTCGTAGGCCCGGGCGAGCGGCAGCGCCTGGAACGGCTTCGCAGAGGAGCGCAGCGACGCGACGAGCGCCGGGTCGCCGGAGCTCGCGACGACGGCTCCGTCCCGTACCGCGACCGCGTGCACGTCGTGGACGCACTCGAGGATCTCCCCCCGCCGCACGGCTACCCTGAGCGGCTCAGCCATGGCCCGGACCCTAGATGCCTGAGTTACCCGAGGTCGAAGCGTGGCGCAGGGCGCTCGACGACCCGGTCAGCGCGTTTCCGATCGAGAAGGCGGGCCCCGCGCACATCGCGACGCTGAAGACGTTCGACCCGCCGCTCGAGACGCTCGAGGGGCGGCGTTTCGCGGGAGCCGAGCGGCGCGCCAAGCGGCTGCTCTTCCCGACGGCGGACGGCGAGCTCGTCCTGCTGGTCCACCTGATGTCGGCCGGGCGCCTCCGCTACCTGCTCGCCGGCGAGAAAGCGCCGAAGACGCCGGCCTTCCGCCTCTCGTTCCAGGGCGGCGGCGCGCTCGTGCTGACGGAAGGCGGGCCGAAGAAGCGCGCGGGCGTCTGGCTCCTGACGCCCGAGGCGGTCGAGGCGGAGCTCGAGCAGCTCGGCCCTGAGGCGCTCGGCCTCGGCGTCGAGCGGCTCGGCGCGATCCTGGCGGAGCAGCCGCGACGGCTGCACTCGCTCCTGCGCGACCAACGCGTGATCGCCGGCATCGGCCGCGCCTGGGCCAACGAAATCCTGCACGCCGCGCAGCTCTCGCCGTTCGCGCCGGCGCAGGGCCTGTCAGCCGCAGAGGTCGAGCGCCTCGCCGCCGCGATCGACTCCGAGCTCCAGCGCGGCCTAGAGCTACGCGAGCGCGGAGCGAAGGACGCGAAGGTCTACCGGGTGCACAAGAAGCTGCACGAGCCGTGCCACGTCTGCGGCACGCCGATCGAGCAGGTCGACTTCGAGGAGCACACGATTTTCTACTGCTCGAGTTGCCAGACGGGAGGACGGGTGCTCAAGGATCGGCGGCTGTCGCGGCTGCTGAAGTGAACCTCCGCCCGGCGACGGAGCGGTGCGCCCGGGACGCGTGGCTTCGTTGGAGAGCGAGACGGGGCTGCGACAGGCCGGACCAGTCGACGCGCAGCCCCGTCTGAACGCCGAGCTCGCTAGGCCGAGACGAACGTGTGAGCCGGATACACCTCGGGCTCGTCCTCGATCCCGACCTCCTGAAGAATCGGCATCAGCTTGTCGCCGAAGCGCCGTGCGGCGTCCTCGGATTCCCGTACGTCGACGACGCGGAAGCCGTTGGGGCCGTCTCCGGCAGCGTGCGCCAGGAGCCTTCCTCAGGCCAGTCAGCGGGAGAGTCCAGCTGGGTCTTGCCGGCAGTGAGCCGACGCACCGTCTCCTCGTACTTCTCACGCGTGACGCTGGGGCCTTGATGGACCAGGACAACCGCCATGAGCGTTCCTCCTTCGCCGGGTACGAGTGCTCCCGCCGGCGGCTCTACGCCTCCGCCGGCGCGCGTGCCGGGCGGCTGCTAGGGATTGGCGCTTGTCGCGCCCGCTTCGCTACTGACGCCGGTCAGCCAGTCGAGCACCACGGCCCACTCCTCGTCCAGGAAGTGGCCGCCGCCCTCGAGCAGCTCGAAGCGTGCGTTCGGCAGCCTGGACGCCACGTACTCCCCGTGAGGACGCGGTGTCAGCACGTCGAGCTCGCCCTGCCAGACGCGCGTCTCCGCGATCACGTCCTCGAGCTCGAAGCCCCACGGCTTCGCGAACGCGAGGTCGTCGTCGGCCCAGCCGCGGCTGCCCTGGAGCACCGCCTCCGTGAACGACTCCTTCATGATCGCGCGGATCGCCGGTCTCGACGCGAGCTGCTTGTCGACCTCGGGAAGCTCGGTGAGGATGCTCTCGATCACGGCGTCGACGTCCTCGCGGATGCCCTCGACGTACGGCTGCAGAAATGCGTTGACCGCCTGCTCGCCCTCGAGCGCCGCGCCGAACTCCTCGACGTTCAGCTCGGCGAGGCCCTCGAAGAAGTCGAAGTCCTCGGCGTCGCTCGGCGCGGGAGTGACGAGCGCGCCGACGCGCACGACGCGGTCGCCGAGGAGCGCTCCGCAGGCGAGCGCGTGCGGGGCGCCACCCGAGCCGCCCACGACGGCGAAGCGGTCGAACCCGAGCTCGTCGGCGATCGCGGCGATGTCGGCGGTGGCGTCGGCGACGGAGCGGCCGGGCTGCGGATCCGAGCGGCCGTAGCCGGGGCGGTCGTACGCGACGGCGCGCACGCCGTGGCGCTCGTAGATCTCGGGATCCGGATGGCGCGCTAGGCGGCTGCCGGGGGTTCCGTGCGAGACGATCACCGGCGTGCCGTCCTCCGCGCCGCGCTCGACATAGGCGAGCGCGCGGCCGTCCGGAGTCGTCAGCATCCCTTCGCGCACGGGCCGATCATAGGCCCGCGGCGCGGCGGACGTGCCCGCCGGTCACGTCGGCGGGCGACGGGCAGCCGAGCAGCTTCAGGCCGAGCTCGACCTCGCGGCGCAGCAGCTCGAGCACGCGCGCGACACCCTCTTCACCGCCGGCGGCCAGGCCGAAGAGCACCGCGCGTCCGGAGAGCACCGCGCGTGCCCCGAGCGCCAGCGCTTTGAGCACGTCGACGCCGCGGCGGATGCCGCCGTCGAGCAGCACCTCGACCCGCTCGCCGACCGCCTCGACGACCTCGGGCAGCACGTCGAGCGTCGGCGGCACGCCGTCGAGCTGCCGCCCGCCATGGTTCGAGACGACCACCGCGGCCGCGCCGTGCTCGACCGCAAGCAGCGCGTCCTCCGCGGTCAGGATCCCCTTCACGACCAACGGCAGGTCGCAAACGGCACGCAGCCATTCGAGGTCGCGCCACGTGAGCGTGTCGTCGACCGCCTCGTGCAGCGCCGTGTGGAAATCGTCGCGCCGAAGCGAGATCGGGAGGTTCGGCAGCGGCAGATCGTCCGGGAGCGCGAAGCCCGCACGAACGTCGCGCTCGCGCCGCCCCGCCACCGGCAGGTCGACCGTGAGCATCAGCGCCGAGAAGCCGGCGTCGGCCGCCGCCTGCACCAGCTCCTCGGTGAAGCCGCGGTCGCGCGACCAGTAGAGCTGAAACCACTGCGCCGCTCCCGGCGCCGCGGCCGCCACCTCGGCCGGGTTGACGCTCGAGAGCGTCGAGAGCGTCATCACGGTTCCGGCGGCAGCTGCGGCCCGCGCCGTCGCGAGCTCGCCCTGCGGGTCGGCCAGGCGCTGGAGGGCCGTCGGCGCGACGAGCACGGGCAGCGCGACCTCGGTGTCCAACACGGTTGTCGCCGTCGTGACCTTGCCGACGTCTACGAGCACGCGGGGCCGCAGCTCCCAGCGCGCGTACGCGGCCGCGTTCTGCCGCAGCGTGTGCTCGTCGCCGGCCCCGCCTGCGATGTAGCCGTACGCGCCGGGATCGAGCCGTTCGCGCGCGGCGGCTTCGAAGTCGTCGACGTTGACGAAGCCGTCGCTCAGGCGAGGCCGACCTTCAGCGTCTCGCCCTCGACCTCGACGCTTCCGCCCCGCGCCCGCAGGACGCGAACGGCGACCGCTGCGCCGAGGTCACGCAGGTCGGCGCCGAGCACCACCGGTGCCGACGCAGAGGTCACCGGCGAGAGCCACAGCTCCGCTCCGCGCACCTCGATCTCGACCTGCTCGAAGCCGCCGTGGCGGAGGAGGCAGCGTGCGAGCGCCGACACCGCGCGCTCCACTGCGTCCGGGTCGAGCTCGAGCTCGACGCCCTCGCCCGAGACCCCGACGCGCTCCTCGCCGAGCTGCTCCGCCGCAGTGCGCGCGAGCTGGAGCGTGTCGACCCGGCGGAGCGGCGGGTCGTACCGATCCGCGGCGAGCCGCGCCGCCACCGAGAGCTGGTCGATCAGCTCGGCGAGCTGTCCGGATGCGGAGCCGATCATCCCGACGTAGCGAGCGGCCGTGTCGTCCAGGTCGTCGTCGCGCGCGAGCGTCTGCGCGAAGCCGTGCACCGTCGCGAGCGGCGTGCGCAGGTCGTGGCACGCGAGCATCACGAGGCGGGCGAAATCGGGATCTTCGGCCAAGGAGGCGTTGGTAGCGTTGCAGGGTGGACGAGCTCAGGCAGCTTCTCACACACGATCTGCAGGCAGCGCCCTCCGAGGTGCCGCTCGGGCTCTCCCGCGCCGGCGTACGCGGGGTGCAGAAGGCAATCCGCATCAGTCACGGCGGCGCCGAGAAGCTGATCGCCGCCGAGATCGACTGCACGGTCGACCTCGACCCCACGCAGAAGGGCGTGCACATGTCCCGCTTCCCGGAGCTGTTCGAGGAGGCGATCGAGGAGGTCGTGATCGGTGAGGCATTGCTCGTCGAGAGCCTGGCGGAGCACATCGCGGCTCAGATCGTCCAGCGCCAGCACGCACTCCGCGCGGAGGTGCGGATCGTCGCCCGCTACCCACTCGAGCGCGCGACGCCGGTGACGGGTATGCGGACACAGGAGCTGGTCTCGCTGATCGGGATCGCGGCCGCGTCGGAGGAGCGGACGCGACGGCTCGTCGGCGTCGAGGCGACGGGCATCAACGCGTGCCCCTGTGCGCAGGGACTCGTGCGGGAACGCGCGGCCGAGCGCCTCGGCGAGGCCGGCTTCGCCGAGCTCGACGTCGAGCGGATCCTCGAGCTCGTCCCGCTCGCGACACACAACCAGCGAGGGCGGGGGACGCTCTTCGTCGGGACCGAGGCTTCGGTGAATGCCGAGCAGCTCGTGCAGATCGTCGAGGGCTCGATGAGCTCGCCGGTCTACGAGCTGCTGAAGCGGCCCGACGAGCTGTTCGTCGTCGAGCATGCGCACCTGCAGCCGAGGTTCGTCGAGGACTCGGTGCGCCTCGCGCTGCGCGACGCGCTCGCCGCCTACCCGGCCCTCGACGATTCGGATTTCCTGCTCTCGCGGCAGGTCAACCTCGAGACGATCCACACCCATGACGTCGTCGCGGAGCGCTATGGCACTGCCGGCGAGTTGCGAGGCGAGCTCGCGGGTGGCGCGACCGCGGAGCGGCACACGCAGCTGCGCGAGTGGCTCAGCGGCTGAGCACGCGTCGCCGCGGTCCCGGCGCCACAGGCTCGCCGGCGCGGTGCGTGCGACCGAGTCAGCGCGGCTAACGGGTCACGGCGCCCGCCCGGCGGAAGCGGAAGCGCGTCTCGGTGCCTGCGCGCAGGCGGCTGATGTTCGGCCGGTGCAGCACGATCACCGCAAGCGCCGCGATCGCCGCAAAGGCGACCACCGGCCAGGGCTCGCCGATCACGACCGCGGTCAGGGGGAGCGACAGTGCCGCCGCAATCGAGGCGACGGACGCGTAGCGGCAGAGCGCGAAGACCACGATCCAGACCACCGCTCCGATCCCGCCGACGAGCGGCGCGACCCCGAGAAACGCACCGCCGCACGTCGCGACGACCTTCCCCCCGCGCGCGAACTTCATGAACAGCGGCCGCCAGTGCCCGAGCATCGCCGCACCGCCGGCGATCACGCCCGCGAGGTGGCCGACATAGATCGTCGCGAGCAGCGCGGGCAGGAAGCCCTTCAACGTGTCGAGCAGCATCACCGGGACGCCGTAGGCCACTCCATAGGTGCGCCAGACGTTCGTCGCGCCGATGTTTCCGCTGCCGACCTTGCGGATGTCCTCCCGCCGCAGCGCGAGGACGAGCCAGTAACCCGTCGGAACGCTGCCCGCGAGGTAGCCGGCGAGGGCGAAGAGCGCTGTGCTCAGGGCGTGATCTGGTACTGCTCGACCCAGTCGTTCACGACGTCCCAGTCGAGGTTGTCGAAGAACGCCTCGATGTAGGACGAGCGGTCTGTGTGGAAATCGACGAAGTACGCGTGCTCGTAGACGTCGAGCGCCACGAGCGGAGTTGCGTTCCAGACCGGAAACGTGTTCTGCGCGTCGCCGATGTAGTTGAAGAGGCGGCCCTCGTCCCAGTCGTATGCGGTCCAGGCCCAGCCGCGGCCTGCCATCCCCGTCGCCTTCAGGTCGCCGCGCCAGGCCTCGACGGAGCCGAAGTCGCGCGCGATCAGGTCACGCACGGGCCCGTCGGGGTCGCCGCCGTTGCCGCCGAGGTGCTCGAAGTAGATCTCGTGGTTCTTGATGCCGCCGATCGCGAAGCTGAGGTCGACCTTCAGCCCGCGCACCTCCGAATACACCTGATTGGCGGAGCCGAGGTCGAGCTCGCCGAGCTGCCCCAGGATCTCGTTGCGCTTGTTGACGTAGCCCTCGTAGAGCCTGAAGTGCGCCTCGACCGCCTCGCGGGAGATGCCGTCGAGCTCCAGCAGCGCGGGCTTCAGCTGCCTCGGCGTGATCTCTTCCCGGTTGAACGCAAGCGTGGCCAAGCGAGCTCCTTTGGACGTCGACGGAACGGCTTGAGCATAACGGCCCGCAGTTGCCCCCAACCCGGTAGCCTCGCGGCAGCGAGGAAAGGAGCGCAGATGCCCTTCGAGGTACCCCCTCTTCCCTACGACTACGCGGCTCTCGAGCCCCACGTCGACGAGCAGACGATGCGGGTGCACCACGACAAGCACCACCAGGCGTACGTGGACAACGCGAACGCCGCCCTCGAAGGAACCGAACTCGCCGACAAGCCGGTCGAGCAGGTGCTGACGAACCTCGAGATCCTGCCGGAGGACAAGCAAACGATCGTCCGCAACAACCTCGGCGGCCACGCGAACCACGCGCTCTTCTGGGAGCTCATGAGCCCGGACGGCGGCGGCGAGCCGACCGGTGCCCTCGCGGACGCGATCGGTGCCGAGTGGGATGGCCTCGACGAGCTGAAGCAGCTAGTGAACGACACGGGCGTGAAGCGCTTCGGCTCGGGCTGGACGTGGCTCGTGCACGACGGCACCGGCCTCGCGGTCTACTCGACGCCGAACCAGGACTCGCCACTCCTGACCGGCGACGTGCCGCTCCTCGGGATCGACGTGTGGGAGCACGCCTACTACCTGAAGTACCAGAACCGGCGCCCGGACTACCTGGCGGCGTGGTGGAACGTCGTGAACTGGGACGCCGCCGCGGCGAACTACGAACGAGCGGTCGGGCGCTAGGCGCGAATCGACTTGCTGGCGGCTTGCAGGTAACAGGGCGCCGCCTGCGCCGTCGAGAGCAGCGCGCGCACCCTCGTCCCGCGGCGCAGCTTCGCCTTGAACGCAACCGACGACACGACCGTCGGCTTCGTCCCCGCGATGGCCGTGCCGAGCGCCAGCCGCTTCACCTGCACCCAGCGCTTGCGCAACGTCCGGTAACGCTGGAAGAGCACGAACTTGCCGGTCAGCGCCTGGCCGGCGGTGACCTTGGCGGTGAACGAGCCGCGCACGGGCCGGGTCAGCTCGACCAGCGGCTTGACGGTCACGGCAACGGGCGGGCTCTGGACGTTCTTGACCGTTGCGCGGTAGGTCGTGGCGACCGCGGGCGTGACGCTCGCGCTGAACGCGCCGGTCGCGTTCGTCCGCGCCGTCGCGTCCCGGGTCGCCTTCGTGCTCCCGCAGGCCGTTCCCTCGAACGCGATCTGCTGGTTCGCCTTCTTCGTCGAGAGCTGGCCGCTGAGCGTGACCGGCTTGCCGTAGGTGACGGAGGACGCGCTCGCCGCGAGGGTGAGCGTCACGGGCGCGGCGGCGGTGGCGGACGCGGCAAGCGCGGCTCCGACGATGCAGACTGCTACGAACGTTCTCATTGCCCCAGATGACGCCGCAGACGCCCCCGACTTGCGCCGTGCTGTGACCGGCGAACGCCGCGCGCTCGTAACGGGCGGTCTCGGCCGGGTGGGAGAGGCGATCGCGGCGCGGCTCGAGCGCGAAGGCTGGTCCGTGCTGGCCGCCGGCCGGGCCGACGGCAACGTCTCTCGACCCGAGGAGGCGCGCGCTGTGGTCGAGCGCGCGGCGGGCGAGCTGGGCGGGCTCGACCTGCTGGTCAACGCCGCCGGCGAGGGCTTCGCGCCGAAGGCGGTCGACGAGCTCACCGAAGCGGACTGGGACGCCGCCTTCGGCGCGACCGCCAAGGGAAGCTTCTTCGTCACGCAGGCCGCGGCGGCGCACTTGCGGGCAGCCGGTGGCTGCGTGGTGATGATCGAGGACGTCGCCGGCTATCAGCCGTGGCCGTCGTTCGTCGCCCACTCGGCCGCCAAGGCCGCGCAGGCGATGCTGACCCGCGTGCTTGCGCGCGCGCTCGCGCCCGAGGTGCGCGTTTGCGGCGTCGCGCCGGGGCCGGTAGCGGTCGCGCCGGAGCAGGTGGAGCGGCGCGCGGCCGAGACCCTGCTCGGCCGCATCGGCTCCCCCGACGACGTCGCCGCCGCCGTCTCGTACCTCGCCGGAGCCGACTTCGTCACCGGGACGACGCTCTTCGTGGACGGCGGGCGAGCGCTCAAAACCGCGGTCGCTCCGGCGCCGTAGACGTCTGAGATGGGGCTTGCGCTCGACACCACCTGCTTGCCGCGGCGGGCCGCAGCCGCGACGATGGCCGCCGTGGTGGCCGACGACTGCACCGACGGCGAGCTGATCACCCGGGCCGCCGCCGGTGACGGCGGCGCCTTCGAGGTGCTCTACCGCCGCTACTCGCGGCCGGTCTTCGGGCTCGCGCTGCGCCGGCTCGGCGACCGCGGCCGCGCCGAGGATGCGGTGCAGGAGACGTTCGCCTCCATCTGGCGCGCCGCCCGCAGCTACAAGCCAGAGCGCGGCCCGGGAGCCCCGTGGCTGTACGCCGTCGCGCGCAACGCGATCACAGACCGGGGCCGCGCGCGCTCCGAGACCCCGGCCGAGATCCCCGACGAGGCGTCGCCCGACGCCGGGCCGCCCGACCAGGCGGAGGCAGGCTGGACCGCGTGGCGCGTGCACCGCGCGCTCGAGGACCTCTCGCCGAACGAGCGCACGGTCGTCGAGCTCGCCTACTGGAGCGGCCTCTCGCAGTCCGAGATCGCGGAATTCCTCAACATCCCGCTCGGCACCGTCAAGACCCGTACGCGCGCCGCGCTGCACCGTCTCGCGGGCGTGCTGGAGGGAGAGCTCGAATGAGCGACCGACGGGACTTCGACGAGCTCGCCGGCGGCGACGACCTGAGCGCCGAGGAGCGGGCGCGGCTCGAGCGCGTGCACGAGCTGCTCGTCGCGGCCGGCCCGCCGCCCGAGCTGCCGCCGCAGCTCCGCCAGCCGGTCGACCTCGAGCGGCGCAACACCGTCTCGTACCTGCCGCGACGCCGCACCGGACTGTTGCTCGGGCTGGCCGCCGCGATCGCATTGACGGCCTTCCTCGGCGGCTTCATCTCGGGGCAGCGCCACGTGCCCTTCAACGAGGAGTTCTCGTTGCCGATGCACGCCGCCTCCGGCGCCTCCTCCGCGTCGGGGGTGATCCACGTCGGCGAGGTGGATGCGGCGGGGAACTGGCCGCTGAAGGTCGACGTCAAGAACCTGCCGAAGCTCCCGCAGGGCGAGTACTACGAGATGTTCCTGAGCACCAACGCAGATGTTCGCGCGGCCTCTTGCGGGACCTTCCGCGTCTCTGGTGAGAGCGACGAGGTGCGGCTGAACGCGCCGTATCGCCTCCGCGCGTTCAACGGCTGGGTCGTGACGCGCGAGCGGCCGGGGAGCGCCACGCACCAGGTCGTGCTCGCGACGACCTAGGGCGCGGTGCGGTCGTTCGCGACGAATGCCGCGTACGTGGCCGGCATCTCCTCTTCCAGGAAGCGCTCGCATGCCTCTGCGTAGCGCCGAATCTCGCGCTGCGCCGTCTCGGAGTTGCGCAGCGAGACGAAGTTCATCAACGAGCGCGCGTTGACCGTCCAGTAGAACTCGGTGTAGGCGCCGACCGGCAGCCCCGCGCGGGCGACCTCGCGCGCGACGCCGAGCTCGACCAGCTGCTCGTACGCACGGAACGCCGTCTCGTAGACCTCCTGCAGCTTCTGGCGCGTGGCCTCCGCCAGCTCGTCGCCAACGGGCTCGAACGAGTAGGAGCCGGGCTTACCGACCTGCGTCCGGACGTCTTCCGCCGCCGGGACGTAGAACTCGTCGCTCGCGCGGGCGTAGCGCATCGAGAACTCGTTGAACGAGCCGACGCGGTGCCGGAACCACTCGCGCGCGACGAAGATCGGGCAGCGGACGTGGAAGCGGAAGGCGTTGTGCTCGAACGGCGTCCCGTGCCGCTCCCGCATCAGGAACCGGATCAGGCCTTCGTCCGACTCGTCGAGCTCCTCTTTGCGGCGGGCGAAGCTGACGCGCGCGCCGTTGACGACGGAGAGGTCGTCGGCCATCGCGTCGTCGAGCCGCACGAAACCGTGATCGAGAACGGGGATCGTCTGGTCGGGTATCACTTCGGCCGTGACCGCCACGCGGGCGAGTCTAGCGGGGGCATACGTCGGCACTTCCGGCTGGTCCTATCCGTCCTGGCGGCCCGGCTTCTACCCCGCCGGCACGAGGCCCGAAGAATTCCTCGCCTACTACGCCGAGCGCTTCTCGAGCGTCGAGCTGAACACGACCGGCTACCGCCTGCCGCGCGAGGAGCTGTTCGAGCGGTGGGCCGAGCAGACGCCGCCCGGCTTCCTGTTCGCCCCGAAGCTGAACGCGCACCTGCGGTCCGACCTCGGAACGTTCGGCGAGCGCGTGACGCTTCTCGGCGAGCGGCTCGGGCCGATCCGCGTCCTCGTGGCCTCCGCCCGCGACGAGGGCCTGCTGACGCTCGTGCTCGGCTCCTTCGACCCGTCGGTTGCGCTGGCCTTCGACTTCCGCCACGACTCGTGGGACGGAATCGAGGCCGACCTGCCTGCGAACGCCGCGTGCGTCGGCTCGCTCGAAGGCGACGCGGCCTTTCGCTACCTGCGCCTGCGCGAGCCGCCGTACTCGGACGACGACCTGCGGGCATGGGCCGACCGGCTGCGGCCGCTGCTCGACGACGGCGTCAGGATCTACTGCTACTTCAAGCACGAGGACGCGCCGACGGCGCCTAGCTACGCCGAGCGGCTGGTGGAGCTGCTCGACCGCTGAGCTCGCCGATCTGCTCGACCGCGAAGCGGAGCTCGTCGTCGGTGTTGAAGAAGTGCGGCCCGAGCCGTAGGCCGACGTCCGGGCGCCAGTCGCAGATCACGCCGCGCGCCTCGAGCTCGCGCAGCACGCGCTCCGAGTTCGGCGGCTTGACGACGACCGTGCCGCCGCGCCTCGCCGGCTCGAGCGGGCTGCCGACGGGGAAACCCTCCTCGTCGAGCAGCTCGACGAGCAGCGCCGTCTGCGCCACCGACCGCTCCCGGATCCGGTCGATGCCGACCTCCTCGACGATGTCGTAGCCGGCCGTCGCGGCGTACAGCGCCGGCACGTTCGGCGTGCCGCTGAGGAAGCGCGCGGCGCCCTCGGCGTATTCCTGCTCCGGCTCGAAGGCGAACGGCCGCGCGTGCGCCTGCCAGCCGGTGAGCCCGGGCTCGAGCGTCGCGGCCAGGTCCGGCCGCACGTAGAGCCACGCGGCGCCCGGGCCGCCGCAGAGCCATTTGACCGAGCCGCCGACGGCGAAGTCGACGGCGAGCGCCGTCACGTCGAGCGGGACCATCCCGACCGACTGGTAGGCGTCGAGGACGACGAGCGCCGCTGCCTCGTGCGCCGTCGCCACGATCGCCTCGACGTCCTGGATCTCACCGGTCTTGTAGAGCACGTGCGTGACTGGCACGAGCAGCGTCCGCTCGTCGATCGCGTCGATCACGCCGTCCGCGTCGGCCGCGACGAGGATGTCCGCGCCGCGCCGCTCCTGCGCCTGGTAGAGGTAGCGAATGGACGGGAAGTTTCCCTCCTCGTAGACGACGCGGCGGCGGGCGCCGTCGAAGGCGAAGCACGAGACGACGACGGCCTCGGCGATCGTCACGTTCTGGTGCATCGAGACCGAGCCCGGCGGCGCGCCGATCAGGCGCGCGATCTGGTCGCCGACGCTGACCGACATCTCCCACCAGCCCTCGCCCCACGCGCGCACGCCGCGCGTCTTCCACGCGTGGGCGTACTCGAGCATGCGGTCTTCGACAGCCGCCGGCATCGCGCCGAGCGAATGGTTGATCAGGTATGTCGTCTCCGCGAGGATCGGGAACCGCTCGCGGTAGTCGAGGAGGCTCGTCACCGGCCGCGAGTATAGGGAGGCTCGCGAACCGGTCCTGGTCCCCCGAAAGGGGGATCTGAGCAGCAAATCCCCTTTTGGGGTGATACCTCGCGAAACGCCGGCAAATACGGTCGTCCCAGGAAACGGCGCGCCGTGCGTGAGCACGGAGACGGGGAGAGGCTGTGACTCGACGGGACACCGAGGTGCGCAACGAGGCTCGCGGCAGCGGGCTCTGGGGAACCGGACGCGGCGGCGGAGGCTCCCGCGACAGCCGCAACAACGCGCTCCGACGCGGCCTGCTTGCGCTGCTGGCGCTGACGCTCGCTGCGCCGCTCGCGGCCTCCGCCGGGCGTGGCCACAGGAGCTGGGCGCGGAGCTACCTGGCGCCGTCGCTTGCGCGCGTCGCAGCGCAGACGCCGAACGCGACGGTCCCCGTCATCGTCCAGAGCACCGAGGGCTCCGGCGAGGCCGCTGACGCCCTCGAGAGCTTCACGTCGACCACGCGCCGGCTGAGCATCGTCGGCGCCGCGGCGGCTGCCGTCTCCGCCGGCGACCTTCCCGAGCTGGCGCGAGAGCACGACCTCGTGATCACCCCGGACCAGGCTGTGGTCTTCGACGGCAAGCCCGAAGCGACCAAGGGCCATAAGCCGCGCAACCGCGGTCCCCACGGCGGGCCGTACAGCTCGAGCGACGTCTGGCCGGCCGCCGTCGGCGCCGACCAGTTGTGGCCGTCCATCGCCGGGAACGGTCGCAACGCGCCGGCTGCACCGACAATCGCCTTCGTCGATTCCGGCATCGATGTGTCACGTCCGGACTTCGGCGCCCGCGTCCTCGCACAGGTCGACTTCACCACGCTCCCCGGAAACTCCACCGGCGACGGGCGCGGCCACGGAACGTTCGTCGCGGGTCTTGCCGCAGGCTCGGCCGCGAGTCACGCGGGCGCAGCTCCGACGTCCGGGATCGTCGCGCTCGACGTGATGGACGATCAGGGAACGGCGCGGACGAGCGACGTGATCGCAGCGGCGCAGTGGATCGTCAGGAACCACAACGCCTACAACATCAGGGTCGCCAACTTCTCGCTCCACTCGGCCAGCCCGACGAGCTTCCGCTGGGACCCACTCGACAAGGCGATCGAGAAGGTCTGGTTCTCCGGCGTCGTCGTCGTGGCGCCGGCCGGAAACCAGGGCCAGGGCGCGAACCCGACGCCGATGGCGTACGCGCCTGGAAACGACCCCTTCGTCATCACCGTCGGGGCGCTCGACGTGCACAGCTCGGCGAAGCCCGAGCGCGCCGAGATGGCGCCCTGGTCGGCCTGGGGCTACACCCTCGACGGCTTCTCGAAGCCGGAGCTCTCGGCTCCCGGCCGCGCGATCGTCGGGCCGGTGCCGGTCGACTCGACGCTCGCAGCCGAGCGCCCGGGACAGCTGGTGCGGACCCGAGAGGGCACGTACATGACTCTCTCGGGGACCTCGCTGTCGGCGCCGATCGTCGCCGGGCTCGCCGCCGACCTGCTCACCTTCCACCCCTACTGGACGCCGGACCAGGTGAAGGGCGCGCTGATGCACGGCGCCCGCGCGCTGCCCAAGGTGCGGACGCTCGCTGCCGGCGTCGGCGAGGCCTACGGGCCGACGGCAGCGCAGTCGTGGTCTCCGCCGAACCCGAACCGCGCGCTCGACGCCTTCCTGATCCGCGACCCCGACGCGGGAGGCGTGATCTTCGACGACGTCTCCTGGCTCGCCGGCGCCAAGGCCTCCACGGCCTGGGACACCGTCTCCTGGCTCGACGGCTGGGCCGACGTCTCCTGGTCCGACGTGTCGTGGTCGGACGTCTCGTGGAGCGACGTCTCCTGGTCCGACGTCTCCTGGAGCGACGTCTCCTGGTCGGACGTCTCGTCGACGGACGTCTCGTGGGCCGACGTGGCTCGCCGGGTCTACGGCGACGTCGCGCCCTAGCTGAGCCGCTTGAGCAGTCCCAGCGCCCGCTGGTCCCACGGGACGCGGTGCGTGACGCCGGCGGAGCCGACGCGGCCGCGGTTCTCGAGGTACCAGTCGTACGTCCTGCAGAGCGCCTGCTCGTTCGAGAGCCGCGGCTCGTAGCCCAGCAGCCGCTGCGCCTTCGAGACGTCGACGAACGAGTCGCGGTGCGCGGTGCGGTAGTGCCACTCTGCGAGCGGTGAGAGCCGCGCCAGCTCGAGCGCCCGCAGCGCGAGCTCCGCGGGACGCACCGGCACCGGGCGCAGCCGGCTGCCGGACCCTGCGTGCGCGATCAGACCGTCGAGGTCGGAGCGAACGGTGCCGAACTCCGTGGCGCCGACGTTGAACGTCTCGCCCGGCACGTCGGCGGTCGCAGCGCTCAGCGTCGCCGCGACGAGGTCTTCGACCGCGAGCAGCTGGTAGCGGTTGGAGCCGTCGCCGAGGATCGGGATGCGGCGCCCCTCGCGGATCCAGTCGAACAGGATCTCGAAGACGCCCAGCCGCTCCGGGCCGATGAAGGTCTTCGGCCGCAGGACGACGAGCTCCAGGCCGCGGCGACCGGCGTCAGCCGCGACGCGCTCCGCCTCGATCTTCGACTCGCCGTAATGGCCGACGCCGACGAGCGGCGCATCCTCGGCGATCGGGTGGTGCTTCGGCACGCCGTAGACGGCGGTCGACGAAATCAGCACCGCCCGGTCGACCCCGCTCTCGAGCGCGGCTGCAAGCGTGACCGCCGTGCCCTCGACGTTCGCCGAGCGGATCGATTCGCGCGACGCCTGGATCGGAAGCGCGGCCGCTGCGTGGACGAGCACGTCGGCCCCCGCAGTCAGCCGCGCCGTCGCGCCGGGGTCCCGCACGTCGCCGCGTAGCTCCTCGACCTGAAGCTCGAGCTGCGCGTCGTCGAGCGGAGCGAGGTCGAGCGTCCGAACCTCGTGCCCGTCGGCGAGCAGCCGCCGCGCGAGGTGCAGCCCGAGGAACCCGGCGCCGCCGGTGATCGCCCACCGCATGGGCGCCAACCTAGCGGGAGGAGTCCCGCGCAGACGCGCGAACAGGACCGGCTCGTGGCCGGCAGACTCGTCGCCTTCGGCGCGGCCGTGCTGGCGGGGCTCACGCTCGTAACGGCCGCGCACGCCCGGAACCCGCAGATCGCGGGCCTGCAGGTGGCCCTGCGCGCCTACGGGCTCTACAACGGCCCGATCGACGCCATCGCCGGCCCGAAGACGGTCCGGGGGACGCGCGCCTTCCAGCGGCGCGTCGGCCTGCGTCCGGACGGGCGTGCCGGCCCCGCGACCCGCCGCGCGCTCGGTCCGCTCGGGGCCCCGGTCTTCGGACGGCGGACGCTCCGGCGCGGGCGCTTCGGCTGGGACGTCTCGGTGCTGCAGTTCATGCTGGCGCGCCACGGACAGCTCGTGCCGGTCTACGGCTTCTTCGACGGCGCCACGGAGCGTGCCCTACGGCGCTACCAGCGCTCGCGGCGACTCGCAGCCGACGGCATCGCAGGACCGGTCACGATCACCGCGCTCCGCCGCGGGACGCCGCGGCCTCATCCCGTCCGCCCCGCGGCCGCCCGCGTGCCGCCTGGCGACGTGCGCGCGCTGCTCGGCCGCTGGGCACGCGTCTACGGCGTCGATCCCGGGCTCGTCCGCGCGCTCGCCTGGATGGAGTCGGGCTTCCAGCCCGGCCTCGTCTCCTCGGCCGGTGCACGCGGCGTGATGCAGGTGTTGCCGAGCACGCGCTCCTACGTCACCAGCGTCCTCCTGCACGAGCGCGTCCCAAACTCGGTCTCCGGGAACATCCGCATCGGCGTCGTCTACCTGAGGCAGCTCCTGCGCGAGTTCCGCGGGAGCGAGAAGCTCGCGCTGGCCGGCTGGTACCAAGGCCCTGCGTCCGTGCGCCGCCACGGCCAGCTGGCGGAGACGCGGCAGTTCGTCGCGAACGTCTTCGCCCTACGGGGCCGCGGCGTTTGAACGCGCCAGCGGCGGCTGCGGAGCCGGCCGCGGCGGCGGCTTCGAATCGACGAGCACCGCAGCTGCGAGCAGGATCGCCATCCCGACGGCACTCTCCCCCGCGAGGCTCCTCGGCAACGCTGCGAGGAGCGGCTCGCCCCGCTCGAGCGCCGGTCGTACCAGGAAGTGGTGCGCGCCGCCCCAGGCGAGCGCGAGCGAGACGAGCCCGAGCTTGACGAGCAGCACACGGCCGTAGCCCTCGCTCCAGAGGTCGGCCAGGTGCGGCAACCGCAGGATGCTGAGATACGTCCCGGCCGCGAGCAGCACGACGATCAGCACCGTCGCCAGGCGCGAGAAGCGCAGGAACGCGCGGCGTCGCAGCTCGGGCTCGAGCGGCCAGACGACGAAGGCGAGCTGCACAAGGCCGCCGACCCAGAGCGAGGCCGCCGCCAGGTGCAGCCAGTCCGCCAGCTGGGAGAGCCAGGACGAGCCGGCGTCCGCCGCCGAGTGGCCCGAGAGCGAGAGGCCGGAGGCGAAGCCGAGCGCGAGCACGAACGCCGGCCAAAGCAGGCGCTCGCGGTCGGTCAGCCACGAGAGGAAGACGAGCGCGCTGACGAGCGCAGAGCCGAGTGTCATCGCGACGAAGGCCGTGCCGAAGCGCGTGTCGCGCGCGAGCGGCGAGAGATCTCCGTAGAGGAAGTCGACGAACGGCAGCTGCAGCGCGTCCTCGGCGCGCAGCAGGAAGGCAAAGATGCCGACCTCGAGCGTGGCGACGGCACCGATTCCGAGCGTCAGGTAGAAGCGGCGCTGGCCGGTAGGGCCAAGCGGGCCGCGCAGCACGAGCAGGCGGAAGCCGAGCCCGCCGGCGAGCAGCGCAAGAGCCAGGAAGTAGAGCCAGCGGACGACGTGCTCCACGGTCGTCGGCCCAGCCGCGCCGAAAGCCTCGCCGGCGGGCGGCGCCTCGTGTCGCACGCCGAACGTGTAGACGCCCGAGACCACGTGACCGTCAGCGGACATGACGCCCCAGCGCACCGTGTAGCCACCGCGCGGGAGTCGCTGGAGCGGTGCCTCGATCGTCCGCTTGTCGGCGCTCGAGACCGTGTTCCCGGAGAGCAGCCGTCCCTTCGTGTCGAGGACGCGAATCGCGGTCCCGACGGCCTCGACGCTCTGGTCGAAGCTCAGCCGCACATCCGCTGGCGAGCGCTCGCTGCGCTGGCCGAAGCCGGGCTCGGCGGTCGTCAGCGTGGCATGGGCCGACGCGGCCGCTGGGAACGCGAGGGCGAGCAACACCGTCGCGACCAGCCTGGTCAACGGTGCTGCTCCCCCGCGAACTGCGAAAGGTGGCCGAAGATCGGAGCCACGTCGCGGTCGGCGTAGAGGAAGACCGCGATCAGGACGAGCGTCAGCGCGACACCGGAACCCAGTACCCGCGAGCGCGGGCGCCACAGCGCCGCGAGCGGCAAGAGCGAGCCGACGAGGGCGGTCCAGCCGAGGATGTGGTGGAGGAAGGCTGCGCGGGCGAAAAGCCAGCCGTTCTGCTCGTGCACGAGCAGCGCCGCGCCGGACACGGCGAGCGCCAGCGGCAGCGCGAGCTTCCACGCGCGGTGGTGGAGCTTCCCGCGCACGAGGCCGAGCTCGGCTGCCCCGGCGAGCATCATCGTCTGCGCCCAGGCGCCATGGGCCACCATGTGGATGGTCGAGTTGGTGAAGAAGACCATCACCGGCCACATCAGCACGCCGAGGCCGAAGAGCAGGCTCGGCCAGAGATAGGCCCGCCAGGCACGGCGCCGCCAGACCTGCTCGCCGACGACCGCCTGCGCGAGCAGGAGCAGGCCGAGCAGCAGGAACCCGGTTGCGAACAGCCAGTGAACGTGCTCGGCAGGCGGCTGCATCAGCCCACTACTCCTCGGCCTCGAGGTCCTCGATCAGCCCGGGTGCGACGAGCAGCGCAAAACCGACGCCCACGGCGGCGACGAGCAGCGGCGGCTCGACGAGCAGCCACCAGAAGCCCTGCCCGTGCGGGTGGAGGATCGTCAGCCGGTACGGCTGCAGGAACCCCCAGGCGACGCCGCCGAGCATCGTCAGCGGCCCGAGCACGGCGATCAGCCGCGCCTGGGACGAACGGGAGCGGGCGTGCACCCGCTCGGTGATCAGTTGTGTACTCATTCCACCTCCCCAGGTCGGGACGACGCGACCCCGCGGGACTGGGCGCTACCGCGGGCTACGCGGGGAGCGGCGGTGGACGGCTCTCGAAGGCGAGGCCGAAGCGCTTGCGCGGCGGTACGGCGGCCGTCTCGGTGCGGACGGAACGTGGACGCGGCGAAGCGGCGCGAGCGACGCGCTCCGCGCGGGCGCACGTGTCGGCGGCGTACCGCTCGTACTCACGCAGCCAGCTGGCGACGGCACTCCAGGCGAGCGCCACGAGCACCGCCAGCACCGCAAATACCGGGAGCGCCGAGGTGTGGAGCCACGGCGCGACGAGGGGCCACTCGCCGGCCGCCGCCTGCTCCGCGTCGGTCTGGACGAGGTAGAAGGTCGAGGTCGAGAGGAAGGCCGCGAGCCAGAGCCGCGGCGAGAGGTCGAGCCGCAGACGCGGCGCCGGAGCGACGGTCGAGCCCACCGCGGCGAGCACGCGCCGTCCGGCCCTTGCCGCCGTGTGGGCGCGCACGAAGCGCCACGCGAGGCGCGCGAGCAGCAGCGCGGCGCCGAGCTTCACCCCGGCGAGCAGGAATGGATAGTACTCGGCGCCGGAGTAGCCCGAGCGCACGTGGCGGCCGACGTCGAGCCGGTGCGTCAGGCTGCGCCCGGCGAGCTCGGCGACGAGCGCGAGCAGCGCGAACGCGAGCGCGGAGGAAAGCCGCTGGTGCCTCCTGGCACGATCCATGGCGTCAGTCTGCCCAACGCGCCAGGTCACGCCAATCCGCATCTGCACAAGTAACAGTCTGTTACTTGCGCCCCGGCGCTACCCCAGCAGCGTCAGGTGCCAGCGCGGCTCTGAGGGCCGCTCGAAGCCGAGCAGCAGGATCCGCTGCCACTGGCCGAGGCAGAGCTGGCCGGCGGCGAACGGGATCTGCTCGTTGCGCGGGCCGAGCAGCATGCACAGCAGCCGCTCCCGCTCGCGCTCGTCCTGCGCCACGAGCCGCGAGAGCAGCTCCTCGAGGTCTGCGAAGAAGCCGGACTCCCGCTCCTGCACCCGCACGAGCGCCGGGTCGTCGAGCGGCGAGACGTATGCGATCCCGGCGTCCCGGCCCGAGCCGACGAGCTCGCGCCGGACCTCGTTGGTGATGTCGAGCACCGTCAACGACGGGAGCGCGGATGCGACCGAGTACGGGACCTCGACGCTGGTCATGCGCTGACCTCGCTCGGCAAGCGGAAACTGACGCTCTCTCGCGCGACCTCGACCTCGCCGAGCTCGTCGTAGCCGAACGAGGCAAGGCTGCGGAGCACCTGCGCGACGAGCTCCTCGGGAGTCGAGGCACCGGCAGTCACTCCGACGGTCTCGTGGCCCTCGAGCAGGTCGGGCTCGAGGCCGCTCTCGCCGTCGATCAGCATTGCCTGCGCCCCATGGCGCTCGGCGACCTCGACGAGCCGCTGCGCATTCGAGCTCGTCTCGGACCCGATCACGAGCACCAGGGTCGAGCCCTGGCCGACCAGCTCCTTGACCGCGTCCTGCCGGTTCTGGGTCGCGTAGCAGATGTCGTCCGCGGCGGGTCGCTTGAGATCGCCGAAGCGCTCGGCAAGAGCGTCGACCGTCTCGGCGACGTCGTCGAGCGAGAGCGTCGTCTGCGTGATCACTGCGACCGGCCTGCCGGCCGAGTCGAGCTTCGCCGCGTCCTCCGCCGACTCGATCACGACGGTCTCCTGCGGACGTTCGCCGCGGGTCCCGATCACCTCGACGTGGTTTGCGTGGCCGACGAGGGCGACCAGGTGGCCGCTGTCGGCGTAGCGCCGCGCTTCCGCGTGCACCTTCGAGACGAGCGGGCAGACGGCGTCGACTACGCGCAGGCCGCGCGACTCGCACCTCGCGCGCACCGACGGGGCGACGCCGTGCGCCGAGAGGACGCAGATCGCGCCGGCCGGGATCTCGTCCTCGTGGTCGACGAAGACGGCGCCGAGGCCTTCGAGCCGTTTGACGACATGGTCGTTGTGCACGATCTGGTGCCGGACGTAGACGGGCGCCCCGTGCTGCTCGAGCAGGATCTCGACGATCTCGATCGCGCGGTCGACGCCCGCGCAGAAGGAGCGAGGAGCGGCTAGGAGGACGCGGCCTACGCCGACCACTCCTTCGCGGCCTCGCGCAGGCGCCGCAGCGCCCGCCGCGCGTCGGACGCCGAGCGCACGAAGCCGCGCGGCGAGCTCGCGAACGCCCGCGCGAGCGCCGGCCAGTCGTAGCCGCCGTCGTTCTTGACGCCCGCTGCGAGACCGTCGAGTGGCCGCGAGGGGGTGTCGCTGACCGCGCGTAGAACCCCGGTCAGCCGGCCCGTACGGGCGAGGGGACCGCTCTCGAGGTCGGCCGCGTCGGCACCTGTCTGCTCGTGCAGCCGCCTGCGCTCGGCGGGGTCGTCCACGATGGCGTCGCCGGCCAGGATCGTCACCGGCTGCGCGCCGGAGACGCCGAGCGGCCCGTCGTCCCACAGCACCGCGCCCTCGACGTCGACGACTCGCGTCGCGTCGACCACGGTGCCGGGTGCGAGGTCGTCCCGCAAAGCTCCCGCCAATCCGAACGAGACCACAGGTCCCTCCGGAACGCCGTTCCGGGCGCCGAGGCCGACGAGCGCCGAGCGCACACCGGCGCTCCGAGCGGCGCGCGCCTCGGCGGCGGTGGCGCAGGCGAAGGTCACCCGGTCAGCGTCCACGCCGCGCTGCGAACGGTCTCCCTGACACTGCCCGTCGCCTCGAACGCGGCCGACGGCTCGAAGCCGGAATGGATCGCACAATGCTCGCAGCGCGCGTCGTTGCCGGGGCCGTATTCCTCCCATTCGATCCCGTCGAGCAGCGCCTCGTACGTGGGGAAGATGCCGTCGGTGAGCAGGTAGCACGGGCCTTTCCAGCCGTAGGGGTTCCGCGTGATGGAGCCCCACGGCGCACACGCGAGCTTGCGCTCGCCGGTGAGGAAGTCCTGGTAGATCGGGCTCGCGAGCCAGCGGTACCCGTTCCTGCGCGCAGCCGCGCGGATGACCCGGAACTTCTGCTCGTGCTCGTCGCGCGTCATCGTCAGCGCCGGGTCGATCTGCGAGTACTGGTAGCCGGGCGCGACGAGCATCCCGTCGATGCCGACGTCGTCGGTCAGGTAGCCCATCATCTCGACGATCTCCTCCGGGTCGGTCTCCTTGAAGATCGTCGTGTTCGTCGTGACGCGGAAGCCGCGCTCGCGCGCCTGTCGAATCGCGTCGATCGCGATCTCCCAGAGGCCCGGGTAATCGCAGATGTAGTCGTGGATCTCGCGCATGCCATCGAGGTGGACGACGAACGTCAATCGCTTGTTCGGCTCGAAGACCTCCAGGAACTGCTCCAGTCGCAGCGCGTTCGTGCAGAGCTCGATGTTCTTGTTCAGCTCGAGGAAGCCCTCCACGACCTCCTCGATCCCCTTGTAGACGAGGGGCTCGCCACCGCAGATCGAGACGACCGGCGCGGGACACTGGACTCCGGCGTCGATGCACTCCTCGACCGACAGGCGCGCCTTGTTCGACTCGTACTCCCGGATCTTCCCGCAGCCGATGCACGCGATGTTGCACGCGAGCGTCGGCTCCAGCATCAGCACGAGCGGATAGCGCTCGCCCTTGCGCTGCTGCTGCGCGACGTACTTGGCGATCTGGACGGTCGAGCCGAGCGGGAACTTCATCGAGACAGCCTTTCTCGTAGACGGCCTAGCGCGAGCAACGGGAAGTTGAGACGGTACAGGTGATAGCGAATCATGAAATCGAGCGGGAAGCCGGTGCCGGTGAACTGCTCCTCGTCCCAGTCGCCGTCCCCTCTCTGGGCACGGCAAAGCCAGTCGGCGGCACGGCGGGCGGCGGGGCTGTCGGCCTCATCGGCGGCGACGTAGGCTAATAGCGCCCAGGCGGTTTGGGAAGGCGTGCTCGGGCCGCGGCCGCGCCAGCCGGGATCGGCGTATGAGCGGATGTCCTCGCCGAAGCCGCCATCGTCGTTCTGCATCGAGTCCAGCCACTCGACCGCGCGCCGGAACGCCGGGTGCCCCGGCGGCACGCCGCAGGCCTCGAGCGCCGGGAGGGCCGCGCCGGTGCCGTAGACGTGGTTCACACCCCAGCGGCCGAACCACGACCCGTCGGGCTCCTGCTCGGCGAGCAGCCACTCGAGCCCGCGCCGCACCTCGTGCCCATAGCCCCCGTCTGGCGCGAGCGCCTCGAGGGCGTGCGCGGTGACGTCGGCGCTCGGCTCGTCGGTGACCTTGCCGAAGTCGCAGAAGGGGAGCTTGTAGAGCCAGAAGGCCTCGTTGTCGACGTCGAACGCGCCCCAGCCTCCGCTCTTCGACTGCAGGCCGGCCGCCCAGGCGAGGCCTCGCTCGACGGCGGCTCGGCCGCGATCGCAGCGGCGCAGCGCGAGCGCGACGACCGCCGTGTCGTCCACATCCGGGTAGAGGTCGTTCTGGAACTCGAAGGCCCAGCCGCCGGGCGCGAGGTCGGGACGGCGGACGGCCCAGTCGCCGGCGACGGTGACCTCCTCCCGCTCGAGCCAGTCGGCCGCGCGGAGGAGCGCCGGGTGTTCCGCTGCGAGCCCGGCATCGCGCAGCGCGAGCACGGCGAGGCCGGTGTCCCAGACCGGCGACTGGCACGCCTCCGGCCGCAGGCGGTCGCCCTCCTCGACCACAAACCCATCCCAGCCGGCGACCGCCCGTGCGAGGGCCTCGCCCTCGAAGCCGTGGCCGAGTGCTGCCAGCATCAGGATCGACCACACCCACGGGGGCTGGATCCCGCCCCATGAGCCGTCTGCCTCCTGGTGGGCCCGCACCCAGCGCTCCGCCTCGCGCAGCGCGGCGCGCCGGAGCGGCGACGGCCGCGAGGGCGGCTTCGTCTGCCCCGGCCGGGAGCCGATCTCGCGCAGGTCGACGGCGGCCGGACGCACCGGGCGGAGCGCGCGGCAGGCCGAGAGCGGGACGAAGGTGCCGCGGGCCCAGCAGGCGAAGTCGTAGATCGAGAACGGCGCGCTCGGCGGGAAGAGCACGAGCTCGACCGGGATCGGCGGCACACGCTGCCACGGCCACTGGCCGATCAGCGCGAGAAAGCACTTCGTGAAGATGCGCGTTTTCGGGATCCCGCCGTTCGAACGGATGAAGTCGCGCGCCTGCGCTCCCGGGTCGGCGCCGGCGAGCTTGAGCGCCGCGTACGCCTCGACCGTGGTCGAGAGGTCAGCCGGGCCGCCGAACCAGATCGACCAGGTGCCGTCCGCGCGCTGCCGCGCCAGCAGCTCGTTCGCGATCTTGCGGTCGAGGTCCGGCGTGCGGAGGCCGAGGACGTGGTGCCAGAAGAGGTGCTGCGCCGTCATCGTCGCGTTGGACTCGAGCTCCCCGACCCAGTAGCCGTCGGCGTGCTGGAGCTCGAGCAGCCGCGCCGTCGCCGCGTCGATGGCCGCGTCCAGGCGCGTCTCGATCCGCTCCGGCGCGACGGTCACGCCGCGACTTCCTCGCGGGTGGCGGTGAGCGTGTGGGCCGCGGCGAGGCCGCTGCGAACGGCGCCTTCCATCGTCGGCGGCCAGCCGGTCGCGGTCCAGGCGCCGGCGCGGGTGACGTTCTGCCGGCCTGTCTGCGGAGCGCGCCGCTCCGCCTCCGAGCCGGGCCGCACCGCGATCGTCGCCGCCGGCTCGCGGCTGACGCGCGACCAGAGCAGCTCCGCCTGGCCGAGCCGCCGCGTCAGCTCGCCCGCGATCCGCTCGACGAGCTCGCGGCCGCGCAACTCCATCAGCTCCGGAGCGCCGGAGGAGACGACCGTCAGGTACTGCCCTCGCTCCGGCGGAGAGGCGGTCAACGCCCCGCGGTCGAAGACCCAGTGCGCATCGCTCCCGAGCAGCGCCGCGAATGGCGGACGCAGCAGCAGGCGGTCGAACCAGAGGTGGACGCTGACGATCGGCGAGTCGCCGAGCTGCGGCTCCGGCTCGTCCAGCAGGCGTGCGCTCTCACGCGGCGGCACCGCGACCACCACCCCATCGGCATCGAGCTCGTCCAGGCTCTCCACGCGGGAGGCGAGCAGCACCGCCGCGCCGGCTTGCTCGAGCGCGCGACCGGCGGCGCCGCCGTGCATCTCGCCGAGCGGGCGTGTCGGCAGGAGCAGGTCGGAGTCGCTGCGCTCGCCGAGCAGCGCGGTGCGCACGGTGAACTCGCCTGCCTCGGCGCTTGCCTCGCCCGAACGAAGGTTCAGGGCCGGCCGGATGAAGACGTCCCAGAAGCGGTCGACGGCGCGCTCCGATTGGCCGTGCCCGCGTAAAGCAGCGGCGAACGTCTCGCCCTGCGACTCGCCCCAGCGCGCGAGCGCGCGCAGGATCCGCAGCCGCTCGCCGAGCGAGACGTGGCGGTAGCGCAGCAGCGCGAGCGCCGACGGCGCGATCACGGCCGGGCGGCCGCGCTCGTCGATCACGGGCAGCTCCAGCCGCTCGCGCCGGACCGACCCGCCCTCGCCGATCCGCTCGAGGAAACGGCGGTACGCCGTGAAGCAGCCGAGCGCGATGTGCTGACCGTTGTCGGGCGGCGGCTCGGGATCGCCGTCGCGCCGCGGCAGCGTCTGCACGGCTCCGCCGAGGGTCGGCCGGCCCTCGTGCAGCTCCACCTCGTGCCCGCCGTCGACGAGCTCGAGCGCCGCGCTCAGGCCGGCGAGCCCGCCGCCGACGACCGCGACCCTCACGCCAGAGCCCCGGATTCAGGCGGACTCGGCCAGCGGCGCAGACGGCCGACCCGGCCAAGCCGGCTCGGCGTGAGAGCGACCTCGCAAGCGACGTCGCTCATCGCAGCAACCCCGCCCCGACGACGCGCAGCTTCGTCAACGGCGACAGTCGCAGCGAGCCGTCGAAGACGTCGAAGCCGCGCGCCTCGATCCGATCGAGCGTCGCGCGGTAGAGACCGGCGAAGGTCGAGACGCAGGCGGCACTGCGGGAGTCGAGCGACTCGAGCAGGCCGAGTCCCTCGTCCAGGTACTCGCGCGCGCGCGAGGCCTGGAACGCCATCAGCGCCCGCCACTCCGGCCCGGTCTTGCCCGCGGCGAGGTCCTCCTCGGTGACGCCGTGAGCGGCGAGCTCGTCCTGCGGTAGGTAGACCCGGCCGAGCTGCCAGTCCTCCCGCACGTCCCGGATGATGTTGATCAGCTGCAACGCGACGCCGAGCGTCTCGGCACGCTCCAGGTCGGACGAGCCGTAGACGGCGACCGAGGCGACGCCGACGGCGCCGGCGACCTGGCGGCAGTAGTCGTGCAGCTCGGCGAAGCTCGAATAGCGGTTGCGCTCCGTGTCCTGGAGCCCGCCGCCGACGAGGGCGTGCAACGCGTCGTCCGGAATCGAATAGCGAGAGCGCGCGTCGGCCAGCGCGACGAGCGTCGAATCACCATTCGGCGGCGAGTCGAGTGCCGCACCAAGCGCCTGCAGCCGGGCGCGCTTCTCGGCGACCGGCAGTCCGCCGTCGGCGACGTCGTCGACCCGCCGCGCGAACGCGTAGATCGCCGAGATCGCCTGCCGCTTCGGCCGCGGCAAGACCATGATCCCGTAGGCGAAGTTGCGGGCGTCGCGGCGCGTCAGGCGCTGAACCTCCGCATAGGCGTCGGCGACGCTCACCGGATCGCTGCGAGCGCGAGGCGGGCGCGCGAAGGCCGCGGCCGGCGGTTGAAGATGTCCCAGTCGGCGCGCTCGAGCGCCTCGAGCGCCGCCAGGCCGCCGCGGGCGAAGAGCCCGACCGCACGGCCGAGGCGTCCACCGAGCAGCCGTGCGAGCTGCTCGCCCGACGCGAGGAGCCCTCCCGCCCGGCTGGCCTCGAACTCCAGCAGCAGCCGCAGCTCCGGGCTCGGCCGGTCGAGCGCGGTGACTCCGAAGCGCGCTCGGTCCTCTGCCGGCAGGTAGACGCGCCCCAGCGCGAGGTCGCGTGGCACGTCCTGCAGGAAGTTCACGAGCTGGAGCCCCGTGCAGACGTCGTCCGACAGCGCGACCGCTTCGTCGTCCGTGCGGCCGACGACGTCGAGCACGAGCCGCCCGACGGGATCGGCGGAGTGGACGCAGTAGTGCTCGAGGTCGGCCCACGTCGCGTACTCGGCGACGCGCTGGTCGATCCGGTTCGCCTCGATCAGGCGCAGAAACGGCTCGCGCGGCAGCGAGCACTCGCGGATCGTCGGTTGCAGCTCGCGCATCACCTCCCACGTCGGCTCGCGCTCGTAGCACGCGTCCAGCTCCGTCTCGAGCTCGTCCAGCGCCGACCGGCGGTCGCCGTCGTACTCGTCGCCGAGGATGTCGACGAGCCGCGCGAAGCCGTAGATCGCGCGCAGATGCGGGCGCAGCGAGCGCGGGAAGAGCAGCGAGGCGACGGGGAAGTTCTCGGTGCGCGCCCGCGCGGCGACGGAGCTCGCGGAGGCCGGATCCATGGGCACACCTTGGCGCGCCGCGCCCGTCCGCGTCAAACAGCCTAGGGCGGTGAGTAGCGGTAGCCGAAGCCGCGGACCGTCTCGATCGCGTCCTCGGGCACACCTGCTGCTTCGAGCTTGCGCCGCAGGTAGCCGACGTAGAGCTTGACCTGATCGCGCGAGCTGCCGCGCTCGCCGCCCCAGACGAGCTCGAGCAGCTGGTCGTGTGCGAGCAGCTGCCCGGGGTGGCCGACGAACGCGCCCAGCAGCCGGAACTCGAGCGGCGTCAGCCCCACGGCGGTGCCGCCGGCACGTACCTGCCACTCGGCGAAATCCACCTCGAGCGCGCCGTCGCTGTACGCCTCCCGCACCTCGGACGCCGGCGCGCGCCGCAGGACCGACTCGACGCGCGCCAGCAGCTCTTGCCGGCCGAACGGCTTGGTCACGTAGTCGTCGGCCCCCGCGCGAAGCGCTCGCACCTTCTCGAGCTCGCTGCCGAGCCCGCTCAGCATCACGACCGGCACGTCGCTCAGCTCGCGAATCCGCTCGAGGGTCCCCCATCCGTCGAGGGTCGGCATCGAGACGTCCAGCAGGACCAGCCGGGGCCGCTCGTCGTAGAGGACCCGCAACGCCGCGCGCCCGTCGCCGGCCTCCGTCACGCGGTAGCCCGCGCGCAAGAGGAGCTCGGAGACGAGCGCGCGTACGTCCGCGTCGTCGTCGACGACGAGCACCGACCCGCAGGCGTCCATGCGCTCGTCTTAGCACTCCGCACGGTCGGCGTTAGGGTCGGTCGCTCGCCTCTCGTGTGCGCAGGCATTGGTGCCCGGCGGCGCTTCCACCGGGCTTAGCAGGAGGCGAGCGCAAGGCGCAGTCGGCCGCCCTCGCAGGCCGCCACCGCCAGGGGTGACCGTAAGCTCGCGCCGTGTCCCACCGCGACGTGCTACGGATCGCTGTCGTCTGGGCCGCGTGGCTCGGCGCGATCCTGGTCACCGTCGCGATCGGTCTCGCGGCCGGTGCGTACCACTGGAGCGGCGGCTGGTACGAGACACACGGGATCTACCCGCTCTTCGCCTGGGATTACAACCTCTACCGCCTGATCTCCGACCTCGGGTATCCCGCGCACCGGGTCGGCCAGGAATACGCGTTCTTCCCGCTCTGGCCGGTGCTCCTGCGAGCGGTCGAGAACCACTGGGACGCGACCGTCGCGATCGGCCTGGCGTGGGCCTCGAGCGCGGCGGCGTTCTTCGGGATCGCGCTCGGGCCGCCCCGGGCGCGGCTGCACAGCGTGCTCGCGCTCGCCTGCTGGCCGGGCTCATTCGCGCTCGCGATTGCCTACCCCGACGCGCTCGCTCTCGCGGCGGCAGTGTGGGCCGCGGCGCTTGCTCTCCGCGGCCGCCCGGTCGCGGCGGGCGTGCTCGGCGCGGTGGCCGCCGTCG
>Ga0126311_10000210_pt1 | contig 29367 bp, 47 predicted proteins | sample Plot61_FD_92539 | JGI IMG/M metagenome (GOLD analysis project Ga0126311, IMG submission 92539) | Serpentine soil microbial communities from UC McLaughlin Reserve, CA, USA - Plot61 | ecosystem: Environmental > Terrestrial > Soil > Grasslands | place: USA: UC McLaughlin Reserve, Lake County... | reverse complement strand
TGGCTACCCGCAGCCTCAGGCACAGCAGCAGGCGTCGGCCCCGGCAACGCACTCGGGGATGCCTCCGCAGCACTCCGGGCAGTACCAGCAGGCACCGGTGCCCGGTTACCCGCCGGCGCAGCAGGGCCCTCCTATCCCGGCCGGGACGGGACAGCCCGTGCCTGGTGGGAATGGGAACGGCACACCGAACGGCTTCACGCCCGGCTATGGCACGACGGCGCCTCCTGCGACGGGTCCTGTTGCGGGTGACGTCTCCCAGCCCCAGCCTCCGCAGCCGGTCCCCGGTGAGCAGCAGTACAACCAGGAACCGCCGTTCTAGTTCTGTCGAAGTGATCCAAGTGAAGGGCGGTCGGGTATCTGCCCGGCCGCCCTTCATCCGTCTCAGAAAGGAAGTGATCAGAGTGTCAGAGACACGAGGCCGGGGCCGTCCCAGAACACAGGAGACGATCGACCGCGACAACGCGATCGAGAACCTCCTGAAAGCTGAAGGCCCGATGTCCCGCCGGCAGATCAGCCAGCGGATGGGGATCAACTGGTCCGTGACCTATCTTGCGCTTGAACGGCTCCGCAAGGCGGGGCGGGTCAAACCCTGCGGGGGATCGTCACGCGCCATGGTCTGGACGATCGAGACAAAGGAGCGGTGCCCCTGATGGGTGAGCACAAGCGGACAACCGGGCGACAACGCCTCACTGTCGCCGTCGTGATTCCTACGATTCCAGGCAGAGAGGCACTGCTGAACCGAGCACTCGAATCGGTCCGGTCCCAGCGGCGTCCACCGGATCAAATCATCGTGGAGCGGGATAGTGAACGGACCGGAGCGGCAGCCTCTAGAAACCGCGCCCTTGAGCGGGTGACGTCGGACGTGGTGGCGTTCCTGGATGACGACGACTGGCTCAAGGAGACGCACATCGCCTCCTGTGTCCGGGAACTGTTCGGTCCCATGGGATACGACCTCGTCTACCCCCGGCCCGTCATGGTCGGTGGTTCGGACCCTACGGCCACGACTCACCAGGGCCGCTTCCCGGTCTCTCCGTGGGGGCTGCGCTGGTGCCCGGAGTTCGAGGCACACGTGCGCTACCGGGGGTCCTTCATCCCCATGACGCACGTCGTGATGACGGAGGCCGTCAAGGAGATCGGCGGATTCCGGGACGGCTACACCCTGGAGGACGGCCGGTACCGGGGAGAGGACGAGGACTACCTGATCCGGCTGCTAGATGCCGGGTACCGGTTCGGCCACCTGGACGCGAAAACCTGGTACTGGCAAGTACATAAAGGAAGCACCGCCGGACGCGGTGCCTGAGACCAAGGAGGAAATGACCATGGTAGATCTGGGAGAGATCAGCGACACCAAGAAGTCGAGCCCATTCCACCCGCTCATCGACGTCAGTGCACCGGAGGTCCGAGCACTCCAGCTGCTGATGAACGACAAGCCGAACCAGGCACAGTCGGTGATCAGTCAGATGGCCCCGAAGGACCGCGCGATCTTCGCATTCTACCTCCGCGAGCTGGGTTACATGGTCGAAACGGCCGACCAGGACGCACGCGGCTGATGCTCATCGTCGGTGCCTGTGGTGTCGCCCTGATCGGTGTTCTCGGAATCACGTGGGCTGTCCTCTCCGAGAGGACAACCGGAGAGGACAGGACATGGCAGGACAAGTGATCGCGTCTGTCGTTGTCCTCGAAGAGGGGACAACGGCCGAGGACGCGGAGAGGACAGCCGATCTGTTGTCCTTGATCCGCAATGTGGGGACAGTACGGCTTGTCCCCGAGGACATGTCCTCCGTGATCGCATGGGACAGAGCGAGGACAGAACTCCGAGGACAACTCCTGGATGTCCTCTACCCGAAGTGAGGACAGAGGACAGCCGCGAGGACAAGGACAAGGGACAGGGACAGCTGCGAGGACACCCGGAATGGGTGTCCTCGTTTCTTTGTCCCCGAGGACACTGGACACGAGGACAGCGGGGACAGTACATTAGCCAAACTGATTTAGGTAAATGACCAGAGAGGACAGGACAATGATCAAGCCTCTTCGTGTCCTCGGGGACAAGTTCCGGCGCAAGGACAAGGCACGCCCGGTGTCCTCGGGGTATGACACTCCCTGGTGGGTCGATGTCCTCACGAACTGGGGACGTCCCGTCGTCGCCGTTGTTGTCCTCACCATGTGCGCACCGGGCGAGCACTACCTCGCGCACACCGCCGGCTGGTCCACGAGGCTCGCATGGGGAATGCCCTTCGTCCTGACCGCGTACGCGGGTATCTCCGCTGTCGTGGCCACGAAACGTCCCAAGGGGTCACCCGGCAAGCGCACGGCTGTAGCAGGGGCCATCCTGTCCATTGCCGTGGCCATGGCCGCACAGCCGATCGCGCACCTCTACCAGCGCGATCTGATCAGCGGGTACCAGACGCAGCTGACCATCGTCGCGTCCTGCATCCCGGCTCTTGTCCTCGGACACCTGCTTCATCTCGCCGTGTCCCCTGCCTCCGCCGCTGTCCTCAACGCTGTCCTCACAGAGGACAGGACAGAGGACACAGACCGTGTCCACGTCCCGTCCTCAGAGGACAAGGACACGCGCTGGGTGTTCGAGGACAAGACGTACCGAGCCGGTCTCCCTGTCCCCGCGAGGACAGAGGACACAGAGTCTGTCCCCGGGGACATCCTCACCGTAAGGACAGGACAGACGGCCGGGGACAGAGCCGCGTCCCTGATCGCCAAGGCATTCGATGTCCCCGAGGACATCCTCGTGTCCTCTGAGGACAGGATCCCGGTCCGGCCGGACTGGATGTACGGGACGGACGGTGTCCTCACTGCCGAGGACACCGTGTCCTCGGACGCGTACCACTACACCCCCGCTCCTGTCCCCGCAGAGGACAAGGCTCCGGTGTCCCCGAGGACAACGACAGACCAGCTGTCCTCACGCCGGAAGCTGCCCGCGCTGATCGAGGACATCCGTGGACAGGTCGGGGACAACTCCGATGCGATCAAGTCCGCTGTCCTCGCGACCCCCGGGTTTGAGGACACAAAGAAGAACACCCTTCACACGGCCGTGCGCAGGGCACTGGCCAAGAGCGCATAGGAGGAAATGACCATGGCATCCACCGACACCACACCGAAGACGTCCACCCAGAAGAACGGGGACGGCACCAGCCAGCAGACGGCGACATCCCGGCTCAGCATGATCGACCAGCTCCAGCGCTCCATGCTGGATCTCGACCTCGCCAACTCGGACGACCTCCGTGAGTTCTGTGAGGCGATCCGCAAGCTGCTGCACTTCCTCGGGGTCACCGTGGCCATGGCCGCCGGCCAGATGAAGGTGCACGCACGCAGGGCGGCACGTGAGGCGTCCGAAGGCGGCCTCACCGTGAAGCAGCGCATCGTCCTGCGGACGGTCCTGCGGAAGGTCGGTAGGAAGCTGGACGCGGTCGCGGATGACTGTGGTGACGGCGCGGCTGAGGCCGTGGCCGCCTGGTCCTTCATGGACAACTTCATCCAGGACATCGAGGACGGTGGCAACGGCCGCCCGTCCCGCGCCCGGCGCGGCGGCCGGGGATCCGGCTTCACCGTCAACCGTGGCGGAAAGTAACCCCAGGTCATGACCAGTACGAAGCACGAAGGGAGGGTCTCGATGACCCGTCGTATGTCGATCGGCGGATGGTTCGCCACCAAGACGGTTCCGTACGTGGTCCCGTTCATCCTCGTGATCCTCGCGTTCCCCGCGTCGATCGTGATCCACTTCACGATCGCAGGGAACCCAGTGTGGGTGGCGGTGTTCGCCATCTTGGCGACGCTCGTCACCGGCATGACGTACCTGACCTGGGGAAAGAGGCACAAGCACACCCAGGTGGTCATGACCGTTTTCACTGCCTTCGTGCTTGGCTGGATCCTCTTCGCCGGCGTCGGTACTCCCTGGTCCAGGGACACGCTTACGGCGTGGGTCGTGGGCGGTCTGTTCCTGTGCGTGGCATGGGGTATCCGGCACGCGAGCAACACGCCGGCTTCCGACGCGGACCGTTCCGGCGAGGGCGCTGGCGTCCTGGGTGGGAAGGTCGCCGCACTGCGCAACGCCCGTGAGAAAAAGGTCGAAGCGACAGATGCCCAGGTCACGGCACGTGTCCAGCTCAAGCAGGGCGAGGACACGGCGAACGATGTGCAGCAGTCACGAGGCAGCATCGCGAGCGCGGTCGGCATGGGTGAGGAGGACATCAAGGTCCGCCCGGTCAAGGGCCGCGCGGATCAGGTGGACATCGTCTTCGCTCCCATGCGGGACACTTCGAAGCCCCTGGTGTACACGGGTCCGTATGCCTTCCGGAAGTCCATCGCGGACGCTCCGGTCTTCCTCGGAAACCGGACGGACGGGACGGACATCCTGTGGTGGATCGTGGGTGACCCGGACAACGAGAACCCCCGGCAGCTCTCACACACCATTACCACGGGGATGACCGGATCCGGCAAGACGGAGACCATCTGCACGGCGATCGTGGAGATGCGGCAGCGTACGGATGTGGTCGTCGTCGTGGCGGACCCGGCGAAGTTCGCGCAGTCCTTCGGGGACATCGCGGATGCGATCGACATCGCGGCCAAGACGAAGACAGAGACGCTGACCCTGATCCGGAACCTTCCGTCCCTCGTGGAGTACCGGGCCGGTCTGCTCGGGTCTCTGACCAGGGCGGATGGTGGTACTGGGTACAAGCAGTGGATCCCTGAGTGCTACACCGACCACGGAGTCCCGGCCGTGTTCATCGACATCGAGGAGGCGGCCGACGTCGCATCCCTCATGGATGACGAACTGGACGAGGCGGTCCGGAAGCTGCGGTCGATCGGCGTCCACATGAACCTCTCGATGCAGACCGTTCCCCACGACAACCTCAGCCGGAAGACCCGAGGACAATTCGGCCAGAGCCTGTGTCATGGGTGCAAGGAAACACAGGACGCAAGGTTCTCCCTTTCACCCGAGACGCTCGCGGCCGGCGCCGATCCGACCAAGTGGGGGAATGACTTCGCTGGTTCCCTCTACGCGGAGGTGGTCGGAACTCCGCACGATTCGTGGTCGGAGGATGGCCGCGCGGTGAGGATGACGTACGAGCAGAAGCGTGCGGCACTCGAAGCGTCGAAGGGATTTCGGGCCACGATGGATCCCGGTACGAAAGCTATTCTGTCCCGGGGAATCAAACTCCAGGACGAGCAGTTCCTTGCCGGTCTTCCTGGAATTCCGCAGGACGAAGACGAGGACGACGGCGAAGACACCGAGGTGAACATGACCACACGGACCACGGAGGAGGGTGAAGTGAATATCGAAGAGCCGCTCGTCAAGCGGTCGAAGTCGAACATCACATTCGGCGCGGACCAGAAGGACGAGGTCCCGATCGAAGAGGCACGCGAACTCCTGGAGGACATTCTCCAGGAGCTGGAGAACGACGGGAAGGATCTCGTCTCCTACGCGGATGTGGCGGAACTCCCGGAGAAAGTCGGCCGGTCCCGCCCGTGGGTGTACAAGGAACTGCGTCAGCTCGTAACGGCCGGCCGCCTGGTCGACCTCAACGGCAAGCCCCCGTACCGCATCAAGGCACGCGCCGTCTTCGAGGCGGAAGCAGAGGGCGAGAGTCCCGCCGCGTAGGAAGTGTCAGGGTCCCTGTCACGGTCGTTGTCAGGCCGTGTCAGGTCCCCTGTCAGGCGGTGTGTCAGGGGGTTGTCAGCACCCCCTGACAGACCATCTGGCCTTAGGGACTTTTCCTGTGACAGTCACGGAACCCTGTCAGGTGTTGTCAGAAGGAGGAACAGATCATGAGCAAGCAGCAGGAGATGAGCACAGGCCGAGCCGTGATGTGGGTCATGGTGCTGGTCGAAGTCGCCATCCTGGCATCCCTCATGCCGGGCGACAACGTCAACACGAACGTCCTCGGGACCATCGTCCTCGCGGTTCTGGTGGGAATTCCCACGGGATTCCTCGCTCTCGTCACCAGGAGCGGACGCAGTGGCTAAGCGAAGGCGCCGCTGGAATTCCCGGGGGCATTCAAGGAATGAGTATCGAATCATCCTGACCGTGACCGTCCTGATATTCCTGACGGTCGTCATGCTGTGGGACATGAAAGGAGGATAACCATGGACGAGGACCGGCTGAACGAGATCACCCAGTACTTCCGGACCAACCCGACTCCGCCGGAAACGACGGGCGGAAACCACATCCACGTTCATCACCACTACGCGGCACCGGTGATATCGAACGCGCCAGTTGACCAGAATCCCGGGCAGTCGGTCCTGGAGAAGTACGCGCCGTACTACGTGATGTTCCTCGGAGGCATCATCATCATCGCGGGAGTTACCGTGGTGCTGATGTTTGCCTTCGCCGCTGTCGCGATGATCCTCCTGGTGGTTCTCGGGTGCATCGTCGGGACAGCACTCCTCGGTGTCGTTCTCGTACTGCTGCTGCGTTCTCACTCCGAGTCGCGCGCACTGCGGGATCTGGCACGTTCAGCAGCAACAAGGAAGAGGTGACCATGAAGAAGGATCTGGTGGTCCTGGTCCCGACCCGTGGCCGTCCGCAGAACGCGGCCCGGCTTTCCGAGGGATGGCGAGACACCGGCACCCAGCACGCGGATCTGGTGTTCGTCACGGACTGGGACGACCCGGAGCTGACCGCGTACAAGACGCTCCTGGAAGAGGGGGTGGTGCACAGCATGGTGACCTTCGGCCCGGATCCCGGGGACAGCGCGCAGTCCGGGATGGTCCGTCCGCTCAACCGTGCGGCAGCGATCTACCGGGACGCGTACCGCTACGTCGGCTTCATGGGCGACGACCACATGCCCCGGACCACAGGTTGGGAAGACAGGGTGATCGAGGCCCTGAACGACGCCCGCCTGCCGTGTGTGGCGTACGGAAACGATCTGTTCCAGAGGGAGAATCTCGCGACAGCCGCGTTCATGCACATGCGCATGGTCAAGGCGATGGGGTGGATGGCGCCCCCGACGCTCATGCACCTCTACGTGGACAACTTCTGGATGGAGCTGGGAAGGGCTTTCGAGCTGACCTACCTGGAAGACGTCATCATCGAGCACCTGCACCCGGCGGCCGGGAAGGCTGCGCTGGACGAGCGCTACGCGGTGGTGAACTCCCCGAGTGTTGACACCGCCGATCGCACGGCATGGCAGCGGTACGCCTCACCCGAGGGCGAGTTCTCCGAGACCATGGACAAGATCCGTGAGGAGTACAGGATCTAGTGACCAGAACAAGGATCCGGGACAGCCGTTCTTCCACACAGGAAGAGCGGCAGTTCTACATGCGCACGTACCCGGACGGCTATCAGCACACGGTCTGGCCGGACCACGTCGAACGAGTCGCCGCGTCGGTGAAGTTCATTCGTACCTGGGTGGAAGAGGGCGGGCTGATCGTCGACTCGATCGCCGATCTCTCCTGTGGGGACGGCACCATCCCCCGGGAGCTGTCCTTGTCCCTGCGGGCCGGCCGCCTCGTCCTCGGGGACATCAACCGTCAGGAGGGACTTCACATCGTCGGCCCCCTCCCGGACACCCTGGGGTCTCTCACACCGGGCGTCGATCTGTACGTGTGCTCCGAGACGATCGAGCACATGGACGACCCCGACTTCCTTCTCCAGCAGCTCCGGATGAAGTCGAAGTACCTGTTCCTGTCGACGCCGGTCTCCGAGCCGCTGCACTACGGGAACGCCGAGCACTACTGGTCGTGGTCCGTGGACGACATGAGCCAGATGCTCGTAGAAGCGGACTGGTCGCCGGTCGACCACGTGGTGTTCGTGCCGGCGTCGGACCAGACCTACACCTTCCAATTCTGGATGTGCGTGTGAGCAGCCTCAGCTTGGGGATCACCGTCGTCATCCCCTCCATACCGCCGCGACGGCACCAACATCTGCACCGTGCCGTCGACTCCGTCCTTCAACAGGATCTCCTGCCCGATGCGATCGTGATTGAGTTCGACACGGAGCACGCCGGCGCGGCCGTGACTCGGAACCGTGGACTGAAGAAGGTCACCACCGAGTGGACAGCGTTCTTGGATGATGACGACGAACTCCTTCCGGACCACCTCGCGCTCCTGTACGCACACGCGATGGAGACGGGCGCGGATATGGTGTACCCCTGGTTCACGGTGCCCGAGGGATGGGACCCGTTCCCAGACCGTGAAGGACAGCCGTTCGATCCGGATCTCCTGGAGACACGGAACACGATCCCGGTCACCGTGCTGATCAGGACGGAGCTGATCCAGTACGTCGGGGGATTCGAGGACCGGAACACCAGCACCGCGCCGGGAGCCAGCCCCTGTGAGGACTGGAACGCCTGGATCAAGGTCCGGGACGCGGGTGCGAAGATCGAACACCTGAACCGGCGCACGTGGCTGTGGCACTGGAGCAGCGGCCCCGGTGGCAACACCTCAGGGCGTGGTGACCGGTGGTGAGCGACGAGGAACTACAGAAGATCCAGGACCAGATCGACAGGTACCCGGACCCCGGTCCGGATGATGAAGAGGCCGGGTACCGACAGGGACTCGACGACGCGGCCCGCATCCTCCAGGGACTCCCTCCGAAGTTCAGGGCGGACTGGTGAGGGACTGGCTCACCCGACTGTGCTACCAGCTGTTCGTCTGCTGGTGGCGCGGCTGTCGTGTTGAGCACGACGGCATACAGTGCATCGACTGCGGAAGGGACCTGTGGTGAAGCAGGAAGAAGAGCTACCGCCCTACAGCGGTCTGGACCCGAAGTGCGTGAAGTGCGGGTACGACGGCGCCACGCCTCAGTACATGGCATATGGGGAGTGCGTCCATGGCGGCATGATGCTGGAGGTGCTGGGGTTCTCACCGAACGAGCGGATCCACCGGGAGTGCGTGAACTGCTCGTACATGTGGGACGAAGCAGTGATCAATTTCGACCGGACGGGGATCCCGAAGTGAGAGCACTGATCACGGGGGACAGAGGCTTCCTGGGACGCCACTTCACGGCGGAGCTGAATCGCCGGGGGTGGGACGTCGTCGGCCTGGACACGAAGGTCACTCCCACGCAGGACTGCCGGGCATACTTCAGGCGGGACCTCGGATGGCTCGGCAGTGCCAGGGAACAACACAGCCCGTACGACCTCGTCGTTCACTGCGCGGCCGTGGTCGGCGGCCGGGAGATGATCGAGCGGGACCCGCTGGCGACGGCGGAGTCCCTGTCGATCGACGCGGAGATGTTCCGGTGGGCAGCGGTCGCGCGGCCGGGCCGGGTGCTGTACTTCAGCTCGTCGGCTGCGTATCCGGTTGCATTTCAGAGAGGACCCGGGGGATCGGCTCTCCAGGAAGACGAGATCTGGAACAACGGGGACACGGACATCATGATGCCGGACGAGGTCTATGGCTGGTCCAAGGTCACCGGGGAACTCCTCGCCGGGAAGCTCCGACAGGCCGGTGTCCCTGTCACCGTGGTCCGTCCCTTCTCCGGGTACGGCGCGGACCAGGATCCGTCCTACCCGTTCCGGGCGATCCTCGATCGGGTGAAGGCACTTCAGCCTGGTCAGCCGCTCGAACTCTGGTGTGGGGACTGCACACGGGACTGGATCCACGTGGATGACCTCGTGGCCGGCGCCCTCGCCATCGCTGAGTCCGGGACCGAGGATCCGGTGAACCTCTGTACCGGGCGGCCGACGTCGTTCTATGGTCTCGCCCGGCTCATGCTCGATGCGGACGGACAGGTCGACCGGGAGGTCACCGCGAACCCCGACGCTCCGCAGGGGGTGGCATACCGGGTCGGTGATCCGACACGCATGATCGAGTACTACACTCCCAAGATCTCGATCGAGGAAGGGATCACCCGGGCACTCGGTATCTGAAAGACGCAGGTCAAAGGGGCTGGACACCTATCGTGTCCGGCCTCTATGATTTAGCTAAATCTAGAAACACCCGCTCGGACCAGGAGCAGACCATGATCAGGACCACCTCAGCTCAGACCGCTCTCACGCAGAGCCGTCTGGAGAAGGCCATCAAGCGCGAGCAGCCGGTGACCCTGTCTTACCTCGAAGAGGAGAAGGACGCGGAGACCGGCAAGCGGACCGGGCGCAAGGACGAGGCCGGAAACAAGATCTTGGTGGAGACCGTCCGTACGGTCGAGCCGACGGAGATCCGTGAGACGAAGGACGGAAACCTGATCGTCCGTGCCGCCGACCGCAAGGACGGGAAGGTCAAGTCCTGGAGGATCGACCGCATCGCGGCGTACACGATCCACCGGACCAGCTTCACCGTCGCGGATGCGGCGTGGTTGAAGGCGCGGCTGGCTGTCCCCTCGCAGGTCTCGCAGGAGACGCGCACCGAGATGCACCGGGAGATGTGGACCAGGGCGATCCCGGAGCAACGCGTGGCCTTCCATACCGAGGGCCGTGACGTGCGGCTGCGGATGGTGGACGCAAACTAGCCATCTGCGCTATATGCGCAGGTACGGCGTGATCTTCGAAGGAAGAGACGGACAGCATGACTGAAGAGAACCGCATTCCAACCGGCGGCCGGACAGTGATCCGGCCGGACGGCACCAGCGAGCGGATCACTTACTACGACCATCCGCTGACCAAGGATGAGCAAGTGGCGACCGAGTGGTTCCACGTGCTCTCGCCGAACGAGCAGTACCGCGAGGTCCGGCGGATGAAGTGGAACCTGGACGCCGCACGGAAGGGCGAGACGAACTGGAAGAGCGTCGCGAGGGATCTGGAGCGAGAGCTGCTCACCGCTCAGACGAAGCTCGCGAGGTACACCCCGGAAGGCTTCTCGGTACCTGTCCCGGCCGCTGAACTGTTCGAGCTGGCCACGGCCCACGGCTGGCGGACAGACCGGGCCTGGGATGTCGACGAAGAGGACGAGACATCGGCGATGCTTCGGATCATGCTCCGGAATGACCGGTGGACGTTCAAGCTGACCTGGTCAGCCGACAAGGGCGGTGGCGCCCGGATGTTCCGGAGCGGACTGCTCCGTGAGAGCGAAGGGCCGTGGCGCGACGCTCCATCCCTGAAGCGGCTCAAGGAGATCATCGCAGACACCCCCGTGACAGAGGGGACATCGACCTGACCACGCTCGAAGTGCCAGTCACAGAATGGTCCGGCTTCGACAACTGACAATGACCAGGAGATGATCACATGACGGACCGACACGACCAGAACACCGAGGACAGCTACCCCCGCACCGTGGAGTTCGAGCCGGCGCCGGAGCTGTTCGATCCGGCTCAGCTCCAGACGGAGATCGATTCAAAGATCAATCCGAACGGCTGACCACGTTCCCAGATACATCAGCCCAGAGACCGGAGAAGATCATGCCGAACGTTCCTGCACTGACAGACCAGGTCGACTTCGAGTCGGATGCCTTCGGGTATACCGAGATCCTCAAGTGGGCGGATTCGCCCGACGGTGGTGCACTCCCTACGTTCAGCGCAGGACCGTTCGCCTCGTGGCTGAACGAGACGTGGAACGAGTTCGAGGGTGACGAGATCGACGATGACGATGTCATCACGTACGAGGGCATTCTCACGGCTGCCTTGGACACGTGGACCGGTGGTCGGTACTTCTCCTCCACGGACACGTCAAAGAGTGGAGACTGACTGACGACGTCGGCTGGAAGACCCTCTGGAAACAGGGGGTCTTCTTTCTGTCCGAAGCGCTTGACACCCCCTACCTGGGGTCCTATGATTTAGCTAAATCGACCGGCAAGCAGAAAAGGAAATGACCATGATCACGGAAACCTACCAGGGCCGCAAGATCCGGATCGTCAAGGGGCGCGGCCAGGACTTCGGTTACTCGCGCGTCACGCTGAACGGCACCGACCTTGGCCGGTGGCAGGGCGACGAGAACAAGGTGCAGGGCCGCATCCGTGGCTCCATCGACGCCGTAGTTGCAGACGGCATCAACGGCAACAAGTACGGTGCTGAGTGGTACGCCCCTGGCACGTTCGAGCTGTGCGAGAACGGCCACCCGAAGGAGATCGGTGACGAGTGCCTGCACAGCTACTGCATCGAGCGTCGTCCTGTCCCCGCTGCTACCGAGACGACTCCGGAGCCGATCAAGCGCCCCGCGATGAAGCGGATCAACATCACACCCAAGATGGCGGACGCACTCGGTCTCACGATCGAGATCAATGGTAAGCAGGCCATGATCATGAGCCACCCGAAGACACAGCACGCGCTGTACCTCCGAGGACTGGCCACCGAGTTCGGCTACCTCACCGATCAGGGCCGGTTCATCGCACATCTGATCGCGACCGGAGGCACCCCGCGTTCCTGGCACTGGGACACGATCGAAGCTGCCACGCGCACGTGGGTGAGCGACCAGAAGCGCCACGCTGCATCAGCGGAGGCAGCTCCCACCCTGGAAGACGTCGAACTTCCCAGCGACCAGGCTGATCGTGAGCAGGCACGACGAGAAGCTGCGGAACCGACTCTGGAGGAGTACGCGCAAGCGTCCCGAGCGATCCAGTCGCACATCCCGAACGGCCGCAACGTCCTCCGCAACAGCGACTGACTTGAACCATCGAAGTACACGATCACGCCATACGCAGACAATGACCAAGGAGCAGACCGTGAACCGCTTCCAGATCCGTGAGTACACGCTCACCTTCATCATCGACGGGAACAAGACGGTGAAGGTCCCCGTCCGCGCCGGCTCCCGTGGTGAGGCGAAGGCACTCGCCACCGACAGCCTGTGTGCGTCAGATCCCCGGCGCCGGGTCCGGTACGTCGCGAAGCGCGGGAACCGCTGACGCAGACCGCTCCAGCTCCCGGCCCCCGGGCCGGTGGTTGGCTGAGGCTTACGTCTCGACTCTCCCTCGGACCAAGGAGAACGGCCATGCAGTACGACGACAAGACGATCGAAGCTCTCGCCAACGCACGTCGATCCATGAAGGCAATAGAGATCATCACCAGTCTTCCGACCAAGCAGCAGTTGTTCGAGATCGCCCAGCTGGTGCGGTCCTTCGCCGCTCTCGACAAGGCAGGCGTCTTCGCCGCCATCGACGAGCAGTCGGAGATGTCGGAGGCGGAGCGACGCATGCGGGCGATCCGGCAGGAGCGCGCGGCACGCTGCACCTGCTCCGCGCGTCGGGCCGGGATGCAGGACACAGACATCCACGTCCTCGGGTGTCCCGCGATCGCCGCCCCGTCACCGCGTGGGTCCGCCCGGATGGACTGCCCGCCGGTTGGTGAGCCCCTGTACGGGGACGCAGGCCGGGAGGTCGCGGCCCGTCTGCGGGAGAAGATCGGTGCTGAGGAGTTCGACGCACTGTTTCCGAACAACGTGCACGCGGAGAAGTCGGTCATGAAGGTTCAGGACGACGAAGACCTGACCGTCTCCGGCCGGATCATCGACGTGCTCCGTGACGCACGGGAAATCTACGGCACTCCTGGCAAGGAACGTTCCGAGGGCTGGTGGGACGGTGCTGTCGACTACGTCCTCACCGGTGAGGGACGGGACGAGAACGCCGCAAAGTCGAACCAGTGCCTGACCTGTGGCGCAACGGACTTCGTGGACACCGAGGCCCTTCAGTTCCACATCGACGCAGTGCACTGACGCGCGAGGAGATCTGATCATGAGCAAGGAACCCGAGTTCACCCGCCCCGAGGTTGGGGATGAACTGGTCGTCGTGCAACCGGGCGGCCGGTACCAGGAAGAAAAGATCACCCCCGTACGTGTCACGGCAGTGGCTCGATTCAAGATCACGGTGGAGAGTCTGAACGGTGAACGGCTGTCGATGATCTCCACGGAGTTCGACATCCGGGACCGAAAGGAGTGGGCGACGACTGCGGGGCGGAAGTACTCCCGGCAGGGTGTGGCTCAGCTCTTCAACGCTGAACTGCTTGCCTGGAGGGATCGTAAGCTCACAGCGGACCGGTACCTCCAGGAGTCGGGTTTCTATGACTTCAGGGACCTGAAGGGCACGCTGCGAACGGCAGTCGACGCAGACCCGATCGGCTTCGTCAATGCGATCCGCCGCTTCGAGGGTCTCGAAGAGATCTGACGCACGACGGTCCGGTCGGAACCGTGATCCGGTCGCCCCCGCTACAGACGGAGGCCGCGCAGCACAGGCGGCCGTGGATGCGCGCGTTGCCATTGAGTTGGTCCACGTCGGAGTACGGCCCATGTTCGAGTCGGGCCGGGGGCACTCAGCACCACCCCCTTCAACTGAGGGAATGACCATGAACAGGACCGACGACACGACGTTGAACCTCCTCGGGCAGATGGTCGCCGGCGAGTTCCTGTCGCTCGACGTCCCGCAGGAGTGGTTCATCGAGACCCTGCCAAGCAGCTTGCCGGTACTGGAGCTGTCGGAGCACTGCGGGAACTGCGCCCTGTGTCTGGCACAGCAGCCGTGCCGGAAGTCGGACGACCTGGAGTTGACTGCCCGGTGGGTGTTCGCGGACCAGTTGATCGAATCGCTGAGGAACTAGGAGATCCACCATGCTGCACACCGAAGAGACCGTCTCGTGTCCGATCGTGGACGAGCCGGACAACTACCACTTCGAGGGACGCTGCGAGGACTGTGACGTCAAGTACATGTCCCGGCTGAACCTCGGACAGATCGAGGACCGGCACTCGCAGGGCCGGCTGTCGCGTGACCAGCTGGACGCCTACCGTTGGACGTGGGCCCTGCTCTCCCCCACGGACAGCAACCCGCATTGGAAGAACCAGCCGTACGTCACGGACCCGGACGTCCGCCGGATCGCGCGGAAGCTGTTCCGGATCCGGGAGTTCGAGATCCCCGAGATCCTCGCGCAGTAGCATGACGGCGGACGGGCGCCGTACATCCCGTCAAGGATCCGTAGCGCTCTGGATGCGCGCCCCGTACGGCGGGGAGGCTTCGGTTCAACTCCGGGCGGATCCGCGTACCATCAAATCCGATCAAGGAGAAAATGACCATGGCCTTCCCCAAGCGGGGCTCATTCGCGAAGGACATCCGGACGGGACAGATCGTCCAGGTGCGCGAGGAGAGTCACGGCGGAACCACCTGGATGGTACGGACCGCGCGCAAGAGCGACGGGTACTGGGTGGCGACCGCCAACCTGGAGCCGGCGAAGAACCCCCACGACCTGAACCGGTCAGGATGGTTCCTCCTGCTCATCGTCCTGTCCGTGGCGGTCTTCACCGCGTACCGTGTCGGAACGGAGATCTACTCCACGGGGAACGGTCTGCCCTTCGCCGTGGTCGTCGCCGTCAGTACCTGCTACGCCGTGTTCGTCGGCCTGGTTCAGTTGACGGGTCTGTTCCGTTCATAACCGAGGGCGCCGGGGTCTTGCTCTTCAGGGACCGGCCCCCTAGATTTAGCTAAAGCAGTCAGACTCCATGACCAGGAGGACCAGAAGATGACCATGCTTTCTCACAGCCTGAGGGCAACCACTGGTGTTCTGTACGACATCCTCATCGCTGCACAGGAAGAGCGATCGAGTCGTCCCGAACTCATCGACACTCCGGACGGCCCGGAATGCGAGTGGGCAGCCTATGAACGTGCCCGGATGCGTAACGCGGTCAATGAGATCCGGACTGAACGGGGACTCTCGCCTGTGTCGGTCGACGACATCGTCCGCGTCGAGCGGTTGGCAGTCGGGCATTCCGACTATAGCTGGAAGTTCGCGTTCTACTGCGCTGAGCTAACCAGCCAGTGATCGCCGACAGGATCATGGCACAGCAGTCGTAATGAATCCCACAGACGGCCGGTGAGTACCCCCCAACACCGGCCTGACCGGATCTCCTGCCCCCAGCTTCGGGGGATCCGGTCCCCCCTCTCCGGCTGGTCCCCGGAGAGGGACGCAGGATGGTGGTAGCGGTACGGGTCAAACCACATCTTCGGATGGCGGGCGGATGTACGTCCGGTACCGCACCACCAGTACAAGGGCCCGTAGCTCAGTGGCAGAGCGCCCCCACCCGGGGCCTCGCGAGGGGTGCGAGGGGAGGTCGCAGGTTCAAATCCTGCCGGGTCCACGCACCATACGTACAGTCCATGATCTCTATCAGAGGAGTCATCAGTGATCGCACTCGGAGGCACCCCCAACTGGACCAAGTCCAGCTACACCGTGCAGAACGCATGTGTGGAGGTCCGGTCCGAGCAGCCCACGGCGCTCGACATCACCGACAGCAAGTTCCGCTGGGGGCGGGAAGGGGCGCCGGTGCTGAACCTGTCCCCGGCCGCGTTCAGTGCTCTCATCGAGCACGTCCGCGCCTGACCACTCCGTCCAGCACCACCTGACGGACGTGAACCCCGGCCGCCACAAGGCCGGGGTTCTACGCATTTCAGGCGAGTGACACAGGTCACATAAGTAGGGATAGTCAAATCAGGAGAGGAGCGGGATATGGAGATCAAAGTCCTGCGTCTCCGTGACTGGATGAAGAATGCGGAATGCCGTGGATCGAAGTTCGACTTCGTTCCGGATGCCGAGTCGGCCATCGAGCTGGAGGTCGCGAAGTCAGGGTTCTGCAACCTGTGTCCTGTCCGGGATGAGTGCCTGGTCACGGCCCTGAGGAACGGGTGGAAGGGCTACTGGGGAGGGACGCTGACATCCGAACGGACCAAGCTCCGGTCCCTCAAGCGCCGGAAGAAGTGCCCGCTGTGCAAGAGCGTCAACCTGATCACGTCTGATCAGAGTCAGATCTGTGCGTCGTGCGGCCGGTCATGGGTCATCCCGATCGCGCACGCTGCTGAGATACAGGAGACAATGACCATGGAGGAGCATCACTGATGTCTGGGACACTCACGTACGAGGACATCCTCGCGCACGCCGAACGACTGGAAGACGTCCTCGTCTCCTATCGGCGCCGGGTCCGGGCAGCCGCGTCCGACCGGGTACGCGGCCGTCTGAACGAGGAGTGCGCGGCTCTCCAGTGCCGGATCGAGGAGATCCGGCTCCGGTGCAAGGACCATGACCAGACCGAGCTGTACACAGCGGACGTCTGACCGTCAGCCCACGAACTGCTTCTGCACCGAGTGGCCGTGCTGGATCTGGAGAGCCTTTTCCCAGCTTTCCATCCAGCGCCACGCATTGTCACGGATCCGCAGTTGCTCGGCAACGGCGCGTGCCTGCTCCGCCCGTTCCAGCCGGAGCGCTGGCGAATCCGAGAGACGGCGCAGCTCCTTGTACCAGCGGTTCGGAGTATCGGCCAGGGCGCCGGCTCCCATCCGGTGCAGTCGGGAGTACTCAGTCCGGGGAGAGCCGACCCACGGCACCCCGAGCGCGCTCATCTCCAGAGGCTTGAGCCAGGACTTGCAGGCGTTGAACCGGGTGTCCGCCAAGGGGGCGAGACCGATCCCCAGCTCCGTCACCGCCTTCGGCCACTCCAGGATCCCGGCCACAGCCGAAAGCCCTGTGAGCCCTTGAGAGACACCGAAAGCTTCCTCCGTTCCCGTCGGGTCGGCTGCCACATGGAAGCGCCGCCCTGCTCCGCACAGCCTGGCGACAGCGCCACCCAGGACCGACGGATCGTCCGGGTGGGACTGCAACGCGGCCGGCCAGCCGAGGAGATCGGAGTCCGTGTGTGGGACCCCGTAGTAGTGGTCCGGCAGATGGTTGTACAGCACGTGCCCCCGGCCGTGCTTCGCGTACACCCCGAGGAGTCCCGGCGTCGACACGGTTACCAGAGTTGCGTCCCGGCACGAGGCCGCGAGGTTATGCCAGGAGTGGTGCGGGTCTCCCCGGTGCGGGTGGTAGGCGTCGTACGCGGGGTTGCGTGGATGGATCGAGGACAGGTCGTCGTCCACATCCACGACCACGGCCACCCCCTGCTCCCGCAGCAGCGGGACAGCCTGTGCCATCCGGTTGTGCGTGAGCCGCTGGAAGACGTAGACGTCACCGTCCACGTTGAGGATCTCGGAGACCTTCTCCCCCTTCATGCGGAGCTGGATGTCCCGTGCTCCCGGCGGCCGGACTTCCACGTCATGACCGGCTGCGCGCAGTGCCTCACTCACCCATATCAGACGGAAGTACCCGCACCCAGTTTCATCCGCCGGGTAGACCTTCACTCTCACGCGGACGATGCCTCTCCACGGGCGGACGACGCGGACGCGGTGCCTTCGGCAGTACCGGCCTGCGCCTTAACGTTCTTCCGGGCGCGCGGTGCCGCCGTCGCCGCTGACGTCGAAGGAGACTCCAGTGCACCGAGCCGCTCTTCGATCGCGTCCATCCGCTTGTCCTGTGCCGCGTCCTTCCGGTGCAGAACGGAGGCCGCTTCCTCGATCAGTTCTCGTACCTGCGCGATCACCTGACCGGCAACTGACATGATCAGACCCCTTCCTGGATGACGAACCGCAGACCGTTCAGCTTGGCCGCGATCTCTGCCGGGAGGTCGGACAGGTCGATGGCGTCCAGCGTTGCCTGGACCGCGTCCAGCTTCGCGTGCGCGGAGACCAGCGAGAGTCCGAGCCCGCTGATCCCGGTCCCGTTCGATGCGGACTGCGTCTTGATCACATCGAGCACACCCCCGGCCGCCGTGAGTTTGTTCGCGGTCGCCGTCGCAACGGCGGTGACGTCCGTCGTCTCCAGGACACCACCTCCAGCGATCAGCTTGTTCGCGGTCGCCAGGGCGACGGCGGCGACGGCTGCGTCAGTGAGATCTACTGCTGCCATTGATCCTTCTCCGTTCTTGATCCTTGGGAAAATCTCATCCATGAACTGACTGATCCGCGCGTTGCCGGGGCAGGCGTGCCCGTTCGGGTTCCACTCGCTGAAGAGCCGGTGATAGCCGTACCCGGGATCGTCCCATGTCCGGCAGATCCGGAGCGGGATTGTCGGGTGTTCCTCGTGCAGCCAGATGCCCGTGTCGACGATCACGTCTACCTGCTCCGGCGTCCACGGGTCAGTGGCCCCGGAGTTGCTGGCCGACTCCAGACTGACGGCACCGTGGCCGTTAGACCGCCGGTTCGCAACGCCGTTCGCGTCCGCTCGTGTCTGCGTGCCGATGAACTGTCCCAGATCACCTTCGTACCCGACGGCGAAATGGGACTCCAGGTTCGTGCTGTCCCGCCAGTACTCGTACGTCCGCCGCGCTGTCCACGGGGCGGCGAGAGAGTGCACGATGAACTGGTCCGGGATGATCGCCGGTTGACTGTCCGACTCGGGCTGCAATTCCATCCGGGTGGCGAAGGGGCACCAGCTCATGTCTCTGTCCTTTCTCTGCTGAGCCGCTGCCGGCGCAGTCGGATGATGGTGGCGAACTGGAACCAGAACGTTCCGCTGACGATGACCTGGAGAGCGAACCACACGGCCCGGAACCAGTGCGGGCTGACGTGTCCGACCACGGTCACCAAGAGCAGGACGGACATCAGGATCTCCGCGACCGCGTACGTCACCAGCATCCGTCCCAGGTGTTCCCTCCACCACGGGTACGACAGGCTGTAGGCCACGACCATGCTGACCCCGGAGAGTACGAGATGCCCACCGAAGATGAGGTACATGATCTCGAACGGGACCATCACGCACCTCCCATCGCTTTGTAGATCTTCCGCGCGAAATCGTTCTGGGTCCCGAGCGCTTTGAGACGCTCCACGGCCTCCATAATCTCAGAGGTCTCCGCATGGACCTCCCGCAGCTTCTCTTCCTCTCGGGCAACAGCACGGTGCGCTTCCCACTCCCCGTTGCTCAGGGGCTCCGGGCGCTTACTCCCCTTCCGCTTCAGCCAGTTCATGGTGGTCATCCCTCCCCCTGATTCCGGCTGCGCGCGGCAGGGACTGGACCACGTGCGTCGTGACCTTGTTGGCTTCGAGCAGCGCGGAGATCTGTTCCCGCTGCACATCCTGTACCGATACGGATGAGATGTACGCCGTGCGCCAGACCTCGATCTGCTTGTCCTTGTCCTCTCGCATGCTGTCGAAAGTCGACCGGGGAACGAGGGCGCCCCTCAGGATCATCACAACGACCAGAGCCAGAAGTCCGGTCGCCCCAAGGGTTGGGGTCAGGAACGCGCTGTAATCCACGGGGCTCCTTTCTTCCCGGTCAGGCGTAGACGGCCTTGGACCCGGACTCGTCTCCACCGGAGTTGTTCCAGTTGGAGATCACCCGACGTGAGATGTTGGTGACGATCCAGTCCTCCGCATCCGACTGCGCCTCGGTCAGGGAGCTGGATGACAGCGACTGCTCCGATCCTACGGACGAAGCCAACATCTTCCATGTGCTGTCCTGCATCACGTAGTAGACGTGAACGGTCTCGAAACTGATCCCGAGCGCTACGCCCACGGCTTGATCGAACTCCATAATCGTTTCCTCCTCAGAACGGCATGACTACGATCCGTCGGTTGATGAATGTGCTGGTGGACGCGCCGGATGTCCGGTACGTCATTGTGAACGTGTTGGAGCCTGGAGTCAGCGCAGCGATCGTGGGCCCCGCAGTCGCCCGGATCACCGCGTTGGTGACGTTCCGAAGAGCCAGGGCATCGTTCTCCGCGACTGAGGAAGCTCCCGACACGTTGAATGTCGTACGAGCGGACTGACCTGCTGTGCCACATACCAGGTCGGCCGTCACCCAGACGAGAGCCTTGTTCCCTGTGGTTACTGTGACACTGGGGCCGGGTGTCGCTAGCGCGGTGTACGAAGTGGAGGTCGTTCCTTCAGAGGTCTCCACGGCCGCCTCTGCTAGTACCCTCTCTGAGAGCTGGTTCGTGTCCGAGGTCGCGAAGTAGCTACCTGGAGTCACAGCCTTGGAAGCCGGACACTCGTTCAGGTTGTCCCGAACGAAGGTGTTGAACTGCGCAGCCGTGAACACCGACCCGGCAATCGCGGTCATCGGCGATGTCCAAGTCATGATCAACCACCCAGATCCGGGTCAGGCATGCTGCCGTCCGCATTCGCGGTGACACTGACTGCGAGCTGCGGGAAATCAGCAGCCTTGACCTGGTTGGCCAGTGCCAGCAGCTCTGCATCAGTGATGACGCCCTTGTCCGTGAGGAGCTTGATGATCATCGCCGTGGTGACGTCTGAACTGAGCATCGCCGCGCGTTGATCCAGCGGAGCCCATGCGATCTGGACCCCGAGCTTCTCGCAGACGGAACGTTGCACACTCCAGAGTTGCTTCGCGTACGTCTTCAGGGTGGCCATGGGCTGTCTCCTATGTCAGGCGGGGAGGAACCAGACGCTGTGCGTCTCGGTACTGGAGCGCTCCGACCAGTAGGTGATCTGCTGGTAACCATTGTTGGACAGCCATGTCAGAGCATCTGCCATAGCACTTGTGGCATCCGTCGCGCCTGTCAACAGGTAGTTCCCGCCGGGGACGTCGCCCATGATGTACCAGTCGGAGATGTTGTACAGCACCGTGATCCGACGGAAATCCCCTTTGAGGAACTGACTATCCATCGCTTCCATGTACGGCATGTGCACTCCTTACAGAGGGATGACATTGATTTCGCGGTTCTGGAAGGACGCGGTATTGGACCCCGCCCGGTACTTCAGAGTGAAGGTGTTGGATCCCGCGGTGAGACCAGTGAAGACGTGGACCCCCCCAATCCGGCTGAAGTTGCCTGCCTGGTTTCCATCCAGAGAAGCCATCCAGGCGTCGTTAGCCGCGACGGAGGATGCACCCGACACGGCCACGCTGGTGCACGTCAGACTGTTATTCGTGTTGTTCGCCATGCCTGCCGCGAACAGGACGATGGCGATCGTTCCCGTGGTGGTGGTGAGAGCGGGTCCCGGGGTAGCCAGGTCGGTGTAGGTCTGAACCGCTGTGCTCTGGCTCGCCGCCACGGATGAAGACGCCGGGGTTCGCATCGCGATGGCGTTGGCACCGGTCGACACGGGGATCTGGGATGCCGCCGTTGCGAGGGCGGGAGCGGTCGCGTTGAGATTGTCACGTACGTACTGGTTGAACTGCGCGGCGGTGAATGTCGCTCCGGCAACCGCAGTCATTGGCGACGACCAGGCCATCAGCGCAGTCCTTTCAGGGACTCATTCGACACGCCGTGCTCCTCGTTCTCATCCAGGAGTTCGGCGATGCTCTGCCCGTGCGGGATCCGGAAGTTGACCGCAACCGGGTGATCGGCCGGGTACCAGTTCCGGTTGTGCGGGACGGGCCTGACCATGAGTGCCATCATGATTTCTTCGCGCCTCCGGGGCCAGGTGATCGCTGCCTGGCACCCGCAGTACGAGCAGATGTAAAAGTCCAGGGGGACGGTACGGGGCCCGTTGGGCGCCACGGGGCGGTACAGGTACTCCACGTTCCCGCAGCCCTGCGTACCGGGCTCCGGTCCCGGCCGGGGGCAGTCCGCCACCCACTCCCCGCCGTACACGTAGGCACGTGCGCGGGGGGCGGTCTCGGCCGGTGTCTCGAACGTCATGGGTCTCCTCACGTACCGAACAGGCCGGTGTCGAATTGGCCCTGGACCGGGTGGTCAAAGATGAACACAGTGGACGCACTGTCAGCGGTGACGGGATCGAACACACCGTCGTCGAAGCCGGCGCCCCGCTTGTCGAACGTGAACGGGTTGGAGGTCAGGCTGAGCTGCTTCTCGCAGCCGAGGACGACCGAGTGAACGGGTGGCTTGCCGGACTGGTTAATCCGCTGGATGGTGTGTGTCACGCGCTCTATGAAGAAGTCGTCGTCAAGGCGCATCTCGTTGTTGGTGATGTGGATCCGGTCGCTCACAGTGCGCAGGAGTACCTGGATGAAGTGCGCCGGGTCTGTGGTGACGATGCGCACCTGGACTGTGGGACGTCGCTGCGCGTAGTGCAGCAGGACCATATTGGCGATGGCCGCCGCGTCCTGTGCGTTCGCCCACGGGGCCGCGTCCGGATAGGAACGTTCTCCGTGCTGCCCGATGGACGCGGTGTCCTGACGGATGATCTGAACAGTCCTGCCCACGGGGATCGGCCGGGCCCGGAGCTGGAGGTCGGACACCACGACCGCACCTCCCACGGCCAACAGTGTGATCTTCACACTGACACCTGAGGTCCGGTTCAGGGTGGCGTTGACAGTCCCGGCTCCGGTCTTGGTGAAGTCTGTTCCGACCACCGGTGTGACAGCGTCCCGGAAAGGGTCCGAACCGCTGATGCTGATCTCTACGCTCTCGCCGATGGCGAGAGCGTAGCTGCTGTCAGACGTCCACACCGCTGCCAGGGTCGCGCTGGGAGAACGCTCGGTCACGTCGAAGCTGACCTTGTTGACGATGTCCCGCAGGCCGTGCGCGTAGGAGAACGGCTTAGCCAGCCCGTAGCCCGACACGGCCGGGGAATCGCAGCTGATCTCCGCTGCTGAGAAGGTGGCCTGGCTCTCCAGGGATTCGGTCCGCAGGAGACGGTGGTGTCTGTCCCGGAAGACGAATGTGCCGTCGGGCGCCTGGTAGGCGACCGCCGGCGGGCCCTCCGACTTAACGAGATCCTGGATGGCGGTGAAGGCGTCCACACCTTCGGCCCACCAGAACGGGACGAACGTGGCGCCGTAATCCAGATCGCGAGGTCCGGTCCAGCCGGCGAGGTCGAGTACAGTCCCGATCAGTTCCCCCGTCCGCATCGACGCGTACACACCCGTGGAGAGCTGAACCCCCTGGAGGAACGACAGCCCGTCCAGGAAGGTGAAGTCCACGGTGCGATCGGAGAAGTCCGCCTGGATGTTGTAGTCGTCGAGCCGGCCACGGAACAGGGGGTAGACGTTCCCGTTCCAGGTGACCTCCATCTTGGTGTCCTTGGCGGGACTGAGGTTCCCGGACAGGGCGGACTCGGAGTTCTCCGGACTGTACTTGCGGTCCGCGTTGATCACCTTGAACGCGGCTGAACCCACAGCTGCCGGCGAGAGTTGCCGGTCCTGGTCGCGACCGTACGAGATCGATACCTCGCTGATGATGTCCGGTGACGTCTCCTCCGTCGGGTTGCCACGGGTGAAGTGGTCGGTGTCCTCGTCATCGTCCAGACGGATCAGGTCGCCGTAGACGTGGATGCCTGCCGACGGACTCCCGCTCACGTCCAGCAGAACAGCTCCGGTGGCCGCTGTCGGCGGGGCGACATAGAACCCATCGGCGTACAGCCAGCTCCCTGTCAGCGGGGTGAAGGCGTTGGACGACGTGGAGATGTAGACGTTCCCCGCGTCGTACCAGTTGATGCTGAAGCTGACCGTGGACGGCAGAGCCGCATCCGGGAATACCCGGCCCGAGGCCTTGTACCGGCGCCCCGGGATGACCGTGAACTTGTCCGACTCGAACCTGGGGTTGGCACCACCGTTGGTAGTGAGCTGTCCGGACCACATGCCCTCGTACGCCTGAAGCGAGGAGCGTGCGTACGTGCCCCCGCCGAACGCGGTCCATCCGGCGCCGCTGTCCTCGAAGGTCCAGTTGGGGTTGAGCGGGGTCGGCAGATTGTCCCAGTCGATCATGACCGAGTACTCCGGCAGACCGTCAACGGTGCACAGTTCCCATGAGCCATTGGACGTGACCACTGTCGCGTCCAGTGCCGTGGCTGTCGCTTCGGCAGCTGTCGGACTGGCGAACGCGCTGCCAGCCACGGGTGCCGGCTTGATGGCAAGACTCACCGCCACGGAGCCGTACGTAGCGGTCCCGCTGGCTGTCGTGGTGCGCTGGGTCTGCACCCCCGCAACCAGCGGCCCGGCATCGTATGCGGCAGCGGAGGGTGCCGCGTACGCGCCGTGGCTGTCGTCCACGCGCTCGGTGTTCGTGCCCCCGGCGATGGTGAAGGTGGACGCGGCTTCGCCGATAATGGCCCGGATGCTCAGCAGCCAGTCGTTGGCGACGACGGTGGTCAGAGTGGGGTGTGCGTGAGCAGACGCCGTGGAGGTGACCGAGTTGCCAGTGATCAGCTCTACAGGACCCGAAGTGTCCACGCCGGAGTAAGCCATCGTCCAGGCCAGGACCCACGGGTCCCCAACCGGCCACGAGCTGGTGTTGAAGGGGACACTGACACTGGAGCCCAGGGCGCCGGTGTCGATGCGGTGAAACAGCCTGACGTGCGGACGCCCTGTATACGGGGTCCCCGTGGAAGCCCCGGGGGAGAAGCCTCCAAGCAGCGACCAGCCGGACGGGGTGGACGGGCCCGTGTTGTCGTCGGTGACGACGATCAGGAGCAGCCAGTGGCCGGAGAGGTGACCGGCTGGGAGTGCTACGCTCTGCGGGCTCCCGGTGGCGGAAACGTCGCCCTTGAGCCGGGTGCCGGCGGCGACGAAGGCGATGGCCATCTAGGTCAGCCGTCCCTTCCGCTTCAGCGTGGTGAGACTGGACACGAGCCAGTCTTCCACTTCGTGCTGACTGCCGATCACACCATGGTTCTCAAGGACCAGACGGTCGATGTGAAGTCCGCCTCCGCCACCGAGTCCGGCGGTCCGCTGCGCGTTCAGGATGCGCCACCCGGAGGGGCTGTACCCCATCTCCGGCCCGTTCTCGCCGAACAGGTGCATGCCTCCGGCGGTCCCGTTGGTGCCGTTGCGGTAGCCTCCGGCCCGGTTGTACGCACGCGGCAGCGAGCCGTACGCGGAGAGGGCGTACTTCATGGACGCGTAGATGTTGGCTAGTGGATTGACCGAGGTCCCGTACATGAACGGGCCCGTCTTCTTCATGATCCCCGCGTAGGCCTTGAACGTCGGGCCGATCACCTGCATCAGGCCGACGGAAGGGTGACCGGCGGTCCAGTTGCTGTCGGTCCGGTTGACAGCAGTCGGGTTGCCTCCGGACTCCTGGTTCATCCGGCGCAGAGTGATGCCGACGTACGCCGGAGGCTGACCGACCATCCGCAGTGCCTGCTGTACAACGCCGGACCAGCGCTGTACCCCACTGCCGTTGTTGGACGGTCCGAGGCCGATGCTCCCGAGCAGCCCTTGAGCTGCCTTGCCGACGAGGCCCTTGAGCCCATCTACAGCCATGACCGGGAACCGTCCCGCCATCTTGGCCCAGGGGTTGTTCCCCAGATCTCCGAGCTTACCGAGGATCGGCTTGAAGAGATTCTTGGTCGCTTCGGTGGGGTTGGCCAGGAAGTTGGTGATGCCTCCCAGGACTCCGCCATTCGCCATGAAGTGCGCGCCGGCCGCGTTCCACAGCCCCTTGGCCCGGGTGGCGTATTTCGGGTCCGTGGGGATGACGTACTCCGGGTACCGGGGATTGCCCTCACCGACGATCGCCGTCGGCTTGTTGAACATGCCCGGTACAGCCTTGCCGACAGAGCCACCGGCGGCCAGCTCTTTGATCTCACCCAGCTTATTACCCAGTCCGATCCATCCGGTGATCTTCTTCCAGACCTTGACGATCCCGTCGTTCCACACGTTCCGGATCACCCAGTTGATGGGCGACTTGGTCTTGTTCTTGATCCGGTCCCATGTACGTCCGACCCCGTCGGCCATGTCGCCGAAGAATCCGGTGACCTTGCTCTTCAGGGTCCGGGCCCATCCGGGGATCGTGGATACGAAGAAATCCCTGATGGGGTGGAAGACCCTGTTGCGGATGCTGCCGTACACGTTCACCAGGCCGGTGAGGAGCCCCTTCCATGCGTCACTCACCCTGTTGCGGACTGCGCCTGCCCAGCCAGGGATCGTAACGGTGAAGAACCGGCCGATCGGATTGAACACCCAGTTCCGGATATTCGTGTATACACCGGACAGACCAGTCTGGATACCTCGCCAGTACTTCACGACACCGTCCCGCAGGGACCCGGCCCATCCGGGGATCGTGGTGGTGAAGAATCGTCCGATGGGAAAGAAGACGGTGTTCTTCAGCCAGTTCCAGGAGGAGCTGAAGAATTTGGTGACCTTGTCCCAGTTCTTGATGATCGCCACGACAGCAAGACCGATGGGTCCTCCGAGGGCACCGAGGATCCAGGGCCAGTTCTTTCGCACCCAGTCCAGAACGGACTGGAACGCGGCGGGGATCGTCTTGGTGAAGAAGTTCAGGAAGGGTCCGGCGAACCAGTCCTTCACGGCCAGGGCGGCCGTCTTGATCCCTTCCCAGACCGTCTTCCAGAAGTTCCGGAAGGCATCGCTCTTCTTCCATAGGATCACGAACGCGGCGACCAGCAGACCAATGGCGATGATCACGATACCGATGGGTGAGGTAACGAACGCAATCGCCGCACCCAGAGCCCAGGTGGCTGCTGTGGCGATGGTCGTGGCGACTGTCATGATCCCGCTTGCCACGGCGTAGGCGACCATCTGGATCCGGAAGAGGATCAGGGCAAACCGGCTGGACGCGATGGCGCCGTTGCTCGTGGTGACCGCAGTCCCGAACAGCCAGGTCGCTGCCGACGCTGCTGCCTCATAGATCGCGTAGGCCTTCATCGCGAGGTTCACCGCGATGATGGCGGGAACGAGGAGCCGGAGTACGGGCGTAGGTATGGCAGCCACCAGGTCAGCAAATATTCCCAGTACCTTGAGTCCGATTCCGGACAGAGGCCCGGCTGCTGAGGAAATCGCCATGAAAGCGCGAGCCACATCAGACAGGACGCTCTTGATCTGAGGGCCGGCCTCCCTGGCTGTCTTGATGAACGTGCCGAAGCCCTGACTCTCACCGAGGTTGGCACTCCAGTCTGCGAACTTCTCGGACATTTCCTGGAGCCCGCCGGTCACGCCTTTGGACATCGGCATGAAGGCGTTCAGGATTCCCAGGACCCCAGCGATCATGTTCTTCCCGACTTCCAGGAAGTTGCGTAGTGCGCCGGCACCTGACTTGGTGACGTTGTTCCCGAACTCTTTGAAGATCTTCCCGGCCGATCCCTCTCCGAGGTGCGAGACAAAGCCGTCGATCTCCTTCGCGACGCTCTTTACGATGGGGGTCAGCTTGGGCAGGAGGTTCCGGATGAAGTCGATGCCCTTGGTGAACACGGGCATGGTGCTGGAGGCCAGAGAGCGGGACCACTCCGTGTTCGCCTCTTTCAGCCTGGACAGAGCTTCAGTGGTCTTCCGGGTTGCGGGGGGCATCCCCTCAAGCTGGCTCTTGTACAGTGCCTGTGCCTTGCCCGCCGTGGTGGACGCGGACTTGGAGGCCGACAACGCGGTGTTGTACTCCTGCGCCCGGATCTTGGCGTCCTCGGTCATGTCCTTGGTGATCTCGACCTGCTTGCCGTACTTGAACCCCGACTTGGCGGCGAGGTCCTGCGCCAGGGACGCGTTCACCGCTGCCTTGGTGCGGGAGTCCTCGGCAACGGATTGCTGCTGCATCGCCTTGGTGATGTCGGCGAACTGAGGCTTAACGGCTGCGCCGTACACCGCGAGTGCACCACCGGCCACAGCGGCAGAGGCAGCCACGGCCGCCAGACCGGCAGTGACGGCAGCGGTGATGGGCAGGAGAGATGTGCTCAGGGCGCTCGAACCGATGGCACCGAGAGCCTTGATGGCCTTCAGGGCGGGCTTCGTGTCCGAGTCGATGCGGACAAACCCGGTGGCTACCAGGATGCTCGGCATCAGAGGATCACTCCCTGTGAGGCCAGCCACTGCTGGCTCTCGGTCTCGTCATCGGTCCACCACGCCGGAACCTTCAGACCGTCCTCGTTCACCCGGGGTCCGGAGTGCTCAGGCCTCCGGCGGTTGATCGGCGTCCACCACTCGCCTACACCCAGTTCGTTGTCGAGGTTCTGCATGACGGTCTGTGCGTCCTCTCGCTCCCCGACGTCCTGCGCCTTCATCCGTTCGACGTACAGAACGTTCAGGAAGCTGTCGAGGGGGAGGCTGCGGAGATCGACACCATGTCCGGCGTAGGTGCCATCGAGGTAGTTCCAGGTCCCGGGATGGAGTCCCCAGCCGAGGAGCTGTTGGACTCTTGTGTAGGGCGCATGCCGTACTCCTCGAACAGCCAGGTGATGATGCTGTCGAGCTGCTCCATGTCGACCGGGTTGCGCGGATCGGCCATGCGCTTGCGCATCACGGCCATCGAGTCCGGGAGGAGGACCGTCTCCAGCATCTCCCGGAAGATCCCCACCTGTTCTTTGGGGGACATGGCGTTCGGATCCGTGGTGCTGACACGTTCCGCGAACTGGATCATCACCTCAGCAGGGATGGCCGCCGCTGCCTCGAAGGTGTCGTCATCGACCGTGAACTGTAGCCGCTTGCGTTTTTTGCTGAAGTCCTTGAGATCACCCATGGCGGAAGCATAATCCCGGGGAGTACCTTGATCACTCCCTAGCCCATGCGCAGGGACTTCGTGAGAAAGTCATTCGCCTTCGTCCCGGGATGATGGACGACGCGTGCGAACACGACGCGGCCATGCACCCGGAACTTCAGCACCTTCTTGGTCTTGGGCCGGATGATGTGTGGCCGGGTCCCCTTGATCACGTACATTGTGGCCGCATGCGTCGACTCGATCCGGACATGTTTCCCGACGACCACGGCCTTGACCCTCTTACCCATGCGGCCCGGCGCCATCCGGCGCGCATTGCGCTGCACCCGGCGGGCCTTGGTCACCAGGAACTTCTGCATCTCCGCGTCAAGCTGTGCCATCCCTGGAGGGAAC
>Ga0126311_10000209_pt1 | contig 29388 bp, 31 predicted proteins | sample Plot61_FD_92539 | JGI IMG/M metagenome (GOLD analysis project Ga0126311, IMG submission 92539) | Serpentine soil microbial communities from UC McLaughlin Reserve, CA, USA - Plot61 | ecosystem: Environmental > Terrestrial > Soil > Grasslands | place: USA: UC McLaughlin Reserve, Lake County... | reverse complement strand
GGCGTCGCCGGGCTCACGACCGGCGATCGCGTCGTCAGCGGCGCGGGCGTCTCGTGCGGGCGCTGCGACTGGTGCGCGCGCGGGCGCACGAACCTGTGCGAGCGGTACTACACGCTCGGCCTGCAGGCCGACGGCGGCCTGGCCGAGCGCGTGCGCGTGCCGGCGGCGACCTGCGTCGCCGTCCCGCCCGGCTGCTCGGACGACGCAGCAGCGCTTGCACAGCCGTTCGCAGTCGGCATCCACGCGGTCGCGCGTGCGCAGCTCGCCCCCGGCGACTCGCTCGCCGTGCTCGGCGCGGGCGGCATCGGCGCGTTCGCGATCGCGGCTGCCGCGGCCGCCGGCGCCAGCCGCGTGATCGCAGTCGACGTGGATCCGGAGCGCCTGCGCACAGCGCTCGCGGTCGGCGCGACCGACGTCGTCGATGCGCGCTCCACCGACGTGCCCGCCGCGATCCGCGCGCACACCGCAGGCGCCGGCGCGCACGCCGTGATCGAGGTGACCGGGATTGCAAGCGGACCGGCCACCGCCGTGGCCGCGACCCGGCGCGGCGGCTGCGTCGTGGTCGTCGGGCTGCAGGAGCAGCCGGTCGAGCTCGACCTGCTCGACATGACCCTGCGCGAGGTCGACCTGCGCACCTCGCTGGCGCACGTGCTCGCGGAGGATCTCGGACGCGCGCTGGAGCAGCTCGCCGCGGGCAGGCTCGCCGCGGCCCTGACCGACCGCGTGATCGGCCTCGGCGCGCTCGTCGTCGACGGCCTCGAGCCGCTGGCCGCCGGCCGTGTGCGCGGCAAGATCGTCGTCGACCCGCACGCATGACCGAGACGCCGCCGGCCTCGCGCGAGAGCTCGGCCGGGCCGCGCATGCGCCGATGCCGGCCACCACCGTCGCCGGCGAGCTGCTCCAGCTCGCCGTCTCGCTCGGCTACGGCGAGGAGGACGTCGTGCGCAGGGCCGACGTCCCACGCGGCGGCGACTGAAGCGCTACCGGCGTGTCCGAAGCCGCGTAAGCTCCCCCGCCCCGCCGCGAGAGGAGGCAGGATGAAGGAGTTCCACTGCGCCGCAGTCGTGCCCGGCTGCAGCGCGCGCTTCGAGGCAGAGAGCGAGGACGGGCTGGTCTCGCAGGTCGTGCGTCACGCGCGCGACGACCATGGGATGGAGAACGTGCCGCACGACGTGCTCGACGCGGTCCGCGACCACATCAGTGAGGTCGAGTAGCCGGCTCGAGCGGGCCGGCTACGACGCCGGTGCCTCGGCGAGATCGCCGGGACCGCCGCTGCCGCCCACGCCGCGGTCGGCGGCGCACGCGAGCGCCTCGATGAGCCGATCGAGCAGGATGATGCCGGCGTACCCGCCGTTCGCGTCACAGCAGACGAGCGGGTCGAAGCGCCGCGCCGGCTCTCGCAGCATCGCGCGCTGCGCAACCTCCGGAACCCCGTTCGTCGCCCCGACCACGAGCACTTCGTCCACCGGCGGCTTGCCGCGTCCGTCGCGCTCGCGCGACTGCAGCCCGATCGGGCGGCCGCGCGCGTCGAGCAGCACCACCCACTCCAGGCTCTCGTCCCCTGCGAACAGCCCCGCAGCGGCACCTTTGGCCACCGGCGCGGTCGGCGCCGGTTCGACGAGCGACGCGAGCGAGCCGGGCTCGAGCATCGCCGCGCCGCGCTCGCGCACGTAGCGGCTCAGTGGGAACGCGACCGGGGTGAGCGTCTTCCCGTGAACCCCGATCAGCGGCCCCTGCGCGAGCGGCACGCGCAGCCGCAGCAGCGCGTCGAGCTCCTCGACCCGGCTGACCCCCAGCGCGACGAGCGTCGCGCCGAAGCGCGTCGCCATGCGCTCGAGTTCATAGAGGAGCGCACGCTTCGCCGGCGTGCGATCGACGTCGGCGACGAGCGCCCCGTTGAGCTTCGCCATGTCGGGGCGCAGGAGCCCGGTGAAACGCAGCGCCGCATCCTCGCCGCCGACATTGTCCACGGCGAAGCGGGCCCCCGCCGCGCGCAACTCCGCGACACACGCGACGAAGCGCAACTCGTCGCGTCTGACGATGCGAGGCCCCAACTCGATCACGAGGCGGTCGAGTGCACCGGCGCGGGCCAGCACGCGCCTCACCGGCTCGCGCAGCAGCGTCGCGGGTCTGATGTTGAACGCGAGGAAGCACCCATCCGGCAGGCTCTCGCGCGCATGCAGCACCGAGCTGACGACGTACGCGTCGAAGTCCGGCTCGAGGCCGCGGCGCAACGCCTCCGTCCGCCACACCTCGGGCGCGGGCGGGTCGGAGAAGCGCTCGACCGCCTCGTAGCCGCAGATCGTCCCGCGCGCGAGATCGGCAACCGGCTCATATACGAGCCGGCAGCGGCCACGCCGGTCGATCAGGTGCGCGACGGGTGGGCTGCCGGCAGCTTCGGGTGGATCGGCGTCCGCCCCATCCTCAGCATCGCGCGACGACACGACCACGGTCTCAACCGCTCGGCCGGCGCGACGGCGCGGGCCGCTCGGCCGCCTCGCGGCGCACGCGACCGGCGGCGACACCGCGCTCGGACGCCGGTCCGCGCGGTGCCGCGATGCCGAGCACCCGCATCGCCTTCAGCCCGAAGGACAGCTTCTCGCGGCCGTCGGTGGAGTTGACGTCGAGGCCCGTGATCTCGCGCACGCGCTCGAAGCGGTAGCGAACCGTGTGGCGGTGGGTGATGAGGCGTGCCGCCGTCGCGTTCACATTTCCGTCGCACTCGAGGAACGTCTCCAGCGTTCCGACGAGGTCCGACGTCTCGTACTGCTCGTCGTAGGCGACGAGCTTCGACACCGTCTCGTCGTAGAAGCGCTTCAGTTCGCCCGGATCGCTCATGTGCGGCAGCAGCAGCTGGTAGGTGCCGGTGTCGTCGTAGGAGAGCAGCGCCTCGTCCTGGTCGCCCTCGACGACGTTCGCCGCGAGCAGCGCCTCATTGCCGGCGCGGTGCAGGTCAACCGGGTCGCGCGCAACCCGACTGCGGCCGACCGCGAACGCGAAGCCGCTGAGGTTCGCCTCCAACTCGCGCAGCAGCGTGGCGGCGACGCGCCGTCCCGCCTCGCCGTCCGAGTCCGGAGCGAGCACGACGACCTCGTCGCCGTCCCCGTCGCGCGTGGCGGCGGCGATCGCACCGGGGGCGATCGAGCGTGCGGCGCGCTCGGCGAGCGCGAGCAGCCGCGCGCGCCAGTCATCGTCGGCCGGCGTGCGAGCGTGTGCGCGCACGACGATCACGCTGCCGCCGCGGTCGAGCGCGATGCCGAGCTCCTTGCCGCGCGCGACGAGGTCGCCGCGGTCGGCGATCTCCCGCCGCAGCACGGCGTGCAGGAACTCGGCCGCGGCCGCCTCGGAGACGCGCTCCGGGCCGCGCACACGCTCGACCTCGGAGGCGACGAGCGTCGTGACGAAACGCAGCAACGACGGGTCCGGCGAACCTTCGCGTCCGCGCAGCCGCAGCTGGCCGACGACCGCGTCGGCGACGCGCAGCTCGACGCGCTCGACGCCGTCCGCCTCGCGGAGCAGTGCACGCTCCTCGGCGGGCGAGCGGGCGGCGACTGCGAGCACGACGCTCGTGCGGTCGATCAGGACGAGGCTTGCGTCAAGCGCCCGTGCGGCAGCGCGAACGATCTCCGGCAGGCCGGCACCCGCGGCGACCGCTTCCGTGATCGCCTCGAGCGCCCGCAGGTCCGGCGTCGACGCCGTCTCGTCGCGCGTGTCCGGGGACATCGCCGGATTGTAGGTAGATCCTGGTCAGCCGTCGCTGAACGGAGTCTCCACCCGCACGCCGGCGTAGTCGACCGTGTCGCTCAGGTCTTCCGACAGCACGATCTCGCAGCCGAGCGCACGGGCGGCTTCCAGGATCGCCGCGTCCCAGTACGAGATCTGGAAACGGTCGCGCGTCACGAGCGCCGCATGCATCGCATCGCTCGTCATCGGCGCAACGGGAAAGCGCTCGAAGGACTCGACCAACCCCACGGCGGCGTCGTACAAGATCGCGTCTACGACAGGATCACAGCACCTGTGGAGCAGAGCTTAGAAGTATCGCGGCCAGAGATAGATGACGCCGGCGCCGGCGAGAATGCCTACGCCGACAAACGCGCCGAGCACCCACAGCGACAGCAGGCCGGCGACGACGCGCTCCCAGCCCCGCTGGTAGGAGGAGACGACCGGCACCAGGACGAGCCCGACGAAGGCTGCGAGACCGGCGACTCCGGCACAGATGGCGACGAGCTGTGTGACCGCGTCGTGACTCATGCGCGGTCGTCATGGTTCCACACCCCGCGGACCGCCGCGAACGCGGCGTCGACCGGGTGGGAGCCGGTCGCGCCGGGAAAGCGAGACTGCAGCGCGGTGGCGGCACGCTCGGCAGCAGCCGGGCCGCCAGGACCGCGGAAGAGCCCGACGACGGTCGGTCCCGAGCCGGACACGAGCGCGTGATCGGCGCCGGCATCGCGGGCCGCCGCGAGCGCGTCGTCGATCGACGGGCAGAGCGAGCGGGCGGCCGCTTCGAGGTCGTTGACGGGCGGTGGCAGCTCGCCGCGCGCGAGCGCGGCCGCCAGCGCCGCACGCCGTTCCGTCAGCTCGGCGCCCGGCCGCGCCAGCCCGAGCCGGTCCGCCTCCCGGAACACGTCCGGCGTCGGGAGCGCGTGGGGCGACGGCAGCACGAGCACGCCGTGGGACGGCAGCGGCGCGAGCGGCTGCACCTCCTCCCCGGCGCCACCGACGAGCACCGGGCCGGGCTCGATCTGCGACGGCACATCGGCGCCGAGGCGCGGAGCAAGCTGGGCGAGCAGCGGATCGTCCGGGCGACCGGCGGCGTGCGCGACGAGCCGCAGCGCGGCGGCCGCGTCGCCCGACCCGCCGCCCATGCCGGCCGCGACCGGGACGCGCTTGACGATCGTCAGCCGCAGCGGGGGTCCCTCCCAGCCGCTGGCAGCGCGCCAAGCGGCGATCGCCTCGCCGGCGAGATTCGGCCCCTCGATGCCCACACAGACGATCTCGTCCTCGCCGGCCGCGCAGCCCATTTCGCCCGCGCCGACCGCCGCCGCGACTGGCGCCCCGCCGGGCAGCGGCTCCAGCGTCAGCTCGTCCGCCAGCGACAGCGGCTCGATCACGGACACCAGCTCGTGGAGACCGTCGGCGCGCGTCTCGCCGAGGAACAGGCAGAGGTTCGTCTTACCGGGTGCGAGCGCGTGGAGCGTCATCCGCCGACACGCTCCCACAGCTCGCGCAGCCGCCCAGGCGCGAGCCGCTCGGCGCGCACGTCAAGCGGCTCGCCGAGCGCCTCCAACGCTGTTCGCACGTCGTCGCGCGACGCCACGCCGGCCAGCGCGAGCGAGCGCGCGAGCGCCTTGCGCCGGTGCGCGAATGCGCCCTGCACAAACGTCCGCAGCGCCGGCGGCGGCGCGTCGCCTCGCCGCTCCAACCCGACGAGCACCGAGTCGACGTTCGGCACCGGGAAGAAGACGCGCCGCGAGATCGGGCGCAGCACGCGCACGTCGCAGGCGAGCTGCGCGAGCACCGACGGGACGCCGTAGGCGCCGCTCCCGGGCGCCGCGGCGAAGCGCTCGCCGACCTCCTTCTGCACCATCGCGACCCAGCGGGTCACAGACGGCAGCTCCTCGATCGTGCGCAGGATCGCGCCGGCGGCGATCCCGTACGGCAGGTTCGCGACAACCTTCGTCGGCGCCGGCTTCAGCGCCGCCAGGTCGAGCGCCATTGCATCCGCGAGGTGCAACGCAGTGCGGTCGGCGAACGGGTCGAGCGCGTCGCGCAGCGCCGGCTCCAGCGAGCGGTCGAGCTCCACCACGTGCACGAACGCCGCCCGCTCGGCGAGGTGCTCCGACAGCACGCCCAGCCCGCCGCCGATCTCCAGCACGACGTCCTCGGGGCCGACCTCGGCCGCGCGCGCGATCACGTCGAGGATGTTCGAGTCGATCAGGAAGTTCTGGCCGAGGTCGCGCCTGGGCCGCACGCCGAACGTGCGCAGCCGGCGCAGCGAGGGCTGGGTCGGCTCGCCCGCCGACGCCCCCGCGGCGCGATCCCGCCCCCCGCTGGGCGGGGGTGGGTGGGCGGGATTCACCAATCGAACAGCTCGGCGGCGTTGCGCTCGACCTGCGCCTCCAGCTCCTCATAGGAGATGCCGCGCTCCCCCGCGACCACCTCGGCCGTCAGCGTCACGTTGGCCGGCTGGTTGCGCTCCTTGCGGACCGCCTGCGGGGTCAGGTACGGCGCGTCCGTCTCCACCAGCAGGCGCTCGGCGGGGACGTCGCGCGCCGCGACCCGCAGGGCGGCGTTCGGCGGATATGTCACGTTGCCGGCGAACGAGATCCAGTAGCCGCGTTCGAGACAGGCGTCGAGCCGGTCGGGCATCGAGAAGCAGTGGAGGATCACTCTCAGGCCCTCTGCCTGGCCGCCGAGCATCGAGAGCGTGTCGTCGTCAGCCGCGCGCGTGTGGATCACGAGCGGCTTGCCGGTCTCGCGCGCGAGCCGGATGTGCGCGGCGAAGGCGCGCTCCTGGTCCTCCCGCGAGGCGGTCTGGCGGTAGAAGTCGAGCCCGGTCTCGCCGATCGCGCGGCAGCGCGGGTGCGCAGCGAGTGCCTTCAGCTCCGCCAGGTCGGCGTCGTCGAAGCCGGTCGCGTGGTTCGGGTGGCGTCCGATCGCGACGTACACCTGTGGGAAGTCCTCCGCGATCTGCAGGGCAGCACGGCACGAGTCGGAGTCGGTGCCGACCGTCAGCATGCGCCGCACGCCGACCTGCTCGGCGTCCGCCACGAGCCGCTCGGGCGGCCGCTCGCAAGAGGTCAGGTGAGTGTGGCTGTCGATCATCCGGAGCCGGCTTTCGGTGTCAAGAGGGCTTCGGGAACAACGGCTCGATCGCCGACACGTCGCCCCCCCAACCGGTGGCGGCGAGCGTCGCGCCCGCGTAGGCCACATCAGTCCGCCCGAGCGCGATCAGCAGCTTCTGCGTGCTCGACGGCATGTACGGGTGCAGCAGCACGGTCACGGCGCGCAGGCCCTCGGCGAGCGAGGCGAGCGTCTGATCCAGCGCGTCTGCCTGCGCAGGGTCCTTCGCCAGCACCCACGGCGCGCGCTCCTCGACGTAGCGGTTCAGCCGCCGCACGCGCAGCCAGATCGCCTCGAGCGCCTGGCTGATCTCAGTGCGGTCGAGCAGCGCCGCGACCTCGTCGGCGAGGCCGTCAAACGACGACGCCAGCTCCGGATCCACCCCCGCTTCCGGCACGCGACCGTCGCGGTAGCGCGCGATCATCGCAAGCGTCCGACTCGCCAGGTTGCCGTAGTCGTTCGCCAGCTCCGATGCGTAGCGCGCCTCGAAGCCGGCCGTCGAGACGGAGCCGTCCTGACCGAACGAGACCTCGCGGAAGCAGTAGAAGCGCAGCGCGTCGGTGCCGAACTGCTCCATCACCGCGAACGGGTCGAGCACGTTGCCGAGCGACTTCGACATCTTCTCCCCGTCCATCAGCAGGAAGCCGTGGACGAACAGGCGCTTCGGCAGCTCCAGCCCGGCTGCCATCAGCAGTGCGGGCCAGTAGACCGCGTGGAACTTGAGGATGTCCTTGCCGATCAGGTGCACGTCGGGCGGCCAGAACGTGTCGGTCACGTCCTCCCCCTCGCGACCGAAGCCGAGCGCCGTGTAGTAGTTGAGCAGCGCGTCGAACCAGACGTAGAAGACGTGGTTCGGGTCCCACGGGACCGGCACACCCCACGTCAACTTGCCGCGTGAGAGCGAGACGTCGCGCAGCCCCTGAGTGACGAACGACAGCGCCTCGTTGCGGCGCGAGGAGGGCGCGACGAAGTCCGGCCGCTCGGCGAACAGCTGCTCCAGTGGCTCCTGGAAGGTGGAGAGGCGGAAGAACCAGTTCTCCTCCTGCTCGCGGTCGAGCGGGATGTGGTGGATCGGGCACGTGTTGCCCTCGGCGATCTCGTTCTCGTTCTTGAAGTCGGCGCAGCGCGGGCAGTACCAGCCCTCGTACGTGCCGAGGTACGTGTGCCCGTTGTCGTGGACGCGCTGCATCACCTCGCGCACGCGCTCGCCGTGGCGCGGGTCGGAGGTGCGGATGAAGAAGTCGTTGGTCGCCTCCAGCTGCGGCATCAGCGCCTCGAAGCGCGCGGCGTTGCGATCCGCCAGCTCCTTCGGTGTCACGCCCTCTCTCTCGGCCGCGACCGCGACCGGCTCGCCGTGCTCGTCGGTCCCGGTGAGGAAGAAGACGTCCTCGCCGCGCTGGCGCATGTGCCGCGCGAGCACGTCCGCCGCGATCGTCGTGTATGCATGCCCCAGGTGAGGCTGCGCGTTGACGTAGTAGATCGGCGTCGTGACGTAGTAGGACACGGCGGCGAAGGCTACTCGGCGGCGGGCCCGGCGCGCGGCTCCCGGAGCCAGCGTGGCCGCCGAGTCGTCGCGCTCCGCTCGGGCGTGGCTGGCGGCTCGGTCGTGCGCTGTGGGCAGCGAGGGGGAGAGAGCAGTGGCTCCGATGCGACCGTTCTGCCGCAGATTCGCCACATAGCGCGCCCACCTCCGGCGCAACTGACGCTCCCACCCGAGCAAGTGTCCTGCCCTACGCTCGCTATACGAGGCCAGGGCAGGACACTTCCGCGGACGCCGCGCGCCGCGGCCGCGCTCGAGCGGAGCGCGCATGCGACCGCGTCGCGGCGGGCTACTCCGTCAACGCGCGGTAGAGCGCGTTCGCCGGCACGCCCGTCAGCTCGGCGACGACAGTGGCCGCCGGGCGCGGCTTCGCGCCCGCGTCGACGAGTCTGCGCAACGCGTCGAGTGCCGGGGCGAGCGGCGCCTCAGCCTCGTCGGCGGCGCCGATCACCAGCACGACCTCGCCGCGCGGCGCCTCGTCCGCGTAGCGCGCTGCCAGCTCGGCGGCCGTGCCGCGCACGACCTCCTCGTGCAGCTTCGTCAGCTCACGGCAGACGGCGACCGGTCGCTCGGGGTCGACCTCCGCAAGTACCGCCAGCGAGGCGGCGACGCGCTTGGGCGACTCGAACGCGACGAGCGTCTCCAGCGTCGAGAACGCCGTTCTCAGCTCGCCTCTCTTGCGCGGCAGGAAGCCGGCGAAGCGCCACCGCTCGGCCGGCAGCGCGCTCGCCACCAATGCCGCAAGCGCCGCGCTCGGCCCCGGCAGCACCTCGACCGCGAGCCCGGCGGCGACGCACGCCTGCACGAGCAGGAAGCCCGGATCGGACACGAGCGGCATCCCCGCGTCGGACACCAGCGCGACGTTCGTGCCCGCCTGCATCCGTCTCACCAGCTCGCTCGCACGCTCGCGCTCGTTGTGCTCGTGGTAGCTCAAGAGCTCCGACGACACCCCGTAGCGATCCAGCAGCGTGCGCGTGCGGCGCGTGTCCTCGCACGCGATCAGATCCGCCTCGCGCAGCGCCGAGAGGACGCGCAGCGTGACGTCCTCGAGGTTGCCGATCGGCGTCGGGCAGACGATCAGGCGACCGGCCATCAGGCGACGCTCCGCTGCGCGCCGTCGAGCGCGAGCGCCGCGGCGCCGACGAGCCCCGCCTCGGTGCCGAACTGCGCCGGGACGATCTGCGCGTGGGCGGACATCGTCGGCAGCGCACGCCGCACCGCCTCCGCACGCGCGGGCGCGAGCAGCAGTTCGCCCGCGGCGATCACGCCGCCGCCGATCACGACGATGTCCGGATTGAAGATGTTGAGATACGACGCGATCCCGATCCCGAGGTTCGTGCCGATCAGCGTCAGCGCCTCGATCGACGCCGCATCGCCGTCGTGCGCCAGCTCGGTGATCAGTGCGCCGGTGATCTCGCGTCCGTCCGCGTGCGCGCGCCCAAGCGCCGAGTCCGGCTGCTCGCCGGCGATTCGTTTGCCCTCGCGCGCGAGCGCCGTCCCCGAGGCAAGCGTCTCCAGGCAGCCGTTGTTCGGGCAGTGGCCCTGGCACGGCGGTCCATCCAGGTCGATCGTGATGTGGCCAAGCTCGGCGCCGGCGCCGATCGAGCCGCGGTACGGCGCGCCGTTCAGGATCAGCCCGCCGCCGATGCCGGTGCCGATCGTCAGCACCACCGCGTTGGTCATCCCCTGCGCAGCACCCGCGCGCCACTCGGCGATCGCCGCGACGTTCGCGTCGTTGTCGACCTCGACCGGCAGCCCGAGCCGCTCGGCCATCAAGTCGCGAAACGGCACGTCTCTGAGCGGAAGGTTTACGGCCATCGTCGCCATGCCGCGGCGCTGGTCGATCAGGCAGGGGATCCCGAAGCCGACCGCAGCCACCTCGCTCGTCGTGGCGGCACGTGCCTCCTCGACCGCCTCGACGGCCATGTCGAGCAGCTCGCGCTGGCCGAGGCCGTGCACCGCGCGATGGACGCGGTGGTGGACGTTGAGGTCGGCGTCGACGACCCCGGCGAGCAGCTTCGTGCCGCCGAGATCGACCCCGATAACGCACTCCGGCGACATCTCGGCCACTATAGACCGGCATGGCAGACGACCGTGACGACGTCTCGCGGCGCGGCGAGGGTCCGGCTTACCGCGTGCATCGTGCCGGCGATGCGCCGCCGCGCGAGCCCGCCGGGGACGCCCCCTACACGCGCTATCGCTCGAAGCCGCGTGGGCTGCGCGAACGCCTCAGCGGCGAGGAAGCGGGCTTCGACGAGCTGCTCGCCGACGGCTCGGGCGGACGCCGCGATCGCGGTCCCCGCAGCCCGCGGCGCCGCCGGCGGCTGCCGAGCCTGCGCAGTCGCGACGGCCGCATCACCCCCCGGCGCGTGCTGCTGTGGATCGCGCTCGCGATCGGCGCCTGGCTCGCGCTCTCGCTCGTGCTGTTCCTCATCAGCGCTCAGATCGAGCAGGGCAAGGTCTCCGACGAGGCGAAAGCCGCGCTGAGATCCGCCGGCGCGATGCCGTTCTCGACCAACACGATCCTGATCCTCGGCTCCGACGCGCGCCCAGAGGGCTCGAAGGAGCCGGGCGCGAACCCCGGCGGCCCGAGCCGCTCGGACACGATCATGCTCTGGCGCGTCGGCGGCGGCCATGCCTCACGCCTGTCGATCCCGCGCGACACGGTCGTCGACATCCCCGGCCACGGCCGCCAGAAGATCAACGCCGCCTATGCGTTCGGCGGTGCGGCGCTGTCGATCCAGACGATCGAGCAGTACCTCGGGATCCCGATCAACCACCTCGTCGAGGTCGACTTCACGAACTTCCCGAAGCTGATCGATGCGCTCGGCGGCGTGGACGTGAAGACCGGCCGCGTCTGTTCGAGAATCAACGGCGGCCAGCGCAACGGCGGCGTCACGCTCAACCTGCACAGCGGGGAGAATCACCTGAACGGCAGACAGGCGCTCGCGCTCGCCCGCACGCGCAAGAACGACTGCAACCCAGCCGAGGACGACCTGACCCGCGCGAAGCGCCAGCAGCAGATCCTCAGCGCGATGAAGGGGCGCCTCCTCTCGCCGACGACATTCGTCCGCCTGCCGTGGGTCTCCTGGTACACGCCGAAGACGATGCGCACCGACATGGGCGGCCCGGGCCTCCTCGGCTTCTTCGCGGCCGCTGCGACCAGCGGCTCACCCCCGGTCGAGGTGCTCAGACCGTCAGGCTTCGAGACGCTGCCCGACGGCGGCTCCGGCCTCAACGTCTCCGACGCCGACAAGCAGGCGGCGGTGCGGCGCTTCCTCGACGGCTGACGACGTCGCGAGCTCGGTCGCGAGACCGCACTCGATTGTGTACTTTCGGGTGTAATGGGGGTTGCCGAGCTAGCACCGGCCCGGCCGGGGAGTCGAGTCGCCGCGCCCACCCGTCTGCGCCCGGCACACTGGAGCAGGGCGGCATGGGGCGCGATCGCCCTGACCACGGCCTTCATCGCGGTCACCTGCTGGTGGGTCGCCGTCGACCGCAGCGTGCCCGGGACCGAGGCAGGCTCCCACCTTGGGACAGCGCTGCAGTACCGGGATCTGCTGGCGTCCGGAGACGTGCTCGGCCCGTTCCGGGCCTACGCGATACACCCGCCCCTGGTGCGTGACGCTCGCTGACGGCACCGGCGTGTGGATCCGCCTCGAATACGCGCACGACGCGCAGCCCTACTACTGCCCGCTGCGGACTCCGCCGGTGTACGGGCCGTGACGGGTCCGTTCGTCGACGCTTGCGACGCTCAGACGACGACGAAGCGCCAGTGCGCGACGACCGCGCCGTCGACCGACCAGCGCACGACGTAGCTGCCAACCCGAAAGCGCAGCGGCGTAACGGTCGCGACGCCGGCGGCGCCGGTCGTGACGGTGAAGCAGGTGCGCACGCCCGCGACGTCGCGGCGGCGCACGCACGTGCGCGCCGTCGTCTGGGCGTGCTGCGAGTCCGAGAACACGAGATCCGCGACGGCGCGGCCGCTGGAGGCACTCGCCGCGAGGCGATGCGTCGGCGTGCGCAGCGCGTCGGTGACCTGGCCGCTGAAGCGCTCTCCTGCAGCGCCGGCGACCGCCGGCAACGTCGTGAGCGCGATCAGCGCCAGCGCGGCGCTACGCCGTGCTGCTCTTCGCGCCGGCGTCGGCTTTCTTCGTGCCGCCGTCGGACGCCGCCGAGCCTCTTTTGGAGTCACTGCTGCTCGTCCCCTCACCGCTGCTCTTGGCTCTGCTGCCGTTCGCGTCCGCAGCGCTCTTCTCGCGCGCGCGCTTCTTCGTGCCGTAGTCGGTGTTGTAGAAGCCCGAGCCCTTGAAGTGGACGGCAGGCGCATGCAGGACGCGCACGGCGGAAGCACCGCACACCTCGCAGGTGTCGAGCGCGTCGTCGGCCATGCGCTGCATCACATCGAAGGTGTGGCCCTTCTTGCAGCGGTACTCGTAGATCGGCATGTCCGCAAGAAGGATAGAGTCCGCCACCGATGAGCGACGTTGTGACCATGGAGAAGGTCGTCTCGCTGTGCAAGCGGCGCGGCTTCATCTTCCCCTCCTCCGAGATCTACGGTGGGGTCGGATCGACCTATGACTACGGCCATTACGGCGTCCTGCTCAAGACGAACGTCAAGGGCGAGTGGTGGCGCGCGATGCTGCAGGACCGCGACGACATCGTCGCGCTCGACAGCGCGATCATCCAGAACCCGAGGGTGTGGGAGGCCTCCGGCCACCTCGCCGGCTTCACCGATCCGCTCGTCGACTGCCGCACCTGCAAGAAGCGCTTCCGCGCCGATCACCTCGACCAGCTCCAGTGCGGTCAGAAGCCCTCGAAGCACCCCGGCGAGGGCCCCGACTGCGACCTGACCGAGGCGCGCGACTTCAATCTGATGTTCGAGACGACCGTCGGGCCGGTGAAGGAGGAGGGCGCGACCGTCTACCTGCGCCCTGAGACCGCCCAGGGCATCTTCATCAACTTCAAGAACGTCCTGCAGTTCTCCCGCAGAAAGCCGCCGTTCGGGATCGCGCAGATCGGCAAGTCGTTCCGCAACGAGATCACGCCCGGCAATTTCATTTTCCGGACACGTGAGTTTGAGCAGATGGAGATGGAGTTCTTCGTCCCCCCGGACGACGCGCCGAGATGGTTCGAGCACTGGCTCGCCGAGCGCGAGCGCTGGTACGTCGAGTTGGGGATTCGCCCCGACCATTTGCGCCTGCGCGCGCACGACGCGGACGAGCTGTCGCACTACTCGTCCAACACGAGCGACGTCGAGTACCTCTTCCCGATCGGCTGGTCAGAGCTCGAGGGGATCGCCGACCGCGGCGACTTCGACCTCAGCAGACACGCCGAGCACGCGAAGGAGAAGCTCGAGTACCACGACACCGCCAGCGGCGAGCGCTACGTCCCGCACGTGATCGAGCCGGCCGCCGGCGCGGACCGCGCCACGCTCGCCTTCCTCGTCGACGCCTACGACGAGGAGCAGCTGGAGAACGAGACGCGCACCGTGCTGCGCTTCCACCCGAAGCTCGCGCCGGTGAAGGTCGCCGTCATGCCGCTCCTCAAGAAGGACGGACAGCCGGAGGTCGCGCGCGAGCTGTACGCCGACCTGCGCCGCCGCATGCAGGCCGAGTACGACGAGGGCGGCTCGATCGGCAAGCGCTACCGCCGCCAGGACGAGATCGGCACGCCGTGGGGCGTGACGGTCGACCACCAGACGCTCGAGGACAGAACGGTGACGCTGCGCGATCGCGACACGCTTGAGCAGGTCCGCATCCCGATGGACGAGCTCGGCGACGAGCTCGAGCGGCGGCTGCGGGCGCCGTGGACGAGCCCGAAGCTCGCTACCGCGTAGCTCAACTCGCGCGCTTGCGGGCAACCGCCCGCAGGATCGCCGTCTCCCACTGCTGTACGGCGCGGTCGGCGGACTGCTGCTGCGCCCACGCGCGCGCTCGCTCGGCCAGCCGGGCGCGAGCGCGGAAGTCCAGCACGTAGCGCTCCAGCGTCGCGTACCAGTCGTCGTCCGCGACCAGCACCCCGCCCTCCGACTCCCCCATCTCGATGTACGGACCGACTGGCGATGCCAGCCACATCGCGCCGGCGGCGGCGTACTCCTTCAGTTTCACGTTCGAACGCGCGCGATTGAACGCGGTGTCGGCAAGCGGCGCCAGGCCGATGTCGAACTCGCGCTCCATCGCGACGAGCTTTTCTATCGGCACGTAGGGGTGGTGGACATGGCGGCTCGCAGGCAAGTCGTGGCCCCACCCGATCGTCACCACGCGGACGCCCTCGTGCGCTCTGAGGAGGCGCCGCAGGACACGGTCTATGCGGAGCGCCTTGAAGTCTTCAGCGTGCTCCCCCGCCGCCGTGATGCCGATCACGACGCCCTGGTGGCGGGGTCGCGCTTGCGCAAGGTCCTCCGGCGCGACGTGGTTCTCGATCACCTCGACATGCTCGACGCCGAGTTCCCGGTAGCGGGCCGCGAGGTGCGCGCTCGGGGTCGTCATCAGGCTCGCGCTCGCAGCGATCTCCACGCTGCGAGCGAAGCTGTGCTTGAGGCCGCGGCGACCGCCGTAGGACTTGTAGGCGGGCACCCGCCGCGGCGTCGCCGAGATGTCGTCGTCCTTGTCCCAGACGACGGCGACGCCGTGTCGCGCCAGCCGCCGCACGAGCTCCAGCTCCTCGTCGCGGAAGAAGTGATGCATGACAAAGACGTCGAACGTGGGCGTGCCGAAAAGCAGCTCGTCCTCGTCGTGGAGCGCGGGCCAGAGCACCCGGTGTCCGCGCCGCTCGAGTTCGCGCAACGGCAGCATCGCGCGGTAGTACGCGTTCGCGGTGCCATCCAGATACTTGGCTGCGATCCGCAGCGCTCTGCCTGCCCGCGCGCCGGTGCGCGCGCGGCGCGATGCTCCGACCCCCATGGGTCGATACTCCCAGATCTAGAGGAGTGCGGAGCGGCTCAGCGCGCGTCGGCGATCAGCGCGCGTGCCGCGGCAACCGCGGCGGCGAGGATCGGGCGCGGATCGAGCTCGGGCTCGATCAAGAAGCGCAGTGCGAGCCCGTCGGCGAGCGCGAGCAAGACGCCGGCGACCGCATCGGGCTCGTCACCCAACCGCACGACTCCCTCGGCCTGCTTCGCCTCCAGCGAGGCGGCGATGTCGGTACGCGCGACGCGCGCGAGCGTCGCCAGCTCGCCGGCGATCTCCTCATTGCGGCGGGAGAGCGTGAACAGCTCATGCATCAACACGACGAAGCCGGGATCGCGACCGATCAGCTGCTCGAGGCTGCTCACGAGCGCGTCGATGAAGTCGTCGGCCGTGCGGGCGTCACCAAGCGAGGCGGCGAGCGCCGCGAGGCGGATCTCCGAGTCGCGCCGCACGACCTCGACGAGCAGCCGCTCCTTCGTGCCGAAGTAGTAGTGCAGCAACCCGCGCGAGACGCCCGCCTCGCGGGCGACGTAGTCGAACGTCGAGCCGGCGGCGCCGCGCGCAGCGACGCTCTCGCGCATCGCGTCGACGATGCGCTTCGCCTTGTCGCTCTCGAGCGGGCGGCCGCTCGCAGCAGTGGCGGGAGTGGTGACGGCCATCGTCCGATCGTAGTCGGTTGGCCGGCTGGCCGGTGCCGCGGTGGCTGACCGTGAACGCACGAGGGGCGCCCGCAGGGACGCCCCTCAAAAGACAAATGGCCGCGCGGCGAAGACATCCGCCGGGTGGACGACAGCGCGACTCGACTAGAGGCTTGATGCGGGTTCGGTCGCTGGGCAGGAAGCGGCCGTTTCCATAAGAAAGGGTGTCCAGCCCGGTTTCCCTCGTGATAGGAGCACGAGTTGACCGCTTCGCTGGACACCCTTGTCATCGCAGCCTACGTGTTCGCGACGACGCTCTCGATCCGTCGAACAGGCCCGCAGGGCACGGTCACTGACCATGAGCTGATCGCGCTGGCGGTCTGTCAGGCGATCGTCGGGATCCCGTCTGATCGGCAGTTCCTCGGGATCGTCGGGCGGTTGTTGCCGGGGTTCTTCCCCCGGTTGCCGACGCAGTCGCGCTACAACCGCCGGCTGCGGCGCCTGGCGCCCTATCTGACGAGCGTCCAACTCCAGGTCGCCGAGTTGATCGCCTCGGGCCGGGTCCGGCTCGTCGACGGCACCCTGGTCGGCTGCGCGAACTACGCCGGCTGCAAGCACGTCTCAGACTTCGCCGGCTACGCCGCCTACGGCTACTGCCGCTCCAAGAGCGAATGGGTCTGGGGTGTTCGCCTCGTCGTGCTCTCCGACGCCGCCGGGTCCCGGTCGGCTACACGATCGCACCAGCGAACGAACGCGAATACGAGCCGTGTTTCCAGCTCGCATCCGCACACCCCGACACGATCCTGTTCGCCGACAAAGGCTTCTGGGGCGCCGAGTTCAAACGCACCCTCGACCTCGTCGGCGTCCAGCTCATCACCCCGGAGAAACACCGCCTCGGACAGCGCCCACCAGCCGAGATCGCCAAGGCCCGCATCCGGCTCGTGATCGAGTCCGTCTTCGCCAACCTCAAACGCCAGATGCGCCTCGAAGACCACCTCGCCAAAACGATCGGCGGACTCGTCCAACGCATCGCACAACGCCTCCTCGCGCTCACCATCGGCATGTTCCTCAACACGATCACCGGCCGCCCACCACGCGCCCTCGCCGCCTACGACGGACGCTAACCCGCATCAAGCCTCTAGGAGGCGCCGGCCTCCGGCCCCGCGCTCGGCGCGGTGGAGCCGTAGTCGAACTCCTCCTCCTTGCCGAACAGCGCGTCGAGCACCTTCGTGCGCAGGTCCTCGCTCAGCGCCAGCGCGATCGCCGCGCCAATCGCCAGCACGAACAGCTTGCGCCCGAAGCCGCGCTTCTTCCTGGCCTTCTTCTTCGGACCCTCCTTCAGCGCGCTGCCGGCGCCCTTGAGCGCGTCGGCGGCCTGCTTGAGGTCCTTCTGCAGCTTCTTGTCGTCGACCAGCTCGCGCGGGCTCTTGCCGTCAGCGATGCGGTCGTACGCGTCCTTCGCCGCCTCGAATGCGACGCGGAAGTTGTCGCGCAGCTCCTCGTCCTCGGCGAGCCGCTGGACCCACGGGCTCGTCGTCGCCGCCGCGGCGCTCGCCGCCTTCCTCGCCTGCTTCGTGCGTGTCGCCATGCCGGGTGCTCCCTTGCGCTCGCTTGCTCGGATGTGCGGCGAGCATACCCAGTGGCCGGAGCCGCGACGCGCGGCGCTCAGCCCTCCTGCGCCGCGGCAAGCTGCTCGTCGAACAGCGACAACAGCTCACCGGGAGAGAAGCCCAGGCCGCGCGCGATCTGCAGCAGGGTCGAGAAGCGCAGGTCGCTCCTGGCCCGTTCGATCTGGCTCACGTGCTTCGGCGTGAGCCTCGTCGCGTGCGCAAACGCCTCCTGGCTCAGATCGCGCGCGCGGCGCTCGCGTCTGACGAGACGACCGAAGACGACGAGATGACGAGGAGGAAGCGCGGCATCCACAGTACCCCGGAAGCCTGGCTATTTATCGACGGTTTCCCACACACTAGAGATGGAGTTTTTCCGTCGATGAAATGAAATCCTCACTCTAGCGATGGAGATTGGGTCGCCGACGGGGGCCTCGGAACGATCAAGCGGGCCGGCGGGACCGAGCCCGCGCGCGACGAGGCGAGAGCGCGATCTCGAGCACCTCGTCGATACGCGAGACGAAGTGCAGCTCGAGGTCTCTGCGCAGGTGCGCGGGGATCTCGTCGACGTCCTGCGCGTTGCGGGCCGGCGCGATCACGTGGCGGATGCCGCTGCGCTGTGCGGCGAGCGCCTTCTCCTTCAGTCCGCCGATCGGCAGCACTTGGCCGGTGAGCGTGATCTCGCCCGTCATCGCGACGTCGGAGCGCACCGGCCTCCCGCTCAGCAGTGAGCACAAGGCCGTCGCCATCGTGACGCCCGCGCTCGGGCCGTCCTTCGGGATCGCTCCTGCCGGCACGTGAATGTGGATGTCGTGTCTGGCGAACCAGTCGTCCGCGATGTCCTCAGGCGGGTGCGAGCGCACGTACGAGAGCGCCGCCTGCGCCGACTCCTTCATCACGTCGCCGAGCTGGCCGGTGATCGTCAGCTTGCCCGTCCCCGGCATCGCGGTCGCCTCGACGAACAGCACGTCGCCGCCAGCCGGCGTCCATGCGAGCCCGGTCGCGACGCCCGGCTCCGACGTGCGCCGCCGCGTCTCGCCGAACACTCTGCGCTTGCCGAGCAGCTCGCGCGCCCGCGCGGCGCTGATCGTGATCTTTCTTCTCGCTCTCCCCTCGGCCACCTGGCGCGCGACCTTGCGGCAGATCGAGCCGAGTTCCCGCTCGAGCCCGCGCACGCCTGCCTCGCGCGTGTACTCGGCGATCACGACCTTCAGCGCCGCATCGCCGAAGGCGATCTGCCGCGCCGTCAGGCCGTTGCGCTCGATCTGGCGCGGGACGAGGTAGCGGCGCGCGATCTCCAGCTTCTCCTCCTCCGTGTAGCCGGCGAGCTGGATCACCTCCATGCGGTCGCGCAGCGGCCCGGGGATCGTCTCGAGCGTGTTCGCGGTCGTCACGAACATCACGCCGGAGAGATCGAAGGGCAGGTCGAGGTAATGGTCGCGGAAAGTCGCGTTCTGCTCGGGATCGAGCACCTCCAACATGGCGCTCGCCGGATCGCCGCGGAAGTCCGCGCCCATCTTGTCGATCTCGTCGATCATGAACAGCGGGTTGCGCGTACCGGCGTCGCGCAGAGCGCGCACGATCACGCCCGGCATCGCGCCGATGTACGTGCGTCGGTGGCCGCGAATCTCCGCCTCGTCGCGCACGCCGCCGACGCTGATGCGCTCGAATCTGCGTCCGAGCGCGCGAGCGATCGATCTCCCGATCGACGTCTTGCCGACGCCGGGCGGCCCCACGAGACAGAGGATCGAACTGCGCGCCGGGCCGGCGCCGTCCTCCCGTCCGGAGATCAGCTTGCGCACGGCCAGGAACTCGAGGATGCGGTCCTTCACCTGCTCGATGTCGTAGTGGTCCTCGTCGAGCACTCTGCGCGCATGACGCAGGTTGAGGTTGTCCTCCGTGCGCTCGCTCCACGGCATCGAGGCGATCCACTCCAGGTAGCCGCGGATCACGCCGTGCTCGGCGGCCGCGGGCGGGAGCCGTTCCAGCCGCGCCAGCTCTCGGTCGACCTGCTTGCGCACCTCCTCCGGCAACTCAAGCGCGTCCAGCTGCCCGCGCAGCTCGTTCGCCTCGGCCAGCATCTCGTCGCCCTCGCCCAGCTCGTCCTGGATCGCTCTCAGCTGCTGGCGCAGGAAGTACTCGCGCTGCGTTCTGTCGAGCTCCGACTGGACCTGCGACTGGATCTTCGAGCCGAGCGCGACCACCTCCAGCTCGCGCGCGAGGACCTCCGACAGGCGCCGCAGCCGCTTCGCGACGTCGCGCTCCTCGAGCAGGGCCTGCTTCTCCTCGGTTCTGAGCCGGAGCGCGCCCGCGATCAGGTGGCTGAGCGCACCGGGCTCGTCGAGGTTCGCGACGGCGACGTGCAGCTCCTCCGGCAGGTAGGGGACCTGCTCGACGATGTTCGTGAACGTCGCCTGCACGTTGCGCACGAGCGCGAGCAGCTCCGGCGTCTCCGTCGTCGATATGTCCGGCAGCTCTTCGACCTGCGCGACGAGGTACGGGGCGGTCTGCGCGAAGCCAGTGACGCGGATCCGCTGGGTCGCCTGCACCAGGATCCGCAGCGTGCCGTCGGGCACTTTCAGCATGCGCGCGACGACACCGGCGACGCCGACCTCGTAGAGGTTCTCGGGGCTGGGCGCCTCGATCTCCGGGTCGCGACTGGCGACCATCGCGATCAGGCGGTCGCCGCCGAGCGCGTCGTTGATCAGCGCCATCGAGCGCTCCTGACCGACGGCGAGAGGGACGAGCGTCTCGGGGAACGTGACGGTGTCGCGCAGCGGCAAGACCGGCAGCGTCGTCGGCAGCCCACGCAGTGTCGGCACCTCGATCTCGCGCGCGCTTCCCGGTCTGCCGACCTCGATCATGGGGCGGGCGGGACCGATCTCGGGTCGTCCGCGTCGCCCGGCAGATCCGAGTGCTGCACCTCGATCGGCACGCTGTGACGTCGCGCCTCGGGCTGCGCGAGTGGCAGCTCGACGCGCAGCAGTCCGTCCTCGTAGACCGCCTTCGCCTCCTCTGCGCGCACGTCGGCACCGAGCTGTACGACGCGCCGGAACGGACCGTGCTCGATCTCGACCTGCTGGTAGAGGCGTCCCTCGGGCGGCGTCGCACGGCGCTCGCCTGTCAGCACGAGCTCGCGACCCTGGATCTCCAAACCAAGACGGTCGGCATCGATCCCAGCCAGCTCGGCCGTCACGATCGCGCGGGGCGGGTCGTCGGCGTACGAGACGTCGACTGCCGGCGAGAAGCCGGCTCGCTTGCGCGGCGCGATCCCAGAGCGCTGGAAGACGTCGCCGAACAGCTCGTCCATCTCGCGCCGCATGCGCTCAAAGTTCGCGAACAGGTCCCGCTCCGGAGGCATCCGCTGAGCCTAACGGGGGATCTCGTAAACGGCGCCCTCGGTGGCCAGCTCGACGGGTCCGCCGAACGTGCGCTCCGCCTCGCTACGCGCCCACGACGCGTCGTGATCGGCGGACATGTGCGTCAGCACGAGCCGGTGCGCGCCAGCACGCCGCGCGTGCTCGCCGGCCTCGGCGGGCGTGAGGTGGCCACGACAGCTGGCTTCCTCGGGCTGCTCGAGCGTCGCCTCCAGCATCAGCAGGTCGGTGTCCTGCGCGAACGCGACGATCGCGTCGTTGGGACGACAGTCCGCGCCGTACGTGAAGCTGCCGCCGTCCGCGCGGATCTGCACGGCGTGCGTGCGGATGAAGTGCGGGACCTCGTGAAAGCGCACGCGCAGCGAGTCGAGTGCGAGCTCCTCGGCCGGGTCGTACTCGTGCAGCTCGAACGCCTGCTCGATCAGTTCCTCCGCGTCCCACGCGCCGGTAATGCGCCGGAACGTCTCGCGCGCCCCCGGCGGGGCGTAGAGCACAGGTCTGCTGCCGGCAGCTCTCGCCTGGTGCGAGTAGGCGAGCGCGTAGGCGTACGGCACAAGGTCGATGAAGTGATCCGCGTGCAGATGCGAGATCACCACGGCGCAGACCTGCGTGAAGTCGCGCGCCGCGCGCAGCTTCCCGAAGACCCCGTTGCCGCAGTCGAGCAGCAGGCAGCGACCATCCCCCTCGACGAGGTATCCGCTGCACGCTCCGCCCGCGTCCTGCCAGGCCGGCGACTTGCCCAGCACGGTGATCCTCACGAGAGTGGTGCTCCCACGACGAGCGGGATGCTAACCGTGCGCGCCCTTCAGAGTGGCGGCGACCAACGGTCAGGCGTGCAGGGAAGCCTGTTCCTGCGCCGTCGGGAACGCCCAGACAGACTGGGTGCGGCGCTCCTGGCGAAACTGGAAGCGCAACTGACGGGGCGGGCGCAGGCCATCCGGATGGGCCGGGCGGAAGGTCGCACAGGGCTCGTCGTCTGGCAACGCGCACAACAGGTTCTTCCGGAAGAAGCAGTCCTCGCAGCTCACCTTGCGCGTCGCTCTCCGACCCTTCGCCATCCTGTTGTTCGACCTCCTCGAAGCGCTCGTCCGTCGTTCAGGAGCGGCCATGAAAGCGGACGCAGCCGTGCGCCTCAACGTCGCTTTCCGCAAATCGCAGGAATTTTCACGCGGCAGACAAAACGCCTGCAAAAACAGGCTTTTTAGCGTCCTTCGCCACAAACCACCCGCATTTTGCGGGCCTTTCCCGGCGGCGACGACAGAGACGGTCGTCGTCATGCTAAGCGGACCATGCGGATCCTCGTCACCGGTGTCAGCGGCTTCGTCGGCGCGCGGCTCGTGCCGCGCCTGCGACGCGACGGCCATGAGCTGCGCGGCTTCGCGCGGGATCCGGCGCGCGTCGCTCCTGGCCTCGACGTGCCGCTCGTCGTTGGGGATGCCGTCAGCGGCGTCGGTCTCGACGCTGCACTCGACGGGATCGACGTCGCCTACTTCTTGATCCACTCGATGGAGCCCGTGTCGGAGCCCACCGCCGCCGATGCCGACTTCCGTGCACGCGAGCTCACCGCCGCCGAGCGCTTCGCCACCGCCGCGCAAGCCGCCGGCGTGCAGCGAATCGTCTATCTCGGCGGGTTGGTCCCGCGCGACGCGCCCGCCTCGACCCACCTCGCGAGCCGGCTCGCCGTCGAGCAGGTGCTGCTCGAAGCGCTCCCCGGCTCGACGGCGCTGCGCGCCTCGATCGTGATCGGGGCCGGTTCGCGCTCCTTCCGCTTCCTCGTGCGCCTGATCGAACGCCTCCCGCTCGTCGCGCTGCCTGCGTGGCGCACGCACCGCACGCAGCCGATCGACGAGCGGGACGTGATCGAGTCGCTCGCACGAGCGGCGACAGCTCCGGCTGCCGCCGGCCGCTCGCTCGACGTCGCCGGGCCAGACGTCGTCACCTATGGCGAGCTGGTCACCCGCATCCGCGACCACCTGCTGCTGCGACGTCCGCTCCTGCGCGTGGGGCGGGTGGGCCCGCTCTCCTCGGCGAAGGTGACAAGCACTGTCGCGGCGGCGATCGCCGGCGAGCAGCGGGAGCTCGTCGGCCCGCTGATGGCCGGCCTCACGAGCGACTTGCTCCCGCGCGACGACTCCGCTGCGGAGTTGCTCGGCGTGCGCCTGCACTCACTCGACTCGGCGATCGAGCACGCCCTCGGCGAGTGGGAGCACAGCGAGCCGCTTGCCGCGCGGTGACTCGTCGCTTGCGATGAGCGGAGGCGAAACATCGCCCGCACGGCTCCGAAGCGCAATGCGGCGAGTAGGGTGCCGAGCATGACACGCGTGCATTGTGCGATCGAAATCGATGCGCCCCCGGAACGCGTGTGGGAGGTGGTGATGGACCCGCGGCGCCTCGCCGACTGGGTGACGATCCACCGTCGCTTGGGTGAGGTGCCGACGCGCCTGAAGCGCGGCTCCACGTTCGAGCAGACACTCAATCTGCGCGGAGCCCACCTCCACGTCGCCTGGACGGTCGTGGACGTCGATCCGCCGCGGCGCGCAGTGTGGGAGGGACAAGGACCCGCTCATTCACGCGCTTCGATCGTCTACGAGCTGCGATCAGACGGTGAGAAGGGGACGCTCTTCGACTACACCAACGAATTCAGACCGCCCGGCGGTGCGCTCGGAGCCGTCGCCGGACGGGTGCTTGTCGGTGGTCTCTCGCAACGTGAGGCACAGCGGTCCCTTCAGCGACTCAAGCAGCTCGTCGAGAGCTGAGTAAGTGGTCGTCCAGGGGGTTGCGGTGCGGCGATGCTCCGCTAGGATGCGAAACGGTCGGGGTGCCAAGCAGTCGGGCGGTGCCGCAGGGAATCGAATGAGCATGAACCGCAATTCGCATCGCACCATTCACACGCTGAACGTTCATTCTTTCGTCAAACGCACGATCGAATGTCCCGACCGTCCATTAGGCTATCGATGGATTAGCGAAGAACCACAGGGGACCGGAGGCACACGTGGCGGACTTTCTTGATGCGAAAGTACGGGAGATCGAGGAGCGGTTGCAGGAGTTGCGACCGCTGATCGAGGAGTTTCACCGGCTCGAGGCGGCGTCGAACGCGCTCAACGGCGTCAGCGCCGGGGGCGTCGTGACCGCCCGTCGCCGTCCGAGTCCGAGCCCGGCGACGAACGGCACCGGCCGCCGCGGTCGTCCGCGCGGTGGACGCAGCGGCGATAACACGCGCGCGGCGCAGACCGTTGAGTTGGTTCGCACCCAACCCGGCATCACGATTCCGGAGCTTGCGAGCCATATGGGCATCAAGCCGAACTATCTGTACCGCGTCCTGCCGCAGCTGGCCGACGAGGGCAGGGTCCGTCGCGAGGGCAAGGGCTGGCACCCGGCCTGAGTCCGGCAGGGCCGGCCCGCAGCGCGCGGGCCGGCTGAGAACCGCTTTCGCCCTCCGCTCATCGCAAGCGACGAGCTGCGAGCGACGTTACTTGACGAGGCCGAGCTGCTCGACCGCGGCGCGCTCCTCGCGCAGCTCCACGACGGTAGCGTCGATACGCGCCTGCGAGAACTCATTGATGTCCAGACCCTGGACGATCGAGTACTCGCCGTTCTGCGTCGTGCAGGGGAAGCCGGTGATGATCCCCTCCGCGATGCCGTAGGAGCCGTCCGACGGCACCGCCATCGAGACCCAGTCGCCGTCCGGCGAGCCGAGACACCAGTCGCGCATGTGGTCGATCGCCGCGTTCGCGGCCGAGGCCGCACTCGAGGCACCGCGCGCGTCGATGATCGCCGCGCCGCGCTTCTGCACGGTCGGGATGAAGTCACCCTCCAGCCACGCCTGATCCACGAGGTCCGCGGCCGGCTTGCCGCCGACGGTCGCGTGGAAGACGTCTGGGTACTGGGTCGCCGAGTGGTTGCCCCAGATCGTGACTCTCTTGATGTCAGCGACGGCGGCGCCGGTCTTCGCCGACAGCTGGCTAATCGCGCGGTTGTGGTCGAGGCGCACCATCGCGTGGAAGCGCTCACGCGGCACGTCGGGCGCATTGCTCGCCGCAATCAGCGCATTCGTGTTTGCCGGGTTGCCGACGACGAGGATCTTCACGTCGTCAGCGGCGTGCGCGTTGATCGCCTGGCCCTGCGGCTTGAAGATGCCGCCGTTGGCCTCCAGCAGGTCGGCGCGCTCCATCCCTCTGCTGCGCGGCCGCGCGCCGACGAGCAGCCCAACGTTGGCGCCGTCGAAGGCGACGTTCGGGTCGTCGGTCGCCTCGACGCCGGAGAGCAGTGGGAAGGCGCAGTCGTCGAGCTCCATGATCACGCCCTCGACGGCTCTCAGAGCAGGCGTGATCTCGAGCAGGCGCAGCTCGACGGGCTGGTCTGGGCCGAGCAGCTGCCCGCTGGCGATGCGGAACAGCAGGCTGTAGCCGATGGCGCCGGCGGCGCCGGTCACGGCTACGCGGACGGGAGTCTTGTTGGTCACGTGGTCATCTCCTATATGCAGCGGATCGGTCGGCGATGCTACAACCCGCACTTCCTCAAGACCCTTTAGAGAGACCGATACCCATGAGCCAGATCAAGGTGAAGAACCCCGTCGTCGAGCTCGACGGCGACGAGATGACGCGCATCATCTGGGAGTTCATCAAGCAGCAGCTGATCCTCCCCTACCTCGACGTCGACCTGAAGTACTACGACCTCGGGATCGAGAAGCGCGACGAAACCGACGACCAGATCACCGTCGAGGCCGCCGAGGCGATCAAGATGTACGGCGTCGGTGTGAAGTGCGCGACGATCACTCCGGATGAGGCGCGCGTGGAGGAGTTCGGCCTCAAGCGCATGTACCGCTCGCCGAACGGCACGATCCGCAACATCCTCGGCGGCGTCATCTTCCGCGAGCCGATCGTGATCTCGAACGTGCCGCGGCTCGTGCCCGGCTGGACGAAGCCGATCGTGATCGGCCGTCACGCCTACGGTGACCAGTACCGCGCGACTGACACGCTGATCCCCGGTGAGGGCACGCTCACGCTCACCTACACGCCGAAGGACGGCGGCGAGCCGATGGAGCTCAACGTCTTCGACTTCCCCGGCAGCGGCATCGCGATGGCGATGTACAACCTCGACGACTCGATCCGTGACTTCGCGCGCGCGTCGATGCGTTACGGGCTCGACCGCGGGTATCCGGTGTACCTGTCGACGAAGAACACGATCCTCAAGGCCTACGACGGCCGCTTCAAGGATCTCTTCGCCGAGGTTTACGAGGCCGAGTTCAAGGCCGACTTCGAGGCCGCCGGGATCGAGTACGAGCACCGCCTGATCGACGACATGGTCGCCTCCGCCCTGAAGTGGGAGGGCGGCTACGTGTGGGCGTGCAAGAACTACGACGGCGACGTGCAGTCCGACACGGTCGCGCAGGGCTTCGGCTCGCTTGGCCTCATGACGAGCGTGCTGATGACGCCCGACGGCAGAACGGTCGAGGCGGAGGCCGCGCACGGCACGGTCACGCGCCACTACCGCCAGCACCAGCAGGGCAAGCCGACCTCGACGAACCCGATCGCCTCGATCTTCGCGTGGACGCGCGGGCTCGGCTACCGCGGCCGGATGGACGACACGCCGGAGGTGACGCAGTTCGCCGAGACGCTGGAGCGCGTGTGTGTCGAGACGGTCGAGTCCGGTCAGATGACGAAGGACCTTGCGCTGCTGGTCGGCCCTGACCAGCCGTTCCTGACGACGCAAGACTTCCTCGCCGCGATCGACGAAAACCTGAAGGCCGCGATCGGCTGAGAACGGGCGCATCGGCAGAGCCGAGCGTGCTTCACTGTCTGCATGGCAGTCACGCCGTTCGGCTCGCCTCACGCCACGCACACCGTCACGAACCAGCCGCCTCCGCTGGAGGGGCTGAACCTGTTCGAGCAGAACCGCCCGCTCGTCGAGGCGTTGGAGCGCGAGGGCGCCGGCTGGGGCGCCGAGAACGCATCGGCCGTCGGGGAGCTGGCCGGCGGCGAGGGGATCCGTCTCGGCTTCGAGGCGAACGAGAACCCGCCGAGACTGAAGACCCACGACCGCTTCGGCAACCGCGTTGACCAGGTCGAGTTCCATCCGTCGTGGCACCGGTTGATGGAGAACAGCGTCACGCACGCAGCGCACGCGCTGCCGTGGATCGCGGACCGTCCCGGCGCACACGGGGTGCGGACGGCGATGTCGCTCACCGGCGGCCAGGTCGAGGCCGGCCACGGCTGCCCGATCACGATGACGTTCGCCGCCGTCCCGGCGCTGCGCGCGCAGCCGGACGTGCTCGCCGTGTGGGAGCCGCGGCTGATGTCGACGCAGTACGACCCGCGCGACGTGCCGGCCGACGAGAAGGCGGGCGCGCTCTGCGGCATGGGCATGACGGAGAAGCAGGGCGGCTCAGACGTGCGCACGAACGCCACGGCCGCCACGCCGATCGGGGATGGAGGGCCGGGCGGCGAGTACGAGCTGTTCGGCCATAAGTGGTTCACCTCCGCGCCGATGTGCGACCTGTTCCTCGTGCTCGCGCAGGTCGAGGACGCCGGGATCTCCTGCTTCGCGATGCCGCGCTGGCGCCCCGACGGAGAGCGCAACGGCTTCCAGCTGCAGCGCCTGAAGGACAAGCTCGGCAACCGCTCGAATGCGTCGAGCGAGATCGAGTTCCGCGGCGCGTGGGCGCAGCTGATCGGCGAGCCGGGCCGCGGTGTGCCGACGATCATCGAGATGGTCAACCACACGCGGCTCGACTGCGTCGCCGGGTCGGCCGCCGGCATGCGCTGGGCCGTCTCACTCGCGACGCACCACGCCGCCTACCGCAGTGCGTTCGGGAAGCTGCTGATCGAGCAGCCGCTGATGACGAACGTGCTCGCCGACCTGTGCGTCGAGTCCGAGGCCGCCACGCTGTCGGCGATGCGCCTGGCACGCGCGTACGACGAGGCGGGCGCCGGCGATGCCGACGCGCAGGCGTTCAAGCGGATCGCCACGGCCGTCATGAAGTACTGGGTCTGCAAGCGCACCGCGCCGCACGCTGCCGAGGCGCTGGAGGTGCTCGGAGGCAACGGCTACGTCGAGGAGTCGGGCCTGCCCCGGCTCTACCGAGAGGCGCCGCTGAACTCCGTCTGGGAGGGCTCGGGCAACGTCATGTGTCTCGACGTGCTGCGGGCGCTGCTGAAGGAGCCCGAGGCGGCGCCGGCGCTGTTCGCCGAGCTGGCGGAGACGGACGGAGCGGACCCGCGGCTCGACGCGCACGTCGCGAAGCTGCGCACGGAGCTGGCCGACTTCGCCGATATCGAGCTGCGCGCCCGCCGCGTCGTCGAGGCGATGGCGTTGGCGCTGCAGGGCTCCTTGATCGTGCGCTACTCCCCACAGCCGGTCGCTGAGGCGTTCTGCGCCTCGCGCCTGGCCGGCGACGCCGGCCAGGCCTTCGGCACGCTGCCGTCCGGGATCGACCTCGGCGCGATCGTGGAGCGGCACCGGCCGTTGCTGTAGGCGCTCCGCTCGAGCGCGGCCGGCAGTCGGGCGTGCCTCGCGGGCATCGAGGGGAGGGGAGCAGTTGCGCCGCCGTTCCTGCGCTCTTTCGCGACGCCCCGCCTGACGACCAGCGCAGTCAGGCGCCCAACCGGCCCTGCCCTTCGGATGAGCGTCACTTTACGTCCGCTATCCGGACGAAAAATGACGTTCTTAGATCTGGTGCATGCCGGACCGGAGATCGGCGGCGCGGAGCGCACCGGAGAGCGCAACCCGCGAGGCGCCAACCCGGCCGAGGCACAGCAACCGCCGCACTCCGCCCTCGATGCCCGCGGCCCGCGCCCGACCGCCAACCGCGCCCGAGCGGAGCTCAGTCCAGCCCGTAGATCGGCCGCAGCTTGCCGTTGAGGTAGTCGAGGAACGGCTGCACCGCAATCGGCCCGCCGACCACGCGCCGCACCAGCTCGCGTGGCGGATACGTCCGGCCGTAACGGTGCACATGCGACCCGAGCCACGCGCGCAACCCGGACCCGTCGCCGGCCGCAAGCGAGTCGTCCAACCCGGGCAGGTCCCCCCGCGCCCGCTCCCACAGCTGCGCACCGATCAGGTTGCCGAGCGCGTAGGTGGCGAAGTAGCCGATGTCGCCGCCCGACCAGTGGACGTCCTGCAGCACGCCGACGGCGTCGTTCGGCACGTCGACGCCGAGGTACTCCTTCATGCGAGCGTTCCACGCCTCGGGCAGATCCTCCAACGCCACGCCGCCGGAGATCATCGCCCGCTCCAGCTCGAAGCGCAGGATGATGTGCAGCCCGTACGTCGCCTCGTCCGCCTCGACGCGAATCAGTGACGGCTGGACCTTGTTGACCGCGCGGTGGAAGTCCTCGGCGGACACCGACCCGAACTGCTGCGGGAAGACCTCACCCAGCTGCCCGTGCAGCCAGCCGGCGAACGGACGCCCCCGCCCGACGATGTTCTCCCAGAGGCGGCTCTGCGACTCGTGCACCCCGAGCGAGACACCCT
>Ga0126311_10000208_pt1 | contig 29424 bp, 17 predicted proteins | sample Plot61_FD_92539 | JGI IMG/M metagenome (GOLD analysis project Ga0126311, IMG submission 92539) | Serpentine soil microbial communities from UC McLaughlin Reserve, CA, USA - Plot61 | ecosystem: Environmental > Terrestrial > Soil > Grasslands | place: USA: UC McLaughlin Reserve, Lake County... | reverse complement strand
TGACCGCGGGCCGGTCGAGCGTGGTATCGATAACCTTATAAACAGTGCCCTGTCCACCTTCACCGATTTTTTCGACGACACGGTAATGGAGGAGGAGTTGCCCGAGCATAGGAGAATGGGATCGAACCAGCTTCCGGTGCGGGCGTATTCTGGACAGGATTCGCGGAATTTACAAGAGGTAAGTCCTCGCTTTGGTTACAACGATAGTGGCTTGACAATAGTGTCGGCACATTCATGGAGATTGAGGATCACTCGACCAGGTAATTAGAGTTCCGCCCTGATTGCTACCATCAATGTGTTCAACCATAAATAGAGTGGCGAGGTTCGGCTGTCTTGGGTCAGTCGTAAGCCGGATTTTTCTGTTTAGCATTTTGGCATCAGATGGATACACCTTCCAACCATCGTTTGTCTGAAGGTATATGACATCCGTACCGTCCGGTTGGGCAAGAGTAATAGGCTGTTGGAGAGGACGCTGCATCACGATAAGGACAGACGCATTACGTGGCCCGGTACCAAACATTCCAGAACTAGCAAGGAGAACCTGTCCTTTTAATCCGATCGCTTGCAACTTCTGAACATCGACATCACTTAGTGAATGCCCCAAAACGTCTATCGATTTCAGGTCGCCCGGACTGGGTTGCCACTTGGCGCAGGTTACCTTGAGTTGCTGCCCCTCCTGTAGGGCTACACTTTCCGTACTTGTTGTTGCCAGGAATGTTCCCAAGAGGAGAGCGACGAGAGCGCCACCTGGAACCAGCCAAGTTATGCCAGCTTTGCTCGCCCTAATAATTTTCATTGTTATGTAGCCATGGAGATAGGTTAGAGAGGAATTACTGGAGGTTCACGGTTACGCGAAAAAGTATAGCTCGACTAAGAGATTTCCATCCTCCTTCCACCGGACCCAACCAGTGGCATTCTTGTTATTCCTTGATCTCTGTCGTTGATCTGTCTGCCATTCAATCCTCAGCCAATCACCCTGAATCTCAATCGGACGCAACGTAATGTCCTTTGGGAACAAGCCTTCTTTCATTTGACCTTCAGGTGCTTCCAATACGGGGTTCGTTTTCTTCTCGAAGTTAACTGCGAATGTGCTTAGAACGAGCTCCGGCCATGTTTCGAATTTGAAGACCGGATCATTCGCTCTTACATACTTTCTGAGACCCGTCTCTTCGTTAACGATTACCTCAAAAAGCTTGTCGTTGCTTTCAGTGCACTTTAAAACCAATAGAAAATAGTCCTGATGAAAGGCAAACGGTTTGAAATCGTCATTAGCATATTCAAACTTTCCGTCCGAATCATCATAAAAATAAGTAAACTCGTACCACAGAGTTCCATCCCGATTGTAGAGTCTGACAAAGTCGCCTTTCCTGAATTGACCCAGGACCACGACGCCCTTTGTATTTTTGATGACTTTCTCTGCGTGAGAGGGTTGCAATGTTCGCCCAAAGTTCGCCGCAACCGAACCATTGATATTGTCCTTTTTGCCTTCGTACCGACTGGCACAAGTAACAGCGAGCAGCAGAACAAGCATGGGACTCAAGAGTCTTATCATTTGTTTATTTCATCCTTCACACCCATCGACTGCGTAACTTTTATGGACGGGTCACGAGCATTATTCGCCTGTGAATGTTGGCATCTGCTAGATTAAACCCAAGATGGCCGTGATCGTTATGAAGGCCGTTGGGCGTGACACCCGGTATCTGGCCATTCGCTCCTCTGATGTTTCCTTGATAGTTCGTAGTAAAGCCAAACATCACGGCTGTATCGTAGACGCTTTGATTGTTCGGTACGCTGAACTGAGGATCGCTTCTCGCGGTTGGACTTTGGAAACTCACTCCATTGTTATTGAGATACCTGAAGTCGATGTCCAGGCCCGACCGGTTACCATTATGACCATGTCCGGCGTGATGCTGTCCGCCTGCTTGATAGGGATCACTCCCATTTGAGGAGGACATATCACCATACGACATCGTCAGATTTTGATCGCTGTTTAAGACATTAGTGAGTCCAAACAGCGCTGCGGCAGCGATCGGCTCCAGAAAGTGATCGCCTTGACCAACATTTTCACCCCTGGTCCGGTCCATACCTCCTGCATCTACGACTCCATATCGATTAAACCCAAGGCCGTTGTCCGGAACCTGGACCAAACCGTTCTTTCTTTGTAAAGCTGCGGCCAGCGTATATGTCCCGTCATGGTTCTGGACATAAAAGCGGTCAGTTGTGCCGGGAGTCTCGTCTATCGTGATTTGACCGTCGCGGTCCGCATAGTAATCGTCAGGCTTCATACCGTCCGGATCGATGTAGGCCATCGGATTATTGAAGACATAGGAATAGCGGTTCCAGCTCTGCGGGAGAGATGGCTCCGCACTGGCCATCAATGGGTCTGTGCTCGTGAACCGTCCGTGAATCGATGAGTAGTATCTCGCCAGGAAATAGTCCTGTCCGGTCTCGACGTCCCGTTCTTTTTCCGTGAACTGCTGTCTCACTCCGTCACCGGCTACGTAGCCCATAGATGAAGTGCGGCCGCTGGTGCCGGCCCAGAGCTCTTCACCATACGGTAGATAATCGTGACGTTTGATATTCCCTACGGAGCCCGTCTGATCGATGATCATGCGCGGCGTGCCGAGATGATCTGACACTAACCACTGCACCTGTGCTGCGCCATTGCTGCCTGAGCCAAGGACGACGCTCGACAACGTACTCCCACTTGAGTACAACGAGGAGTCTACCACGAGCGGATACGTGGGCGCTACAGTGCTTGTATAGAAGACCGTTCCATTCTTCTTATACTTCACCACGCCGCCAACAATCGCGACCTGTAATTTGTCTCCAGTCGTGTAGGTTCCGAAGGTGCCGCGATTGGCGCCCGACTCGAACACATAAATAGTTCCGCCAACGTCCAGATCCATTCCAAAATCAATTGTGGTCCAATTCTGATTTGCGTCGGTGTGGCTCAGTCCGAAGATGCGTGCGGTAGAGGTTTCGCTGGCGGTGACTTCCACGTAGCCGTCACCGGACGTGATGCTTTGCGTCGAGGATGCGCCTGCATTTCCCCAGCCTGTGCCAGCAGTCTTCGTGAGGTTGTTTCCGCTCGCAGCGACTCCGGCCGTGTTGGTCCAACCTACATTCGCCGGAGCAGCGATGCCGGCCGTCACCAACAATTGTCCATTACGATAGCCATACTCTTTCAGCGGAGAGCCCGGCGCGCCATTCACTGCATATTCGGCCACCAGCTCGCCATCGATTCCGTAGATGAGCCACGTTTCCTGATTGTTGATCTTGCGTCTGATGCGCTGACCGTTTGCGCTGTAGGTGTAGTAACTCCAGCCAGCCAGATTGTCCTGCGCGGCGGTGATGCGGTTATCGGCGTCGTAGACGCGGTCGCCGGCGCCTGTATACGTGTCGCGGGTAAGATTGCCAGCCTTGTCGTAAGTCATCTCGCCTGGCTGGCCGCCGGGTATACCAAGCTGATTGGTAGCCGTATTGACTGTGAACTGTCGATTTAGACCGAGGGTAGAAACGGGCTTGATCGTGCGGTTTCCCCAGCGGTCGTATTCATATTGCTGGGAGCCTGTCAGGGTAGCACCGTTGCTGTATTCATGAATCGAGGTAAGCCGATTCAATGAATCGTACGCGTAACGATCTTCCATATAGTAACTGTTGAGGATGGTCTGGCTCATCAACACGTTTCCGTTGTTATCGGAACCACTGCCACATGGAACCCCGTTCGTGCTGTAGTGGTTGACGAAAGCGCCGAGTTCTCCGCCCCACTCGTCGCTTACGTTTGAGACACGTACGTCGCAAAGCTGCCCGCGTACGTTGTAGTGAGTCTTATTGTAAACCGGGGCGTTTGTACCCAATCGTTCACGAGTGATTGTTCCCCAGGGCGCGTAGTCGACTGCTTGGACGTAAGTTCTCGGAAGGCCGTCGCCGAGGTTTCCTGCGAGGAGATTGGTCCGGCCTCCCATATCATAACCATAATTAAGCGTATGTCCAGAAGGATTTATTTGGGAGGTCACAGCTCCCGCCCGGTTGTAGGTGCGGCTGACCTCATACCCGGCAGACCACCCGCCCTGCCCGTCGCCGAATAAGTTGTACAACTGCTTCACTTGGCCCACGGCATCGTACTGCCCGACCGCCGTTTGCGAGGGTTTTGCTCCCCATCTGTAGGTCAGCCACAGTCGCCCTTTGCCATAGCTGGCGTTGTCGTACAAGAACTCGACATCGCCCGTATTGGGATCGGGCTGGCCATTGACCCGGTACAGGATCGTGGTTACCCGGTTGAGCGAATCATAGCGATTTTCAGTGAGCATCCCGCGCCCATCGGTTTTGAACCTCAGATTGCTGACGCTGTCGTAATCGTAGCTTATGGACCAGGAGCTATTGTTCGTGAGCGGATCTGTAATACTCAAACTCGCCAGCGTGCCCTGCTCCGGATTGCGCGTGCGAATCAGCCTCTTCAACGAGTCGTACATGAAGAAGCGCTGCTGGGTGCCCTGCGTGACTTTCACGAGATCATCGAGCACGTCGTATGTGTAGGTGGTCTGGTAATTCAGTCCAGCCGGGTCTTCATAGACGTCAGTCATCCGGCCCAGCGAGTCCGTAACACTTCGTCGTGCTTTGCCTGATTGATCGGTGACCGTGACGGTATTCCCACTATAACTCGTGCTAGCCACCGCGTTGTCGGGCGTCGTCACAGAAACAACGCGGCCTAACGCATCGAACTGCTGCGTGGTCCATACCGCAGCTTCACCCTGCCACGGACGGAATGGATTTGAACTTTTATATGCGCGGCCCAGAGCATCGAACTGAGTCTTGGTAACTATATAGTTAGCACCGCCTTCGTATTGCCGCTTCGCAATCGTGCGCCCGAACTGATCGTATTCGACTTTGCTCACCAGCAGATTGTCGTCAACCATGTCTCGATCGCTAAACACAGTGACGGTCCGAAGCGTGTCGTCATACTCAAAGGTGGATTGATTTTCAGCGCTCGTACCGATGGCGCGACGAATCTGCCGCGGTCGATCAAGCGAATCGTTGAATGAACCACTGGCGACAACGCCGTTAGCGTCCTCGCCGTTCACTGCTTTACCGAGGTAATAGTCAAACTGCGCGTAAGACGTATGGCCGAGAGCGTTTGTAACTCTCGTTGGAAAACCAAAGGACGTGAAACCGGTCAACTCGCCTGGCACTGTGTTGGAACGCGCTTCGTTGTTTGGAGTGCCGAACCGATCGTCGTATTCAATTGTGGTCGCGATGTTGTTCGTAAGCGTGCTGCGTGGATCGAGCACGCGTACAACGTTCCCGGCCACGTCGTATTGAGAGTAGCTCGACACTGAGCCAGTCACCGCGCCACTCGATAACAGGTAGCGAGTCGACGCAGTAGGATTGCCACGTTTTATGTAGCTCGTCCCGAAAAGCGAATCGAGCCCGCTGATATTCGCACGTGGCAGCAGTGAGCAATGAAAGCTGTGTAAACAATCCGCGCCGTCTAGTGAATAATTATCGTATTCCGTGGTAGAGCGCGCTCTCTCCACACCGCCGGCGTCGAAGATGGAAACCTTTGTGGTCAGGTTTCGAATGTGACTGGTCTGATTCAGGTCAGGACTGGTTGCACTCGGATTCAGCGTGTCGTAACCCGCTGTGAGAAAGTCAGTGTGGCTACGCCGGACCAACGCGCCTGCATTGCCAGTGGCAAAGTCGTACTCATAGAGGTCTGTTTGATTTGTGTATTTATCGTAAGCGAATGTTTGTTTCGAGACCTTGTTTGCCTGCGACGGCTCGAGTGTGGTGATTACCTGGGTGACTTGAGGGTTGTTAGATTTGGCGGCAGAGTTTGTTTCCGGCTGGGTCAACGGCCACGATGCGCTGGCCACAGGTTGCTGCCACGTGCGCGTCACTCGCTGCAAGATCGTGGTCCCATTCGCAGCGACGGCTTCCGACTGATACTCCCTCCCCTCTTTCCACGGTGAGTAATCCGTAGGCGCCTGGTAGAACGAAAGACCGGGGTTTCCTTCGAAATAGAGCCTGCGTTGGCTCATGCGTGTGACGCCGTCGCTGCCGTACTGATCGATCACGACGCATCCCGAGCAGGGCACGCTCTCGGTGTTGCTAAAAGTTATCTTACTTTCGAGCGCTGTGCCGGTAGCATAAACACGCTTTGTGGTGACTCGACGATAAACATTCAGCGAGTTCTCGTCGAAGCCACCAGTGAGTCCGCTCCCGTCACCTCCAACTCCGGACGCGTGGTCATACTCAAACGCGCCACCAGTAGGCAATACGACGCGGGCCAGCTCGCCATACGAGTTGTACTGAAACTGGTACTGCTTCGTATTCGGCAGTGTCACCGAGCGAAGTATTTTCGGGTTGTAGTTGGAATTCATTGAGGAACCCGAAATAGGAAAAAGTTGCGCGTAGGTTTGAATCGAATAATCGGATCGCAATGAACCCGGATCCTGGAGATACGCGTAGTTCACGCGGATGATGCGTGTGGCACCGCCGAAACCTTTATACGTGATCTCGTCATAAAGAACGGTCGACGTGGCGTAAGTTATCGTTACCTGGCGGTGCAGCGAGTCTTTGATCAGGGTAGCGCGCTTGAAGGAATCGTAAATGAAGGAGACTGTGTTGCCGTTGCGATCGCGCTGCCAGGTGACTGTGCCGTTATCAAAACGATAGCGAGTGCCGTCACGCAGCAACAAATACCCTGAAGGCAAGAACACATCGCTGGACAGCGAAATGTTGTCAACGATGTTCGCATCAGAGATAAAGGTTGCAGCGCTGCCGTCGGCAGTGACAAAAATCTTTTCGCGGTTGAAACCCGTCTGATCGCAGATTCCGACGACCTTAGCCATCCCGCCGGTCTTTGTGTCCTGAAGCTCGAACTCGGTGCCGTCAGCGGCGGTGAAGGTGAGGCGCGTCAGTGTCATTCCTGCGCGCATGGTGCTGTCCGGACATACTTGCGCGTCCAACTGCGCGACTCGCCCCTGCATCACGCCTGGTCCATATCCAGGTTTAATACCTGACCACCAGTTGGCGGTCGGAAAATAGATACGAGAAACCTGCGGTTCGGGTAACGGATCGGTGCCGCCGTCGTTGTATACGTAGAAATATAGCGGCTGAACGTGGATACGCCACTTTTGTTCGATTGGTAGCGTCATCGTATAACCTGCTGTGCCGCGGCCACCGATACTCAATAACGGCAAACCAAAGTTGAGCGATCCGTTATACGGATTGATTTTGTCGAGCTCGCTCAGCTGATATGAGCCTGCCGGCGCACCGGGTTTAAGTGCGAGAGGGGTGGTGCCGTCAGTACTATCAGCCCGAACTGGCAAAGCATGAAAGGCGCTGAGCAACAACACGGCTGAGCACACAACATACTTCGCGATTACTCGATGTATTGCGACTGTGGGAGGAGTCATCGTATCACCGTCTATTTGAGGGGGTGAAACTACTTAATCAGCGTGATACGGCAACGCCAACTTTCATCGTTCGTGGCTCGCAGGAAGTAGGTTCCTGGAGGAAGATCTATTGCTTCGCGCCACGCCAGCCTGCCTTTCCGGCCGAGAGCGCCATTTACGCGCCCGCCCGTTTCTCGTTCGAGATACAAGTCAACCTCATCGAGCCCGCTCCGATTGTCGATCGCAAATAGAAATGGACCCTGCGGACGTGTGATTTCGGCGGGCTCAAAGCCGGTAGGAGTGATGGTTACGAGTTCAGCTTGAAGCGGCGTCTGAGGACGCTGCTCGGGGGCCATCGTAGCTGCCTCAGTTGGGACCAGATCGCCACCCTTCAAATGTGCCAGGATCAATCCTGCCAGGACCAGAAGAAGAAACACCGATAAAAGCAGTCTTATATGAAGTGACTGAGGCTTGAGATGTGGTAACCACATGACCGTTCCTCCGGTGAGATGGTCCACCACGTGGTGGACGCGGTTCTATGGAAGTGAGGCCGTAGGGACAACTCGGACGTCCCAGGCGGCGGTATTTAGTTACTGGAAGTATCTCCCGCGGTTGATTGGGCGTAATGATGTTCCGGTGAGCCTGAGTTTATCTCACCGTTTAGGACACCAACCGAGGAGACAAAGAACTGAATCGAGTTTCAGCCGCGGCATCATAGTGTTGGACCGGCATACTGTCAATCAAAATTCTTTCATTTCAGGATTAAAGGATTTTCTTGTTAATCTTGAAATCCTGTAATCCTGTCAAAAAAACTGGCGCGTAGAGGGAGGTGGCCTTGAAACTTCTTTGTGTCTCTTTTGCCCTGGCGATGCTTGCCGTGCCGCGTTGGACCATACAGACGAGTGGTGTCACTCAGCGATTGCGCGGGGTGAGCGCGGTGAGTGAGCAGATGGCGTGGGCCAGTGGCGCTGGCTCGACGGTCCTCCGCACCGTCGATGGTGGACAGACGTGGCACAAGCTCAACGTCACCAATGAAGCACTCGACTTCCGCGACATCGATGCGGTAGACGCTCAAACCGCTTACACATTGAGCATCGGCAATGGACCAGCCTCACGTATCTATAAAACCACTGACGCCGGCAGGACCTGGAACCTCCAGTTCAAAAACGACGACCCAAAAGCATTCCTCGATGCGATGTCGTTCTGGGACGCAAACCACGGCATCGCGTTCGGCGATTCAGTCGATAAGCAGTTTTTCATACTCACTACCGCTGACGGCGGGCGCACATGGGCGCGTGTACCTACAACAAGCCTGCCGCCCGCACAGGAGAATGAAGGCGCGTTCGCTGCGAGTGGGACCAACATCGCCGTGTTCGGCAAATCGCACGCGTGGATCGGCACCGGTGCGTCCGCGAAATCCCGCGTGCTGCGCACGACTGACGGTGGTCGCACTTGGCAAGTCGCCGATACACCACTCGCCTCTGGACCATCAGCCGGAATTTTTTCGATCGCATTTCGCGATGCGAAGCACGGCGTGATCGCGGGTGGCGATTACAGGAAGGAACAGGAGGCTGTGGACAATCTGGCCGTCACAAGTGACGGTGGCATCACATGGACACTCGTGAAGGGCTTGTCAGGCTTTCGCTCGGTTGTTTCTTACGTGCCCGGTATGAAAACACCAACGCTGGTCGCGCTTGGGCCATCAGGTGGCGACTACTCAACAAACGACGGCCGCACATGGCAACCGCTCGATGGTCCTGGTTTTGATACTTTCAGTTTCGCACCGGCCAAACAGAACGGTTGGGGAGCCGGCGCTAACGGCACGATCGGCAAGTTAACTATATTAGAGGGAATTCAGAAGCCCTGAAATAGAACAAGTCAGGAAGGGCGGCTTGCCCCCGCTCCGGCCAACAGCGGGGGCAAGCCCCTCTTCCTGACTTGTTCTAGCCCAGCATGCAAAATTCAAGCTGGGCTCACATTAACACGATGTACTTACCGGACCTCAACACTCTGCGCCGCTGCCTTCATGTGTTTCTTGACGGCGTCTTCTAGATTCGCAGCACGTCCCCAACCAAAGCCCGAGCTCTGGAAACGCACGATGCCTTCGTGATCGATCACGACATAGGTGGGATACGCACGTATGTGAAACGCGTTCTGAATCTTTCGATCCTCATCACGGTACTGAGGCCAGATCATCCTGTTCTTATCAGTGAATTCCTGCCACGTTTGCTCGTCGCGATCGGAGCTGATCCCGATCAAAACAAAGGACTTCTCTTTTGAGTATTTTTTGTGGAGGTTACGAAGCTCGGGCACGGACTCAACACACGGCGGGCACCACGTTCCCCAAAAATCCAGCACTACAACTTTGCCCTTTAGATCCTCGAGCGTGATGTACTCACCTTGCAACGACGTGAACGAGAAATCGGGAGCAAAGTTTTCACGCGCACGACGTGGGTTCTCCGCCAGCTTTCGTGCGATTTCGTTGTAGCTGCCTTTAGGTTGTAACTTCAGGTACTGCTTGATTTCGGCAGCGCCTTCCTCGTCGCGCGTGAGTTGCATCAGGACAACGCCGAGATTGTAGTGAAGAATTGCCGGCGCATTTTGAAGCTTCATAGCCTCGCGGAACACTGCCTCCGCGGCCTGAAGCTTCTTTTGATCCTTCTTGTCCGCCTGAGCCTGAAGCGCCAGCCCTTTGTTGTTGTAAGCCTTTTGCAGCAGAACCGGGTCGCCTCCCGCAAGCTCGATCACTTTGTCACACGAGTCGATCACATTCTTGTACGCTTCCAGTAACAGATACGCTTCCGCCATCCAGCCGTAGCACTCAGCGCATTTCTTGTCGCGCATTTCATTCGCGCGCTTGAAAGTCTTTAGCGCTTCCTCGTAGCGGTGCTGGCGTAATAGTCTCTTGCCGCTTTCGAGCTCCTCTTCGTACGTTACATCCTGAGCGCTCGCCGTCCAGGCCCGCGCTGAGTTGAGTAATGAACCCACAAGTCCAAGTGAAATCAAGAGCAGGAGTGTTGTGAGTCGGCCAATTTGGGTAGTCAGCATGGTCCGGGACCTCCGAGTGGCGCGCATCATATCACCAGTTTTGATCTGCGTAATCCGTAAAATCTGTGTAAGCTTGATCTATGACTGAAAACAGCGAAATCTGCCCGTGTGGCTCGGGCGCGTCCTTTGCCGACTGCTGTGAGCCGATCATCAAAGGCACACGCGAAAGCGAGACCGCCGAAGAGCTGATGCGCGCCCGGTATTCGGCGTTTGTGACACGCGCCATCGACTTCATCGTGGCCTCTACACATTCACGCACGCGCAAGGAAATCGATCTTTCTTTTATTCGCGAATGGTCGGAAACATCGACCTGGCGCGGACTCGAGATCTTCGAGACGAAGCAGGTCAACGACGACAAGGCATTCATCTCCTTCGAGGCGCAGTTCACGAATCAAGCCGGCGAAGAGCAACGACACCGTGAGAGGAGCTTGTTCGAACGTGAGAACGGGCAATGGCGGTTCGTGACTGGTGACGAGTTGAAGAATCCAACGGTGAGGTATGAGACGCCGCCGCCAGGAAGGAATGATCCCTGTCCCTGCGGCTCAGGAAAGAAATATAAAAAGTGCCACGGATCACACGGATAAAAATCCCGGATTTTAAATCCGCGTTATGCGCGGTTAATATTGAAACAGCTTAGAACAAATCAGGGAGTTATAAATGACTTACGCAGTTGCAAGAGAAATCAATAATGAAGCAGAGATATTAGACGCTTATTCACGCGCGGTAATTGAATCCGCGGAGAGAGTTAGTCCATCTGTTGTTTACATTCAAGTAACAAGTCGTCCCAATGGACGACAGAGTCGGCGGCAAGGTCCGCAAGAAATCACCGGCAGCGGTTCCGGGTTTGTCTTTACGCCTGACGGCTTCATTCTCACGAACAGTCACGTCGTCCATAGTGCGTCGAAGATCGACGTCACCCTCATGGACGGTCGCCGGTTCCAGGCACAGTTAATTGGCGACGATCCTGACACGGATCTCGCGGTGATCCGCATTACGGCCCCGAACCTCGTGCCTGCCCAGCTTGGTGATTCGCAGTCGATTCGTGTCGGACAGTTGGCGATTGCGATCGGGAATCCGTACGGCTTCCAGTATACGGTGACGGCGGGCGTGGTGAGCGCGCTCGGACGCTCGCTGCGGGCGCAATCGGGCAGGCTGATGGATGGAGTTATCCAGACGGACGCCGCGCTCAATCCAGGAAATTCGGGTGGGCCTCTCGTCAACTCGCGTGGCGAAGTGATCGGCGTGAACACTGCGATGATTCTTCCGGCGCAGGGTATCTGCTTTGCGACGTCGGTCGATACGGCGAAGTTTGTGGCCGGTCGACTAATTCGCGACGGCAGGATCAGCCGCAGTTACATCGGTGTCGCGGGGCAGAACGTTCCGGTACCGCGACGGATTGTCCGGTTCTACCAGTTACCGGTCGAGACGGGAGTGCTCATCGTTTCGTTTGAGACTAATGGCGAGGCGAGTGCGGCAAAAGAAGCTGGACTGCTCGTCGGCGATTTGATGGTTGAGTTTGACGGTATTCCGGTCCGTGGGATAGACGATCTGCACAGGTTGTTGACTGATGAGCGGATTGGGAAGCACGTTCCGGTTACGGTGATTCGGGGTGTGCAGAAGTTGGACGTCGAGCTTGTGCCCTTAGAAAAGAACTAACCGCGGATAACGCGGATTATAAATACGGATCTTAATTCCTGAACTCCTGACTGACCATCAGTCCACGCATTCCACCGTCCATGACGCCGATCCCGACTCGGCCGAATTGGGGACGCAGGATGTTTGCACGATGTCCGGGAGAGTTCATTAGACCAGTGTGGGCCACCGTTATCGTCGGCGCGAGTGCGAGGTTCTCACCAGCTGTGAGGAAACGCACGTCCGCTTCACGCATCCGATCAAACGGTGTCAGTCCTTCGGGTGTATCGTGCGCGAAGTAACCACGTGCAAACATGTCGGCCGAATGGCGTCGCGCGACTTCCGTTAACTCCGGATCTGGCGCCAACGGATTCAGACCCGCCGCTTGTCTCTCCTGGTTCACCAGATCCAACATCTGCTTTTCGAGATCGGGACGGAGCCTGGTGTTCTCAACCTTGAACGGTAGTGTGACGTGCTCATCCGAGTCGGGACGAATCGTCAGCATGTTGAGCGAGCGCGCAATCGCCTCACCAAAGACGGGTCGCAGCGCACCCTCGAGACGCTCTGCATAAACCGCGAGACGATCCACGATCGCGCTGTCGCGCGTGCGCTCACTCATACCCTCACTCAGCGGAATCGCGAGCAGTAAGGCCGAGAGGATCGCGGTGATGATCAATCCATTCGCAAACCCGGGAATGACACCAAGCATCCGGTTCGCACGACGCTCGTGAATGTCTTTAGGGAAACGCCTCGACAACCAGTAACCAACCGCCTGAACCAGCACGCCAACAAATAGCGCTACAAGCACAAAAGCAATTGGCTGGTCCCAAACCTCAGACCACAGATCGAAACGTGGCCCAAGCCAGCGCGCGAGTGGCTGGTAGTAACGTAGTCCCGCGATCAAGCTCAACACCCAACCGGCGAGATCGAGCACGCCATGCACGAACCCACGCCGGTAACCGTTGAGCACGCTCAACAGAATCACGACCACGAGTAAGATATCGATCGGGTTGATTGCCACGCTGTTAATTCTCAACCACAGTTACACAGATCTATTTACGAAGATCTGCGCAATCTGTGCTCATGCAGTTTTCCACACAGAAAATACAAACTTTTGCAGTTCAAAATCAGCAAGGGCAATGAGTTTTTGGACTAGTTCTGTGGATGCAACTGCTTGCCTCATCGTTAATTACTACACTTTTCTCACTGAAAAGTTCTGCTCGCGATTGGAACAATAACTGCATCTTCACGGTGGCCTTTGTCTCCCCCCAAACCTAAACACAATTCCGTCAAACTGTTGATCCCTTGATCAACGAATCAAAAGCCGAACAAGGTAAGGTAATCAGGAGATTTGCTTATGCGTAAACTCAGATTTGGAAGTTTTTCTTTGGCTTCGTTTCTGGTTTTAATACTGTGCGCTGTGAGCAGTTTTGCACAGGCAGGCGGTACGACTGTTCGCGGCACGGTTCAAGACCCCAATGGTAACCTCGTGAAGGGTGCGACCGTGACGCTCACTGACCCTACTAAGAATTTCACTCGCACTCAACAGACCAACGACGACGGTCAATATGTCTTCTCGGCTATCCCGCCGGGCACATACAGACTTGAAGTGACCGCGCAGGGATTCAAGACGGCTTCAGCCTCAGGGGTTGAGGCCCTCGTCGATACCCCTACTGTTAGAGACGTACCACTCGAAATCGGCGCTGTCTCTGAAACAGTAGACGTCACCTCCGCCGCGGAGGCTGCCATCAACACAAGCGACGCCACCATCGGCAATTCATTCGAGCGCAAGCGCATCACTGAATTGCCGCTGAACGCCAACAACGTCGTTGGCTTGCTATCTCTGCAACCTGGTGTCACCCGTTCCGGCTACGTAAACGGCGGACGCGCAGACCAGTCGAACATTACGCTCGACGGCGTTGACGTCAACGAGCAGCAGGACGGTCTCGACGTCGTCACTGACGAGGCATTCGCGAGCGTGTTAAGGGTAACGCGTGACTCATTACAGGAGTTTCGCGTGACCACCACGAATCCGAACGCCGAACAGGGTCGCTCATCGGGCGCGCAGGTTTCACTCGTTACGCGCTCCGGATCCAATGATTGGCACGGTTCGCTGTTTGAAATTCACCGTAACACTGTCACGACCGCAAATGACTTCTTCAACAACGCCGCTGGCGTCGAACGTCCGCAGTTGCTGCGAAACATCTTCGGCGGATCGATTGGTGGTCCCGTCAAGAAAAATAAAGCGTTCTTCTTCTTTACATACGAAGGATTTCGCGAAGCGACCGCCACGTCGGTAGTCCGCGAGGTACCGCTGGCGACGTTGGGCCAGGGCATCGTGCGCTACCGGACGGAAAGTGGCTTCAGCGATCCCGGCTGTCCGGCAGGAACTCCTTCAGGTGTTGACTGCCTTACGCCGGCTGAGATTCAGGCTGCTTACCAGTCTTTCAACGGTGATGCAGGCCCTGGCATAAACCCGCAGGGACTCGCTGTGTTGGCGGCTGCGGCACAAAGGTATCCAGCCAATGACACAACGGTCGGTGACGGTCTCAACACCGGTGGCTTTCGCTTCAATGCGCGCACACCGACTGAGCTGAACACTTACATCGCCCGTTTCGACTTCAACCTGTCGAATAGCCAGCAGTTGTTCCTGCGTGGCAACTATCAGAACGATCTCGTCACGCGTGCGGTGTATGGGAGTTCCGATTGCAGCGTCGGGGGGGACAATATTCAGTGCTTCCCCGATACGCCGCCATTGACCACCTGGAACCATCCGAGAGGAGTGGCCGTTGGTCACGTCTGGTCTCTCAGCCCTTCGCTGGTCAATCGCTTCAACTACGGTTTGACTCGCGCAGCCTTCACGCAGGGCGGTGAGTCGACTGAAAACCGGGTCAATTTCCGCTTCATCTTTTCACCATCGGGTTTCCGCCGCGAGCTGGCGAGAACAACGCCGGTTCACAATTTTGTGGACGACATTTCGTGGGTTCGCGGAAATCACACCTGGGGATTCGGCGGCAACGTTCGGCTGATAACCAACAACCGTGTATCGACTGGCGCTTCATTCGATGAAGCGATTATCAACCCGTCGTTCTACAACGCTTCGGGTGCGGTTCTCCTTGACCCGTTCTCCGACTTTGAGAGCGGTAGTGACCTTCGCGACGCGCTCGCATCCGTGATCGGCCGTTTTTCGCAGTACAGCGCGAATCTCGTCTATGACGCGAGCGGAAACCTACAGCAAGTGGGGACACCGACGAACCGGTCATTCGCCACTCAGGAATACGAAGGCTACATCCAGGATTCCTGGCGCATGCGTCCGAACTTCACGTTCAACTACGGCGTTCGCTGGTCCACCTCGACACCGGTGTACGAGCGAAACGGATTGCAGGTCGTTCCGAATGTGAGCTTGACTGACTATTTCAATCAGCGGCGGGAAAGTGCAAACAACGGCGTGCCTTTCACCGATCCCATTACTTTCGTCCTTGGCGGCCAGGCCAACAATGCGCCGGGCTATTACAAGCAGGATTGGAACAACTTCGCGCCGTCAATCTCCTTTGCCTGGTCACCGGACCTCGGCAAGTTTTTGGGTAAAGACGGCAAGGCTGTTATTCGTAGCGGCTTCCGTGTGACTTACGATCGTATTGGCAGCCAACTCGCCGTCAATTTCGATCTCAACAACCTGGCTGGTTTCACTTCTGCACGTAACATCAACGCCAATACGTTTGACGTGCTCGCAGATCAGCTTGGCCCACAGTTCACCGGCTTCAATCCGGCCGTTCGCAACCTCGACTTCCCGGGTTCCACGGGTCCGATTCCGACATCGTTGGCGTTTCCGTTGACTGTTCCTTCAGACGAAGATCAACGCATCGAAGTCTCGCTGGACCAGGGAATCACAACGCCGTACAACTACAGCTTCAACTTCTCGTACGGTCGTGAAATCGGTAAGGGCCTGTCGTTTGAAGCAAGCTACGTCGGTCGCTGGGCCCGGAACCTGCTCGCTTCGCGCGACATCATGCAGCTCAACAACATTCGCGATCCGCAGTCGGGGTTGAGCTATTACGATGCAATCAACGCGCTCGTTCAATACCGGTATGCGAACCGCGAAATCACGTCGATACCGGACATCCCGTTCTTCAATAACATGTTCCCCTTCATGCCTGATTGGTGGGGAGATACTTCGCTGACACCGACGCAAGCTGCCTACGCTTTTGTCGCGCCGGAAGCTCTCGGTGGCGCCCAAATCAACGATTACACGTTCCTCCAGTTGCTCTGGGACGATGCTCCTGGCTGCACGACGTGCCCGTTCGGCGGCGGACCAGCGCGATTCAACAACATGTTCTATCAGCCACAGTTTGGTGCGCTCTCGGCGTTCTCGACTGTTGCTCATTCAAACTACAACTCGATGCAATTGAGCGTGCGTCAGCGGCTGCGCGACGACGTGACGTTTGACTTCAACTACACCTACGGCCATTCACTGGACAACGCTTCCGGGTTGCAGAACGCGAACACCTATGGCACGGCGTTCATCGTCAACGCTCTTTCCCCGGATCAGAACTACGCCACTTCGGATTTTGATGCCCGACACATCATCAATGCGAACTGGTTAGTTGGACTTCCGTTTGGCCGCGGCAAGCGCTTCTTTTCAAACGCCGGTGGATTTGTAGAGCAGGCGTTTGGTGGATGGCAGAGCACCGGGATTTTCCGTTGGAACAGTGGGCTGCCGATTCAGACACCGTTCGATTGCTGCGTCTGGGCCACAAACTGGAACGTGCAGTCAAACGGCGTTCGCGTGCAGCCAGTGCAGTCGTCGCCAACACGTAATGGACCGAACGGGACTCCGAACGTGTTCAGCGATCCGGACGCCGTCTATCGCAGCTTCCGGAACGCTCGACCAGGCGAGGTGGGCGACAGAAACGTGCTTCGTGGTCAGGGATATATTTCGCTGGACATGGGACTCTACAAGTCGTTCAAGATGCCTTGGGAAGGTCATGCATTGCAGTTCCGTTGGGAAGTGTTCAATGTCACAAACACGCAGCGGTTTGAGAGTCTGACCATCGCCGACCTCGGTTTGGACGTCGATCCATTCCTCGGTGGCAGTCCGACTTCAGACTTCGGTCGTTATACCTCAACTCAAGCTCCTCTGAATGAGACCAAGGCGGGCCGCGTCATGCAGTTCGCGCTACGGTACACGTTCTAAGGTTGAAATCCATCCACAGATTTCACAGATCTGCTTGAACAACGCCGCTTCGTTAACCCAAAACGAGGCGGCGTTGCTGTAAGCTGCGTGTCCCGAAATTCAGCAATAAGCCGGTATGGTAGCCCGTGACCTTCAGATAGTTAATCAACTGCGACTCGTCAACTGAGCTGAGAGTACTGAGAGCTTTCGTTTCGACAATAACCGAATCAAAGCAAATGAAATCAGGTCGGAACTGACTATGTAAGCGATTTCCCTTGTAGCTGACCGGGAATAGCAACTCTCGCCTAAATGGTATTTCACGTTCTTTTAGCTCAAGAGCGAGCGCTTCCTGATAGACTGTTTCCAGAAAGCCACAGCCCAGTTGCCGGTGAACTTCCATGGCAGCACCGATTATTTTATAGGTTCTTAGATCACGTTGTGTGAGGTTACTCATCAAGTCGACTCCTAAGGTGAAATTAGGGTTGTGGACTTGATTGTCTCATAAATCTGCGTAATCTGTGGATACCGATGCTTCAGTTCCTGAACATCTCCAACATAGCTCTAATCGACGACATGCAGGTTGAGTTTGAGAGTGGTCTCAATCTGCTCACCGGCGAGACTGGATCGGGAAAGTCGATTATTGTCGACGCGCTCGGCCTGCTGATTGGTGGACGGTTTAGCAGCGATCTCATCAAGTCAGGCGCTGAACGCGGATCGATTGAGGGGCTCTTTTCTGTTACTCCGAATCCCGATGTTGAGACGTTGCTCGAGAACGCGGGGTTTGGCGCGACTAACGAGCTCATAATTCGTCGTGAGCTTTCCGCAACCGGACGCAACAAGATCTTTATCAACAACCAGCTCGCGACCCAGTCGTTGTTGCGCGATCTGCGCCCTTACCTCGTTGACATTCACGGCCAGGGAGATCAGCAGACGCTTTTCAATCCGGAAACGCATCTCGAGATACTCGATGCTTTCGCGGGCAATGGCGGATTGCGCGCTGAGGTCGCTGCGGCTTACCAGCGTTGGACTTCGTTGCGCCGCGAGCTGGATTCGCTGCGGCATGATGAAGCCGAGAAGTTTCAGCTTGTCGACACGCTGAAGTTTCAGATCGGCGAGCTTGAGCGTGCGCAGTTGTCGCCTGGCGAAGATGAGAAGCTGGAGGAAGAGCGGCGCCGGCTCGGGAACGTCGAAAAGCTGACCACGTTATGCCAGGCGAGTTATAGCCGGATTTATGAAGACGATGGTGCGGCGGTCACGCGCCTGCGCCAGACGCTGAAAGACGTTGAAGAGTTGGCCGAATACGAGTCGAGTTTTCGCGATTATCTCGAAGGACTGGAAACGGCGCGCGCCGTGCTCGAAGATCTCTCGTTCTCGCTGCGCGATTTTTCTGACCGGCTCGAGTTCTCGCCTGCACGTCTCGCGGAAATCGAGGATCGGCTGGCGGAGCTTTCGCGACTGAAGCGCAAGTATGGCGGATCGATCGCGGCTTCACTCGAGCACCTCGCGCGCTCAGAAGATCGTTTGCGACAGATCGAGACTTCTGATGAGCGTGAGCGAGAGTTGAACGATGAACTTGCCGCGGCACGCGAGCGTTACCTCGAGCTCGCGCGCAAGTTGCACAAGGAACGCGTGAAGGCGGCGAAGAAGTTTGAGCAGGTAGTTGAAAAAGGTATTGCGGAAGTAGCGATCGACAACGCTCGTTTTCAGGTGCAGGTGAACGACAACGCCGACGCCGCGGGACAGAAAGGCATTGACCACACGGAGTTTTACTTTTCGGCCAATGTCGGCGAGGAAGTTAAGCCGCTGGCGCGTGTGGCCTCCGGCGGCGAAGTGTCGCGGTTGATGCTGGTGTTGAAGACGGTGGCGAATGGGTCGCAGTTTCCGCGCACGATCGTGTTCGATGAGATCGATACGGGGATTGGCGGGAGAGTCAGTGAAGCGGTCGGGATTAAACTCAAAAAGCTTTCACAGACGAACCAGGTGTTGTGCGTGACGCACCAGCCACAGATCGCGAGGTTTGCGGACAGTCATCTCGTGGTGCAAAAAGAGACGTTGAAAGGCCGCACACAAGTCAGTGTCGGGCGACTCGACAAGGCAGGGCGTGTCGAAGAGCTCGCACGCATGCTCACCGGCGCTGAAATCACTGACAGCGCCCGTCGCCACGCGAAAGAGCTTTTAAAAAAATAAGCACGGATTTCACGGATTCTTTCTGATCTGTTTTAATCGCTCCTAATTATCCGTGTAATCCGTGGTTAGTTTTTGAGACTATGAGTACAGAACCAAACAAAGTCATCTATTCAATGGTCGGCGTCAGCAAGTTTTACGACAAGAAGCCGATCCTCAAAGACATTTATCTCTCATATTTCTACGGCGCGAAGATCGGCGTCATCGGCCTGAACGGCTCCGGCAAGTCTTCCCTGCTTCGCATCCTTGCGGGTGTTGATAAAGACTTCAACGGCGAGACAGTAATCTCTCCCGGTTTCACAGTCGGTTTTCTCGAACAGGAACCGTTGATTGACGACTCGCGCACTGTGCGTGAAGTCGTCGAACAAGCGGTGCAGGAGACTGTGAACCTCCTGAAAGAATTCGACGAGATCAACACGAAGTTTGGCGAAGAGATGTCGGACGACGAGATGTCAGCACTACTCGAACGCCAGGGTGAAGTGCAGGAAAAACTCGACGCACTTGACGCCTGGGATCTCGATTCGCGTCTCGAAATGGCGATGGACGCGCTGCGCTGTCCACCGGCCGATACACCAGTGAAAGTGTTGTCAGGCGGCGAGCGCCGTCGCGTCGCGCTGTGTCGTTTATTGCTCCAGAAGCCTGACATTCTGTTGCTCGACGAGCCGACGAACCATCTCGATGCGGAGTCGGTCGCGTGGCTCGAGCATCACCTGCACGGTTACGCGGGCACAGTCATCGCAGTCACTCACGATCGCTACTTTCTCGACAACGTCGCGGGCTGGATCCTCGAGCTCGATCGAGGCCAGGGCATTCCGTGGAAGGGAAACTACAGCTCGTGGCTCGAACAAAAACAGGAGCGCCTGCGCCGCGAGGAAAAATCTGAAAGCGAGCGACAGAAAACTCTGCAACGCGAGCTCGAATGGATTCGCATGTCGCCGAAGGCGCGTCACGCCAAGGGCAAGGCGAGGATCAACTCTTACGAAGATCTTTTACGACAGGAGAGTGAAAAGCGACGTGAGGATCTGGAGATCCACATTCCGGCTGGGCCACGACTCGGCAATTTGGTGATCGAAGCAGAACACGTGAGCAAAGGCTACGATCAGAATCTCCTCGTTGACGACATGAACTTTGCCCTCCCGCCGGGCGGGATCGTCGGTGTGATCGGTCCAAACGGTGCGGGTAAGACGACGTTGTTCCGCATGATCACGGAACAGGAGCAACCAGACGCGGGCACCATTCGCAAAGGTGAGACTGTCGTACTGGCTTATGTCGATCAGAGCCGCACACTGGATCCCGAGAAGTCGATATGGCAGGAGATCAGTGGCGGTGAAGACGTGTTGAAGCTGGGCGCGCGTGAGGTGAACTCGCGTGCGTATGTAGCAAGGTTCAACTTCTCCGGATCAGATCAGCAGAAGAAAGTGGGGATGCTGTCGGGTGGCGAGCGCAATCGCGTGCATCTCGCGAAGATGTTGAAGGAAGGTGCGAACGTGGTGTTGCTCGACGAGCCGACAAATGACCTGGACGTGAATACACTTCGCGCACTCGAGGAAGCGCTCGAGAATTTTGCGGGGTGCGCGGTCATCATCTCGCACGATCGATGGTTCCTTGATCGGATAGCGACGCACATACTCGCGTTTGAGGGTGATAGTAAGGTCGTTTGGTTTGAGGGGAACTATTCGGATTACGAGGCTGATAAGAAAGAGAGATTAGGCGCGGCCGCTGAGGTGCCGCACCGGATTAAGTATCGCCAGTTGACGCGCTGAGAATGAAGAGCGGGGGCAAGCCCCTCTTCCTGACTTGTTCCTCCCTCATTGATCTTAGAGGGAACAGAGCATCTCAAATAAGAACAAGTCAGGAAGAGGGGCTTGCCCCCGCCGATAGTTTATGCCCGCCGCGCTAGGCCACAAGTGTTATCGTACCTCAGTCACAAAAGGCATAAAAAGCACAAAGATGTCGTCTCCCTCAAACATCCTCGCCAAACACAATCGTGGTCTGCTGCTCGACATCGTCGTCTTCGTTCTGAACATCGTGCTGATGCGGTGGCTGACGCGTTACTTCATCGAGTTTGTTCAACTCGCTTCCAGCGAGGAGCGCCTCGCCCAATTCGTGATCTCCGGAATGTGCCTGAGCATGTGGGTCTTGCCTCCCGCTGGCGCAGTTATGAAGCGCTGGCATTTTCATCATCGTTTGCAGAAGGAAGGAAGAACCGTTGCCTGGGACTCAAACCTCTCCGGTTGTCTTTTCAATCCAATCTTTTACTTCTGCCTGAACCTTGTACTCGTATCGGCGATCATCGCGGGCCTTGGTGAATTTCTATTCGGCAGGCGAGTGCTGAACAGCGGCGCGATCTTTGTGCCGATGATTTTTCTCGGACTGATCTGTACGATCGTGCAAACGTTTCTAATCTATCGTTATTTCTCTGCGCCAAAGAAGCCGCCGCGTTACGAGTTTCTGCGGCATCCGGAGAGTGAGATACTGGGCGACATCTGCATTTTTGTGAACATGATTCTGTTTCAGGTTATCTGGAACACACTCACGTTCGCGCCATTCGGCAGGCCGTCCGGCCCGCTGGAATTTTTCGGACGGCTTTTCGTTCTATGCTTTCTCGCAATGCTAATCTACTTCCCGCCTCGCATGTTTTATCTGGTCGAAGACATCAATCGCCGACGCACGTGGGCGACGATGCTGCTCGCGAATTCGCCGGTGATTCTGAGAGTGCTTATCGGAACGAAGGAATGGAGTTAGAATGGAAATCCGTCGCCAATCCGTAAAGATCCGTGTTCCATTTACCGAGGTTAATATGAAGATTAGTTTTCTCATGGCGGTGTTGTTGTTGGCATTCTCGTCTGCTATGGCGCAGGACGCCGGTGAAATCCGGAACTTTCTCCGCGTCAACAAAGACTTCTGCACCGGTGGGCAGCCAAAACTCGAACATCTTGAAAAGCTGAAGGCTGATGGCGTCAAATCAATCATCAACCTGCGGCAACCGAGCGAGCATCGTGCCGCCGAAGAAGAGGCGAAGGCGAAAGAGCTCGGCTTGCGCTACTTCAACATCCCCGTCGCGTACGGCAATCCAAACGAAGAACAGGTCGTGGAGTTTCTGAAGATCACTGACGATCCGGAAAATCGTCCCGCGTTCATCCACTGCACGGCCGCGATCCGTGTCGGCGCGTTCTGGATGATCAGGCGCGTCCTGCGTGACGGTTGGAAAGTCGAAGACGCAGAAGCCGAAGCGGTGAAAGTCGGGCTGCGCGAAAGCCCACACTGGCTCGAGTTTGCGCGCAAGTACATCGAAACGCATCACAAAGCCGCCGCACTGCCACCGCACCCGCTGAACTTCGGCGTCTTCACTGCGCGTTTTGATCCAGCAGGAACATTCAGCCTCGAGGGCGCTGGCTGGCCCAAACAAAACGGCACGTGGAAGAGCGACGGCTCTGAAGTGGAACTTTTGATCCCTGGTGGCCCGGGCGGCTGCGATAAACCCGGCAAGTACCGGTACGACACTGACGGCAAGCACATTTCATTCAATCTCGTGTCAGACGATTGCAGGCCACGACAAATGATTCTCAATCGCAGCACATGGCTGCCCGCTGGTGAGACTGTTACGCGGCCCCCGCGCGAGATCGTCAGCACCGGCAACGGAAAACCACCGGCTCGTCCGATTGCGAGTGCCAAAGGAAGCTGGCCCTCATTTCGTGGTCCAAACGCGTCAGGCGTTGCTGACGGTCAAAATCTGCCCGACCAGTGGAACGGAAAAACCGGCGATAATATTCTCTGGCACACACCCATTCCCGGGCTCGCACACTCGAGTCCAGTGGTTTGGGGAAATCGAATCTTTGTAACAACGGCCGTCAGCACTGATCCAAAAGCTTCGTTTCGTCCCGGCCTCTATGGCGATGGTGATGCGTCGACTGATCGCTCCGCCCATCGTTTTATGATCTACTCGCTCGACAAACAGAGCGGAAAAATACTCTGGGAGCGAGTGGCGTTTGAAGGACCGCCGATCGAAAAGCGTCACATCAAGTCCACTTACGCTAACTCGACACCCGTGACTGACGGTCGCATCGTAGTCGCATGGTTCGGATCGCAGGGTTTATACGCTTTCGATGTTAACGGCAAGCCACTCTGGAAAGTGGATCTCGGACGTCTGGACCTCGGCGCGTACGACATTCCCACTTACGAGTGGGGCCCCGCAAGCTCGCCGATCATCTGGAAAGATCTCGTGATACTCCAGTGCGACACCCAGACTGATTCGTTCATGATCGCTTTCAACGCGGCCACCGGGCGAGCAGTCTGGAAGACAAACCGCGACGAGATTCCTTCGTGGGGCACGCCGACAGTCGCCACCACTTCAAAAGGCGAGGAGCTCATCGCCAACGCTTCAAATTTCATTCGCGGCTACGATCCCCGCACAGGCAAAGAGCTCTGGCGACTCGGACGCAGCTCGAAAATAACGGCACCGACGCCGATCTTCGCAGATGACATGCTTGTGGTCGTGAGTGGTCGTGGACCAGAGCGACCGATCTTCGTCGTCAAAGCGGGCGCGCGTGGTGATTTAACTTTGCCCGATGGAAAGACGAGCAGCGAAACGGTTATCTGGAGCCGCACCGGACGCGGTTCCTACATGCCGACACCGTTGATCTACAACGGCATTCTGTACGTGCTCGCAAACAACGGCACGTTCGACGCTTACAACCTGAAAACTGGTGAAGAGATCTACCGGCAACGCTTGCCCCTGATTGGCAGCGGCTTCAGCGCTTCACCAATCGCTTCTGACGGGAAGATTTATTTATCTAACGAAGACGGCGAGATCCTCGTAATATCCGCAGGTGAAAAGTTCAACCACGTCGCGACGAACTCGATTGGTGAATTGTTGATGGCCACGCCTGCGTTGTCAGAGGGAGTGATGTACGTGCGTTCTTCCTCGAGCCTATTCGCTGTGGGTAAAAAGAAATAAAGCCACGAATCTCACGATTGAGATCCGTGGCTTTTGAGATGTGTGTAATCCGTGTTACCGCTTGTCCTGGACCTGAAGATCGCCACCCGCGTATTTGATCTCGGGAAAATCATACGCGCCCCCTGGAAAAGTCTTGCACTGTACCAGCGGGTTCGGAGGCATTGGAATTCCAACATCGTCGCGGCGCTCGAAATCAGTTGCCGTCCACTTCAAAAACGCACCCCGGTCGTTGGGATCCTCGGCGTCGATCGGCACCCACTTCGGCGGCGGCTGATAGATTCCCCATGTAAGCTTGTCTTTTTCGCCGTCGATACCGTTGTCCTGAACTACCAGCAGAACGCGCTGTCCAATCGCGTTCGGAACGTTTGAATCAAAAATCTCCCCACCCATGATCGCCGTGTTTTGACTAGTTTCCATACAATCGACCTTCGCCCTGACTAAAACACCCGGGCTGGTCTTTTCCGAATTGTCCGGGTTGTCGACGGGCACGGCCGCAGGGTCGCTGATCGTCATTTCACCTGAGCCTACGCCGTCAGCGCCTTCGCTGGCCTTGAAATCGACGAATCTGATTTCACCATCTTGTAGCGCAAACTTGAATGAACCGGCGGCTGTAGCTCCCTCGGCGCCTGCGAAAACTAAATTTGGTAAAGCGAGACACACAGCCAACGCTATCATAATGAAAGCGCCTATAATGTTCTTCATTGAGGTCTCCTCGTGGATAAAGTTTTGGGTAAGTCGGTGTATGAGGACTTTGATCCGCAAAGTCGATTCGCACCACACGACAAATGGACAAAAATCAGCACTACAAACTAACGCGTATTTTTATTCCCTTTCTGGTCATACTATTTTTGGCCGGTAGCTCCGGCCAGGTCTGGGGGAAGATGCTGCAAACCGGCAGCATCAGAGGCAAGGTTGTCGCTGACATTCCGGACCAGCGCAAACCGTTGTCGGGAGTGACGGTTACTTTAAGCTCTGAACGCCTTGGTGACAAGCGGATTCAGACCATCAGCGACCTGGAGGGCCAGTACGACTTTCCCAGTCTCGTTGCCGGTGACTACATTGTGACCGTCGAATTTTCGGGTTTCAATAAGTATGAGAAGAAATTGAGTGTTCAGATCGAAGCGACGGTGGAACAGGATATTCTTCTGCAGCCTGTTCCGCTTACTGAAAACGTCACGATTACTGACGATCGCATGGATGCCAGTAAGACGGAATCCACGACACCGTCAGTCATCACACAGGAAGCCCTGCGCGAAGTGCCACTCATCGATCAGAAGTTTCAGGATGCACTGCCTCTGCTTCCCGGCGTCGTGCGTGGTCCGGACGGAAGCCTCAACATCAAAGGCACGCACCCGAGCCAGAGCGGGATTCTCGTTTCGAGTTTGAACGTTACGGATCCAGTCACGGGCGCACCCGCGATCGAGTTGCCGCTGGAAGCAGTAGACACGGTGCAAGTGCATTCGAATCCGTACTCGTCTGAGTTTGGAAAGTTCACCGGCGCGGTGACGACGATCGAGACGCGCTCGGGAAGTAACGATCTTCGTTATTTGTTCCTCGGCGTGTTGCCGAGACCGCGCTGGCGCGACGGCAAGCTTTACGGTATCGGCGCCGCGACACCGCGAATCGCTGTTGGTGGTCCGCTCAAGAAAGACAAGCTGTTCTTCTTCCAAAGCGTCGAATATCGTTTTGTGCGGACGAATGTGCCGAGTCTCGAAACACTTGAAGAGCACCAGCGCGACATCAAGCGTGAGAGTTTCGACTCGTTTTCACGTCTCGACTACGTCGTCAACAAAAACAATCGACTCACGGCGAGCTTTTCGATCTTTCCGCAGAAGTTTGACTACTTCAACCTGAACACTTTCAACCCGTCAGACACGACCGCGAACTTTCATCAACGCGGCTGGTTTGTCGCTTTGAATGAGCAGGCGACCTTTGACTCGGGCGCGTTGCTGCAATCCAGTTTCAGCGTGAAGCAGTTTGATGGCGACATCTTCGGCAACAGTGGTGCGCGTTACGAGATAGCTCCGGAGCGGAATTTCGGTGGCTGGTTCAATCGACAGCATCGCGAGAGCCGTCGTTACGAGTTGCTGGAAGTCTTCAACTTCGCACCGTGGCAGGCGCGTGGCTCACATGCGTTCAAGACTGGCGTGAACATCAGTCGCACATCGTTCCACGGCACTGACAGGAGCACTCCGGTTGACATCCTGCGTGCAAACCGAACGAGACATCAATCGATCGGGTTTACCGGAGCGGGTGTTCTCGAGCTTGCGCAGAATGAGTATTCACTGTTTGCGCAGGACAAGTGGATCGTGAACAACCGCCTCGTGTTCGACCTCGGGCTTCGTTACGATCGCGACGGCATCGGCAGGAACAACAACTTCGCGCCACGTCTCGGCTTCGTCGTTACACCAACGGATTCCGTTCGCACTTTGGTTCGCGGCGGCGTGGGTTTGTTTTACGACAAGATCCCGCTGAATGTCGGTGCGTTCGAGCAGTACCAGAGCCTACTCGTAACGACCTTCGCCGCCGACGGCATCACCCCCACCGACGGCCCGCGTCTATTACTCAACACTGTAGCGGGCGACTCCGAACCAACTGTAGGGGCGGCCCTCCGTGGCCGCCCCAGGCTGGACAACCCTTACTCCCTTGCCTGGAACCTCCAACTAGATCATCAGGCACACCAACGTCTCCTGCTCCGTCTCGGCTACGAAGAACGCAACACCCGTCGGGACTTCGTTCTTGAACCGACTGCCGACGCACTCTTGTTACAAAACAACGGCCGCTCACGCTATCGCGAGTTCCAAGCCCTGGCCCGCTTCCGCTTCCAGGAAGGTCGCAACATCTTTCTGTCGTACGTGCGCTCCCAGTCACGCGGCAACTTGAACGACTTCAACACCTACTTCGGCAATCAAAAGCACGCTGTCATTCGCCCGGACGAGTATGGCCGCCAACCCTTTGACGCGCCGCACCGCATGCTCTTCTGGGGTGATTTCGCCGCCCCCTTCAATACAGTCCTGACACCCGTCGTCGACTGGCGCAGCGGTTTCCCTTTTTCGATCATCAACGAAGACCAGGACATTGTTGGGCCACGCAACGCAGGCGGGCGCTTTCCGCGACTGTTGACGCTCGACCTGCTCGTAATGAAAGCGTTGAAGATTCGTTTTCGTGGTAAAGAATACAAAGGCCGCGCGGGCTTCACGGTCTTCAACATCACGAACCACTGGAACCCGCGTGACATCCAGAACAACATCGCGAGCCCGCAGTTCGGCACGTTCTACAACAGCGCCGACCGCAGTGTGCGATTGAAGTTTGAGTTTGTAAAATACTAACTCGTCAGTTTAGATTCATAGTTGGGTCGGGTCAGTACCACCCGCGGTAGTGGGTGGGTGCGACAGCGCTGACGCACCCACCCACTACCGCGGGTGGTACTGACCCGACCCAAGCACCGACCACTGACTCTGAACTTTCAAAATTCTGAGGACATGTAATTATGAAGCACCTGCTTGTATTCTTTGTCTTACTACTGCTCTGCCCAACCATCATGGCCCAGAGCGAAACCCCATCGAAATTCGAACCAACCAACTACGGTTTCAACTACGAGCGTCGCACCGTCATGATCCCGATGCGCGACGGAGTCAAGCTGCACACCGTCATACTCGTCCCGAAAGGCGCGCGCAACGCACCGATCCTTATGACGCGCACCCCGTACAGCGCCGACCAGACAACGCAGCACGTGAACAGCTCCGATCTCGGCCCGAGCCTGAGCGGCTACGACAACGCGACCGACGTCATCATCGAGGGCGGATACATTCGCGTGGTCCAGGACATTCGCGGCAAGTACGGCTCTGAGGGCGAGTATGTGATGAACCGTCCGCTTCAGGGCTCGCTGAACCCGACCAAAGTTGACCATGCGACCGACACCTACGACACGATCGACTGGCTCGTGAAGAACATTCCAGAGTCGAACGGCCGCGTCGGTATCATCGGCATCTCCTACGACGGCTTCCTGCCATTGATGGCGCTCGTCAATCCGCATCCGGCGTTGAAAGTTTCCGTGCCGATGAATCCGATGGTCGATGGCTGGATGGGCGACGACTGGTTTCACTACGGCGCGTTTCGCCAGCAGGGCATGAGCTACATCTACGATCAGGAAGTGACGCGCGGCAATGATATCGAATGGTGGACCACCCACTACGACGATTACGACATGTTTATGGAAGCAGGCTCGGCGGGCGAGCTCGGGCGGCTGCGTGGTCTCGAGCAGGTCGGCTTCTGGCGCAGGATCCTCGAGCATCCTTCGTACGACGCTTACTGGCGCGACCAGGCTGTCGACAAGATCCTCGCGAAGGAACCGCTGAAGGTTCCGGTGATGCTGGTGCATAGTTTGTGGGACCAGGAAGACATCTACGGCGACATCGCGGTGTATAAAGCGATCGAGCCGAAAGATACGAACAACGACAAGGTGTTTCTCGTGCTTGGGCCATGGCATCACGGGCAGGAGATTCGCGACGGCAGCGCGCTGGGCGCTATCAAGTTCAACAGCGACACGGCGATGACCTTTCGACGTGAAGTTCTTCGACCGTTCCTCGATCAGTATTTGAAAGAAGGCGCGCCGAAAGCAGACACAGCGCCGGTGACGGCGTTTGAAACCGGAACAAACAAATGGTATCGCATGTCTGCATGGCCCAAAGGATGTGACAACGGTTGTACGATCAAGCCCGCGCCGCTTTATCTCAACAAAGGATTAAGTGCCGGCTTCACAGCGCAATCCTCAACGCAGGGTTACGAAGAGTATGTGTCTGATCCGGCGAAACCCGTTCCGTTTCGTGCGCGCCCGATTGACGCTGGTAGTTGGTCGCGCTGGCTGGTTGACGATCAACGCGAGATGTCCGGACGCCCTGATGTTCTCGTGTTTACGTCGGATGTGTTGAAAGAGCCGGTGAAGATCAGTGGCGAGCCGATCGCGAATTTAATTGCATCGACGAGCGGTACGGATGCGGACTGGGTCGTGAAGCTGATCGACGTGTATC